>Ga0209091_10004329_pt1 | contig 11091 bp, 12 predicted proteins | sample ArcticOcean_MG_C_6_FD_187438 | JGI IMG/M metagenome (GOLD analysis project Ga0209091, IMG submission 187438) | Marine microbial communities from western Arctic Ocean - ArcticOcean_MG_CB8_128 (SPAdes) (version 2) | ecosystem: Environmental > Aquatic > Marine > Oceanic | place: Arctic Ocean... | reverse complement strand
AGTCATTAAAGTGCTGATCTTCAACAATATCAATAGCTTAACATATAACATCACAAGTTAAAATGTATTTCTGTGGTACACAGTATGGTATACAAAGTTCCATCGACCCTGGTCCGGGGTTATTGCACCCTTTTCCTAATCAAGATTGATCTTTGGTCAAGGGGTGGTCTGCCCATTGACCGTTGTCCATTGACCATGGACGGGGGTTAGTAGTTGGGTTGGCGGAGTTGGTGGGATGTAATTTCGAGTACTTTAATTTTTTTATCATATTAATAAATTTATAAAAAATAAAAGCATCAAGAATATTAAAGCTGTTTTTTATAAAATTATTTTAAAATTTAGAACCATTTAAGTTTTTTAAATAATAAAATTTGAAATAGAATTACTCCTAAAAGGATCCCACAAAAAATAAAGAATGCGTTTGTGTTGTCAGTTTCAGGTATTCCACCTACATTAATTCCAAGTAATCCTGTTAGAAAGCCTAATGGAAAGAAAATAGCTGTAATAACCGATAGCATATACATATTTTTATTCATTTTATCAGTAATCCCAGCAACCAGTTCATCTTTAATGATTTGAGCTCTTTCACGGATTAAATCTAAATTTTCAACATGACGTGTAATTAAATTTAAATTTTCTTGTAATTGACGTTTATTCGTTGATCTTATCCATTTTTTTTCTGTATTTATTAAATTTAAAATTATATCTTTCTGCGGTGCTATGTATCTTTTAAAAATAATAGCTTGCTTTCGAAAAGAGTTTATTGACTGGCGTTCATTAGTATCAACATTCTCAATAATACGTTCTTCAATTGCATCAATTTTTTCATTCAATTCAGAAAAAACAGGATCCATTCTTTCATATAACCGTTTGCAGAGCATGGATATGAATTGACCTGTGTTAGCAGGTCCTTTTTCTGCAATTATAAGTTCTTGAATATCTTTTATTGCCTTAAGAGAACGCCGTTGCAAGCTAAATACATGATTTGTATTAACCCAAAGCCTTATTGAAACCATATCTTTAAGCCGTTTTGATATAGTATCAGCGTTATCAAATGATTTAGTCTCTACACACAAAACTTTCCCAATGAAAAGGGCTTAAATAGCTACTTTTTAAGGTAAAATGATCCCCCTATGACCCCCTTATTTTTTATTTGTCAGAAAAGCCCTCTGGTTGGTGTCTGGTTGCTAGGTCTTTTTAGACACCCATATCATAATCTGTTATTAACTCTTCAATAAATTTTGCTGCAGCCACAGGTAAAGTTCTTCCTTGAAGTTGGCCAATTAATATAACAACATTTGGAAGGTTTTTGTCTTTAATATTTTTATATAATAAATTTCTTTTTTTATTATTTTTAATAAATTTTGAATTTGATGTAATATCAAATAATAAATAATCAGTATTAATCAAACTTAATTTTAAAAAATTATAATTATCTGATTCAATTTCAGGTGTGATTTTAAGGTTGTATTTAAAAAAATATTCATCTAATAAAAATCTTATCCCATAATCATTACTTGGACATATAATTTTATATTTTATACAATCAAAAATTGTAATTTCACTTATCGATGCCAAAGGGTGATTTTTATCCATTAAAACATTTAACTGTAAATTTGATTTGCCAATAATTTGAAATTCTTTTGAAAAAGAGGGAGCTAAAATAATTGCAATATCAGTAGAAAAGTCGATCAAAGATTGGATGGTTTTTTCTTTATCTTCAAATTTGACATTGAAGGTAACATCTGGAAATTCTTTTTTATATTTTTTTATTTGTTCAGGAAGGTTTTCTGAAAAAGTATATTGAGAGCAAGATATATTAACATGGCCTCTTCTCTTTCCTGATAAATCAGCAATTTGTGATTTAATTCTTTCTATTTCTATCATTTGTTTTCTAATGTGATTTATTAGTATTTCGCCAGCAGTGTTAAGTCTTACTCCTCTAGGTAAACGTTCAAATATTTGAGAGCCTATATCTTCTTCTAATGCAGTCAATCTTCTTGCTAGAGCGGATTGGTTTAAGTTTAGTTTATCTGCCGCTTTTCTTATTGATCCTTGTTTAGCAATTTCATTTAAATAATTTAATGATCTTAAATATTTCATAAGTTCCTCAGTGTTGCAAAAAAGTCATCAGTTCGATGTAAATATAACAAAAGATTGAATCGTTTATATTCTCTATAAGAAATTAATTCAATTATTTTTAAATTCAAAAAGAGGTATAAATGATAAATTTTAATAAAAATATAAAATTAATGGTCTCGCTAGTTACCAAGTCATTGATAGTAGGTGGACTATTTGTTTCACAAGCACATGCAGATAAACCAAAAGAGGTTACTGTAGGTTACTTAAATTTAGTTAATGCTCAATTAGTTACAAAGTCATTAGGTTTGGTTCAAAAAGAAATGCCTGGTGTAAAAGTTAATTATATTAAGGTTGGCGGTGGAGGAGACATGCTTCGAGCAATTGCTGCTAAAGGAGTTGACTTTGGTGGTTTAGGAAACCCTCCTACAGCAATAGGGGTTGCTAGAAAATTACCTATTAAAGGCATAATGGTTCTTAACATGTTAGATTATGTTGAATCAATGGCAGTCAGAACATCAAAAAACATTAAAAGTTTAAAGGATTTAAAAGGCCTTAAAGTAGCCGCTCCATTTGGTTCAACTACACATTATCTTTTTTTAAAATTACTTGCTGACGAAGGTATAGATCCTGCTTCAATGGATATCCTAGACCTTCGTCCTAATGACATAGCAATAGCCTGGAAAAGGGGAGATATTGATGCTGCTTGGTTCTGGGAGCCTGCTTTAGGCAAAGTTTTAAAAGATGATGCTAATTTATTTATGACTTCTGGTATTATGGCATCAAGAGGTTATCCAACATGGGATGTTGGTGTTGTAATGAATTCATTTGCAGAAAAATATCCTGATTACGTAAATAAGTTTCTAAAAGCTGAATGTGCTGGAATTGATTTTTGGTTGAATAATCCAAAGAAAACAGCAGCTATTATTGCTAAAGAATTAGAGTTATCAATTGAAGATGCTACTAGGATGATGAGAGGAACTGAAATGGTTCCTTGTAAAAAACAGTTATCAGCACAGTATCTTGGCAACAGTTCTAAAAGAGGCGAATTTGTAGATACTTTAATCTCTACAAGTGAATTTTTAACTTCTCAAGATAGGTTGCCAAACTCTCCTTCCCGAGAAATTTTTAATAATTTTATCCAACCAAAATACTTAGAAGCAGTTCTTAAATAGGCTAAAAACTATATAGAGTGCTAATTAAATTTAGCTCTCTTATCTCATTATTTAAAAAAGTTAAATTTCATGAACAATTTAAAATTTACAATCACTAATATCAGACAAGGACTTATAAATAATAAGTTTACATTAGATGATGTTATAAAAGAAGTTTATCGTCGAATTGATTATTATAAAGATAATAACTCATGGAATTATATAATTCCTCTAAAAACCAATCTTAATATAATTAAAAAATTAAATATAAAACAAATAGAAGAACTTCCTCTGCTAGGAGTTCCATTTTCTGTTAAAGATAATATTCATATTAAGAATATTCCAACTACAGCAAGTTGCGAAAATTTAAGATATATACCAAATAAATCATCTTCTGTTGTCGAACACTTAATAAGCCTAGGAGCTATATTTATAGGTAAAAACAATATGGATGAATTTGCTACTGGTCTTGTTGGAACTAGATGTAATAAACATCCCTATAATACATTCAATAAGGATTACATTCCTGGCGGTTCAAGCTCAGGTTCAGCTGTTAGCGTTGCAAATGGTCTTGTTTCATTCTCACTTGGAAGTGATACAGGTGGATCAGGAAGAATTCCAGCAGCATTAAACAACATAGTTGGTTTTAAACCGACTCCTGGTTTGATAAACTCAGATGGAATGATTTATGCCAATCAATCTTTTGATTGTATGCCTATATTTGCAAATAACTGTATTGATGTTGAAATTATTTTAGATTACATTTTACAATTAAAAAAAGATAAGATTTTCTCTAAAGAAATTATATTAATAGATAATAATGAAATCAATCTTCATAATCTTAAAATCAATATACCAGATGATAACTATCTAGATTTTTTTGGAGACCAATATAGTAAAAATTGTTTTAAAAAAACTATTGAAAAACTTAAAAGCTTTGGAGTTATATTTAATAAAATTGATTTTTCATTATTTGTCGAAGCTGGAAAAATGGTTTTTGAAGGTCCAATTTTAGCTGAGCGACTAAGTTCTATTAATTCTTATTTTCCAGATAACAATCTTCAAATAAATAAAGTTATAGAAACAATTATAAAAAAAGGATCTGATTTCTCAGCTCTAGAATTATATGAAACATTACATAGAGTTTCTGAAATAAAAGCACAAATTGAAGTTTTTTTTAAACACGATGAATTGTTGTTAGTACCTACAGCAGGTACAATTTATAAAATCAATGAAGTTAATAATGATCCAATTAATTTGAATAAAAATATGGGTTATTATACTTACTTTGCCAATTTATTAGATCTCTCTGCGATAGCTCTTCCTTCTATGATTAGGGATGATAATTTACCATTTGGAATATGTTTATATGGAAAATCTGGAATGGATCTTAATTTAATAAAAATAGGAAAAGAATGGGAAGAGAAAAATAATAATAATAAGGGAAATTATTAATGAATTATATTCAAAATAAAGTTTTAAAGCAAAAAAAATCAGGTGCTTTTAAAGTTAAAGATGGGTTAGTTGAAGTTAAAAATTTTTCTCTTAGTTTTGGAAATAAGCATAAAAAAATTGTTGCTGTAAATAATACATCAATAAAAATAAACCCAGGAGAATTTATTTGTTTATTAGGTCCTTCAGGTTGTGGAAAATCAAGTCTTTTAAATGGAATAGCTGGATTTGTAAAACCTAGTTCTGGAAATATTTATGTTGATGGTAAAGAAGTTTTTGCTCCTGGTGCAGATAGAGGAATGGTATTTCAGCAATATTCACTTCTTCCATGGAAAACAGTTTATGAAAATATAAGTTTAGGGCCAAAATTATTAGGTGACTTTTCACAAAAAGAAACATGTGAAGCTCTTTTAGAAATGATTGGCTTAAATCGTTACAGGAATCACTATCCTTCAGAACTATCTGGAGGAATGCAACAAAGAGTAGGAATAGCAAGAGCAATAGCTACTTATCCAAAAGTTTTATTAATGGATGAACCTTTTGGTGCTCTTGATTCACAAACTAGACTTATAATGCAGGAGAATTTATTGGAAATTTGGAGTCAATTTGGAATAACAGTAATTTTTGTAACACATGATGTAGATGAAGCTGTTTTTTTATCAGACCGTATTTTAATTATGAGTGCTGCTCCAGGAAAAATTATTGCTGACATTCATAATGATTTCTTAAGACCAAGACTTCAAAAGATGACAACGGAAAAAAATTTTTTAGATATTAAAGCTGAGTGTTTATCTCTAATAAAAGATCAAAGCATAAAAGCATTTGAGCAACAAAATGCATGATATTAAAAGTTATTATGAATTATTATTTATAATTGTTTTATTAAGTGCTTTTTTAAATGCAATATTGGGATTTGGTTTTGCAATAATTTTTAGCCCTGTATTCATTGCTTTTCTTGAGCCTAATATTCTTATTCAAGTTTCAGGTTTGTTAACATTATTGGTTGTTTTTATTTTATCAATTTTTTTATTTAAGTTTTGTAATTATAAATTGTTATTTAAATCAATATTATTTAGCTTGCCAGCATACCCTGTTGGGTATTTATTTATATCTGAAGTTAATTCAATTTTTATTAAAATTATTGCCCTAGCCGTAGTTTTTTTATCAATAAAAAATATTATTTATAGTGAATTTAAAAATGAAATAATTACATATGATATTAAAGCCAAGAGTGATTTAAAAAGCATTTCAAATAAAAATTATTTTATTAATTTTTTAGCTCCATTTTTTGCAGGTTTCTTAAATCAAACTTTAGCTATGCCAGGCCCTGCAATTATTGGGTTTTATAGAAAATTTAACTTAGATCAAAATACATTAAAAGCAACATTAGCAGCCTTTATGACTGTTTCTTATTCTATTCTAATGATTTCCCAATTTTTTTTTATAGGCATAAGTAATCAAACATTTTCAATAGTTAAAATGTTTTTCATTCCAATGTCTATTGGATTAATTTTAGGATTTTTTTTTAATAAGAAAATCTCAGAAAAATTTTATCTTAAAGTCACATTGGTAGTTCTCTTCTCAGTCTTAATTAGTTTGATAATTAATATCTTTAATAGCATCTCTTAATTTTAATTTTTTAAAAGGAAATATAATGGAATATGAATTTAATTTAGATAACCCAGTCATTAAAAAAGTTTTAAGTAAAATAGATAAAGACGAATGGCTTACTCTTACAAAGGAGATGATAAAGACTGGACAACCTAATTCTGGAAACCCTCTTGATCCAGACATTTTAACATGTGAAGAAGAGCCATTTGCTTTATTTGTTGCTGGCAAACTTGAGACAATGGGTTTTGAAGTAACAAAATATGAATCTCAACCAAGAAGACCAAATATTGTAGGAATACTTAAAGGTACTCAAGGAAATAAATCTTTGATGATTAATGATCATTTGGATACTTACCCTGCTGTAGAACCATTTAAGTGGGATAAATGCAATCAAAATCCATTTGACGCCACTGTTCATGGAGATTGGCTTTATGGAAGAGGTACCTCAGACACTAGAGGAAATTTGTCTGCCGCATTGTTAGCTGTAAAAGCATTAATAGACACGGGTATAAAGTTCAAAGACGATTTAATATGTTGTTTTACAGTCGACGAAGAAAAAGATGGTCCTCATGGCTCTATATACTTAACTAAAACAATAGGCATTAAGGCAGATTATTCAATTACTGCTGAACCAACTGCATGGGGTGGAGATAACAAAGATTGGGGGATGAACATATCAACTGCAAATTCTGGTCATTGTTTATGTTCTATAAAGTTTAGTGGAATAAAGTCACATATTTGGCGCCCTGACACGGGAGTTAACGCCATTAGTATAGCAGCAGAAGTTATTTTATCATTAGATAAAATGGATTTTAAGCATGAAAAGACAGCTTTAATGGGACATACTCAACCTTGTATAAGTATAGTTAGGATTAATGGGGGACTTCCTGGTGAAATGCAATTTAGTCCTGATGAATGTGAGATAACTCTGGCTGTTGTTGGTATAGTTCCAGGTATGACTATTGATAGTGTATTAAAGGATATTAATGATCACCTTAATTTTAGAATTGGAAAAAAGAATAATGTTGGATTTAAGGTAAAACAAGTCCCAGAATCTCTGTTTGTATCAGCTACAAATCCTGTTCAGGAATATGAAGAACCTGTTAAGTCTTTAGTCGAGTGTTATGAATTATTAATGGATAAGAAGCCAGGAATAAATAGAAAGAATGCATTCAATGATACAATAAGATTCAGAGAAATGGGATATAATGCAGTTACATTTGGTCCAGGTGAAGATGGTTGGAGTCCAGTAAATGAGTCTATATCTATTAAAAAATCAGAGGCCTCAATTAAGATTTATGCTTTAACAATATTAAAAATTCTTGGAGTTGATTATGAACACTCTGATATTAAATAAAGTTAATAAAAATATGATTTATAATAATTTTAAGATATCAAAATTGCAACTGATCTCAATTTCATCTGTAATTTTTATGTTTCTATTATGGACTTTTGTAACTAGTTTTGGTTTTGCAGATCCCCTTTTCCTGCCTGGACCAACAGCTGTTTGGGACGCTTTCATTAAAGCTTCTTTTAAAGGATATCAAGGACATACTTTATTAGAACATGTTTTAACTAGTTTATATAGAATTCTATTTGGGTTTGGTTTGGCTTGTATTGTAGGAATACCCTTAGGTATAGCAATGGGAGTATCAAAAAATGTAAAAGCTGTCTTTAATCCATTTATTGAATTTTACAGACCTTTACCTCCCTTAGGTTTATATACTTTATTAGTAATGTGGTTGGGAATAGGAGAGGAGTCAAAGTTAGCTTTATTATTTTTAGCTGGTTTACCAGGGATTATTATTTCAACAGTTCAAGCAGTTAATGGAATAAATCCTACATATGTTAGAGCAGTTAAAACATTAGGAGGTAGTAATAAAGATTTATTGTTTCAGGTTTATCTTCCAGGCGCAGGTCCGACGATATTAACAGGAATGAGAATTTCTTTAGGCTTTGTATATACGGTTTTGGTTGCTGCTGAAATAGTTGCAGCTACTACAGGTATTGGTTGGATGATTTGGGATGCGGCTAAATTTTTACTTAGTGACGTTGTTGTTATGGGTCTAATAGTTCTTGGTTTAACTGGTATCTTTTTAGATATATGTATGAGAATGATTGCTAAATTACTAATGCCATGGACAAGAACTTAATTTATTATCTAGATCTTTTAAGTTTCTCCTATCTGACTAAAATTTTACTTTTGGAGAATTTTACGAGTATTATGATAGAGGTAATACGATACTTTTGTTTCTAATTGCTGCTGGTTTTATTAAGTTTGTTATCATTTATCTCTTACATTCTTTTGAGTGCATATTTTTTATCACCCTTATAAATATCTGGATGGTAGATTTTAGAAAGGGCTAGAAGTATTAATTGATCTTTACGAAATATACTTATTTTAAACAATAACCTTGTGCCGAAGATAAGGTCGTATGATTTTAATTTTACTGTCTTCAACAATTTTTTCTAATATCAATACTTATAGCTCTTGTGTTACGTCATCTATTTCACTGTTTTCAATAGGCTTCGGTGCTTTGGGGACCCATTACCCCAAAAAGAGGCGTCGGTGCGAATTTATTTTGTGCATCACGCAAAATATTAATGAGGCCTGCGTGCGAACAAGCCGTAAAAATCATAATGCCTTTATCTCGAATATTAATTGCTAGATAACGCTCGTCCAAGATCAAGGGATCTGGTTCCCAATCACTATCATTTGCGTTGCGCCGAACATGGATTGGTATACCTTTTTCATAGTTCGTCGTACGTGGAATTTCACCGCTTAAATAAAACGTATTATCAAGCAATAAACGCGATGCAGATGAACTTTGAACATTACCACCAGCTTGCTCTAGCGCTTCAATTGATGGGATGTGTACATGGGGAAAAACTACCCCATCCTTAAGGATTTCTCCCCGTTGCCTAAACATATCAGGGTTCACATGAACAGGTACGGTCATAGATGGGCATTGGTCCGTGGTTCTTGGTTATTAAAAGCTATCTGCCTTAAATTAACCTTTTTATTTACAAATTTAGAACTAAATTTTCCATATACTAATTAATATAAAAGAAAAAAGTTTTTCATTTATAAACCTCCTTAAGGCATTAGCTATTCATAGAGCTAATGCCTTAAAATATTTAAAAAACATAAAATCATAGTAAATTTGAAATAAAGTTTGGTATAGAAAGTCCCATCGACCATGGACGGAGGTTACTGCACCCTTTTCCTAATCAAGATTGATCTTTGGTCAAGGGGTGGTCTGCTCATTGACCGTTGTCCATTGACCATGGACGGGGGTTCAAGGATGGATTGCTGGATTTGGTTGGATATTATTTTGTTTGAAATTATTAATGATTTTAATAGAATTAAATTATGAAAAAATTAAGTATCAATAATTTAGAATTAAGTTTTAGAGAAATAAAATTATACCGATTCAAAAATAATTTAGAAAACATATTTAAAGACTACAAATCCAAAACAATCGCTGAAACAATAAATAGGAACAAATATAAAAATTTTAAAAGCTTAATAGAGAATGAAAATGAGACAGTAGAGTTAGCCCTTGCTCATACAATTAAGAATAAGGCTGAATCTGCTTATAGACGTGGTGTTCAGTTGGAAAGACGAAGGGGACTTATGTTAGAATGGGATGAATTTATTGAAAGAAAAGTATCAGAAACTAACTTTAGTTAGTAGAAAAACTAAAAGAGTTGCGTCCTCTCATAATTGGTTATTGGCCTTAGGAACTTACGCATATTTGCGCAATGACAAAAAAGGTATCGCAAGTTTATTACCTTTAGCTAAAGCTCAGAAATCTCTTAGATATAATTTTTTGACTACCAAAAATAAACGACCGGGGAAAGAAGAAACTAGCAGGGGACAAGCACGTCAAGAAGCTAAATTTATTTTACCCAAGTTAGAATTCCTCTACAAAGAGGTATTACAAAATCATCAAAAATTCCTTAAAAAAAGATTCTGTTTGTGGATAAAACAGGAAATTAACAAACCCTCAACAAAGGCTCATAGCCTAGCTAAAAATGATAACATGTCTTCTATTGTAGAACGTCACCACAGTGTCAGGTGGTGGATGGATCTGTATAAAAAAAAATGCAGAGTTAAGCACTAAATTTAGAAACTCCTTTAAGTCTAGTTTTAATAAATCTTAAAGGAGATTAAAATGACTAACAATAATATACGCACATTACGAATGAAAGACCTTCCATCTAAGGTAGGGTTTCAACCTTCGACAATTTATGGTTTGATTGCACAAGGCAAATTCCCCAAACCTTACAAGCTAACACCAGGTGGACGCGCTGCCGGGTGGCAAGAGACTGTAATTGATGCTTGGATAACTAAATGTCTAGGAGATCAATCATGAGTAACGGGGATGAAAAGAAAAATGGTAAAACTGATTTTTCTAAGTTCCGCATTTCTGCAAACAGTTCAGGATTGCCTGTTGCTCAAAAGATCTTGATGCATGTTCCCGTAGGCAAGCCCAGTAAACAGAGATATGTTAGAGTTCACTCCGATAATAAATATCGATTAGAGTGTGCAACTTTGAAGCTGGAAGAGGATGAAAAACCATTTTTAATAAGCCCTAATATTGCAAGTGCAGTAGCACAAGACATCAAACTAGTTACCCTACAACTTTCGATTGATAGGCAGGGCAATGTATTTTTATGGCCAGTGCCTCCTGTTCCTGACGAGGGAAACGACAACATCTGGAATCAAAGTCAACGGCAAATTGCAGTTTTGGCTGAGAGGAAGTGGGTACGATTTTCTTCTAATAGAGCA
>Ga0209091_10004328_pt1 | contig 11097 bp, 10 predicted proteins | sample ArcticOcean_MG_C_6_FD_187438 | JGI IMG/M metagenome (GOLD analysis project Ga0209091, IMG submission 187438) | Marine microbial communities from western Arctic Ocean - ArcticOcean_MG_CB8_128 (SPAdes) (version 2) | ecosystem: Environmental > Aquatic > Marine > Oceanic | place: Arctic Ocean... | reverse complement strand
CGGCGGCGATCTGCGCGCACCTCTTCTGGTCGCTCAAATCCACCGCCATCCGCGACAGCGAAGGCGTCAAAAAATGTCTCAACAAAGCTTTGAAGATTGCCAACCAAGCCGCTCGCGCTTTAGGCGTCTCTCCTGGCGAATCTTTGGGACTCTACGCGCACGTCTTGAACAAACACTTGTACTTTTTTGAAATCGAAACGTGCAAAGCCGTGGACGTGGAAACGGTCCAACATTTACTGGACGCCATCCACGAGATGATTCAATCCGGCTCGAGCGAACACGGCGGCACGGCTGCCTGGCGCGACGCCGAGGCGTACTTTGGCAAAATCAAACTCGACATAAAAAACAAACGAAAAATACAAAACGAAACAACTGGAGGAAGCAGCGTTGGCGAGAACGCCGAAAAAAGTATCGGCGGCGACGAAAGCAATAGAAGTAGTAGTAGCGGTAGTAGTCAATTCGCCAGCGAGCGCTATCGTCGATTGAACTTGTAAATAAGAAGAAGAACAAAAGTATAAATGGTGACCCCTGGTCGATGAACAATACTCACCACGATAACCCTATCGCTGAACATAATAAATGAGAGAATAAGAATACTAACCTTCTCGTTGTGTTTAGCTTCGCGTCCGCGCTTAAAGCCCTAAACCCTACGTTTCCAAAGAGTAATCCAAAACAAGTGCCACACAACGACACACTCCTGCCGCCGCGAGAGGCCGATTTGCCGACGCCGACGGACCCGCTAATAAGAGTTTACTACTACTACTACTATAACTACTACTCGAAGAGAGAGAGAAAAGAATACCCGCGATGATGAACCAGCGAACCGGCGTGAACGCATCGTCGTCGAATACGAAAAGCTTCTCCGTGGCGCCGAAGATGAACGCTCGATGGCACGTCGGCCCGGCGTTCGATCCGACCGAAGAAGAAGAGGAGGAAAAGAAGAAGAGGAATACTAATACTAATAAGAGTTCAAGTGGTGGAAGTGGAGGAAACGAACCGATTAAATCGGACGGATTAGAGCGCGAGGAGATGCACGCTTGGTCTGATCTGTCGAAACTGTTCAAGACGTTCGCGGCGATATGTTTCGTTTTATTGGTGTTGCCGACGTTGTTCGGGTCGAAACCGCACAAAAATGCGGCGAGGAAAGTTGGGAGAGCGAGCGTGAGAGCGTCGAGGTACGTTTCGAAACCGTTTAGTAAGAAGAGGTCGTATTCGTTTCCCGCGCACGACGGCTACGACGAAACGTTGGACGACGCGTACTCCAATCCGAGAGAGTACGATAACGCGATTAAAGAGTACGAGGACGCGAAGAGCGCTTTTGATAAGTTGGACGAGCAGTTAGGAGAAGGGTCCATCGATGAGGTGTTGTCCGAAGACGTGAGGCAGAAATACGAGGAGGCTTTGTTTAACAAGCAAGCGGCGGAGCTAAAAAGAGATTTCGAGGATTCCATGGAGAAGAAGAAGAAAGAATGGACCGGGACAATGAAAGGTGCGAGTTGCGCGGATAAGACGAGACACTTGTTGGAATCGTACGTGGAACATTACTCGTGCAGATTTGACGCAAAGTACGGATCGTTATCGCCGATGATGAACTTTCCCGTCGTGAGAGAGGATTACGAAAACGCGGGCGAGAGAGAGACGAGAGCGTTGGCGACGTCGACGAGCGTCGCGGATGCAATCAAGTGGTCGGCCGACTTATCCGACGACGAAAAAGATTCAGACATGAAGAAACAAATGAGCGCGGGTGGACTTGCCGTGAGCACATGGTTGAGATTTTATAGCGAAAAGAAGAAAGAGGTGCTCGGATTGAGAGACGACGGAACGTTGACGTGGGACGTGTTGACGAAGGAAACGAGACGATACCAACCCATAGAGACGTACAATCGACCACCAGCACCGAGAAAAGAAGCACCGAGAAAAGCTGCTCATGTACCGGCCCCAGTTCCGAGACAAGCCGCGTATGGTATAGACGTTGCCGTCGCGAATGAAGGCGCGTTTGCAAAGATGGATACGGACGGGGACGGGAGCATTTCCGTGGACGAAGTTACGAGCGCCGCGTTGAAAGGTGAGGTCGATTTGAAAGATGGCGTCGTTGAAGAAATCGTTCAATCGAAAAGTTATAAAAATGCGGCTTTATCTGCAGAAGAACTGGCAATGTTAGATGCGGAAATGAAAGCGGACGTCGCGCCGAAGAAGAGCATGTTTTCAAACTTGTTCGGGAGAAGAAAGTTGCTCAAGAAAAAGAATAAAGACGATGGTGGTGGTGGTGGTGGTGGAAACTGGGGCGCGAATCCGAGCGAGTATAGATCACCGTTCGACGCGGAAGCGCCGTCTGTATCGTCTTCCGAAACTGAATACGACCAACAAACGGTGGATCCTCTGTATTTCACAGTGAATGTCTTTGCGAATAACTTCCCTGAAAACGTCGCCACGGTCGCCAAAGAATCGGCGACGCTCATGCGTGCGCTTCGCTTACCCGGCGTAGCGAGAGTCTTTTCCGGCAACCCGTTCAAAATGCGCGACGCGAGTCGAATTACCGATGAATACTCCGAGCAAGGTTCGGGCTACTTCTCGTCGCCGGGAGGCATGATTTCGTTCGCCACGGCAAAACTCTCCGCGAATGGTGGTAACGGTTTTGTCAACGCCGAATTGCGAAGCGAGTGCGAACTTGCCAATCGATGCGGTTCGCGGTGGGCATCCACCCCTATTTCCACGAACGAAGGTAAAACGGAGTACCAAACCGTCCCGGATTACGCCGGAGGCGGCAAGTTGCCGGACATAGTTTCCGTTCCTTCTATTTCCTACAAGAAAGCTTTAGAAGGTGGATACCCGTTGTTATCGATCGTGGAAGACTCTGACAAAGATACCTTTATCCAAGCCGCGGACGAAGCGTTGAATGATCGCGCGGTACCCGCGGTGCTCTTTTCCAACGTCAAAACGAACACGTGGCAGTTTGTGGAAGACTTGAAGAAACGCTACAAGAGCGGGTACAACATTTTTGCCGTCGCTCCAGGTCACGAGCACAACCCGAGACGACCGGTATTTCTACCCGTGGACGATCACGCGTTAGCTTGGACGTTTTTCAACGAATACTATCCAACTGAAACATCCGTGGGTGGTATTGCCATCGCGTTGATCGTCCGAGACGACGTCTCGAATTTAGGCTTCAACGACTGGCTCGCGGAGAACAAAATCGTCGCTTGCGACTGTAACTTGGGCACGTGCGCCGCCGCTACTGGCGTAAAATACGAAGAGGTGAAATATACCATCGAAAGCTACAAGCCACAGAAATCGTCGTGGGAGGAAGCGACGAAAACGCATCAAGCGAAAACCGCGGAATGGAACAACTACGATCGCCTCGCGCAGCGCTTGAAAGAGTCGCAAACGGTGGATTTCCAAGAGCAATTGGAAGCGGACCAAAAAGCCTTGACGGCGAAAAAAGAGCTCGAACAAGCCGAGAGAGAGTTGAAAGCGGCGAATGCGGCCATGAGCGCGGCGAAGAAATCAGCCGCGGAGAAGAAACGGTCGATTTGGAACGACGGGTGGGGTGACTTTGACGGCTTTCGACGACGAAATTTGTTGAAGAAGAAAAATAAAAAGAATAGAGGAGACGGCGGAGGAGCGGTAGCGGCAAGAAATACGTTCGAAACGCCACCGGCGTATTGCGACATAGACGATTACATCGACAACGAGGACGACGTTTGGGCGTAAAAAGGAGGAGATGAGGAGGAGGAGGAGGACGACGCATGCACACATATTTAGTTCAACTTGAGCATCTTTTTTGTATTAAAATGAAGAACAAAACATACTAGTATCTCTCAAACTTCTCTTCGCTTCTCTCTCTCTCTCCAAAAACTCAATCGCCCGAACAAAAACAAACAAACTGAATAATTGTTAAAATTAAATGTCAACCTCGCCAGAGATGTTCAAAAAGTTCGCGGCTTGCGTGACGTCCTTGTCGCCTCTCCCGGAAAAGTTCAACACAACCTTACACTTGTCCGGTAACGTCGGGCACAACTTTTCCAAGTACGCCAAAGCGTGCGACGTTTCCAACGCCGGAATGATGCCTTCCAACCTCGACGTGAACACGAACGCGTCCAACGCCTCTTGATCCGTGGCCGGGTAATACTCAGCTCTCCCGAAATCTTTCAGAAACGAGTGTTCCGGACCAATGCCTGGGTAATCCAAACCCGCCGAAATTGAGTGCGGCTCGATGATTTGGCCTTCCTCGTCTTGGATCAAATACGAAAACGAACCGTGTAAAACTCCGGGTTTCCCTAACGTCAAAGTAGCCGCGTGCTTTTGTCCGAGATTAATACCTTCTCCGCCAGCTTCCACGCCAATCAAACGCACGTCCTCGTCGTTCACAAACTCGTGGAACAAACCCATCGCGTTCGACCCGCCGCCGACGCACGCGATCAAAATGTCCGGTTTCCCGCCCCATTTTTCCATCGCTTGCTCTCTCACTTCCTTACCAATCATCGAGTGGAAATCTCTGACCATCATCGGGTACGGATGAGGACCAGCCACGGAGCCCAAAATGTAATGCGTCGTCTCCACGTTCGTCACCCAATCTCGAATCGCTTGACTCGTCGCGTCCTTCAACGTGCTCGTCCCGGTTCTCACCGGAGTCACCGTCGCGCCCAACAATCGCATGCGAAACACGTTCAACTTCTGTCTCTCCATATCCGCCGCGCCCATATAAATGATGCACTCCAACCCGTACCTCGCACAAACCGTCGCCGTCGCCACTCCGTGCTGCCCAGCGCCCGTCTCCGCGATGATGCGCTTCTTCCCCATCCTCTTCGCCAATATCGCTTGGCCGATGGCGTTGTTGATCTTATGCGCGCCCGTGTGGTTCAAATCTTCCCTTTTGAAATAAATATGCGGCATAGATCCGTCCGGTTTCTTGTACCTCTCGGATAAGCGTTCCGCGAAGTATAACGGGTTCGCTCTCCCGACGTAATCTTTCAAGACTTCGTCGAACTCTTTAATAAACGCAGGGTCTGTTTTCAGCTTTTCGTACTCTTGTTCCAAATCCAGAAGGGCTGGAATGAGCGTTTCCGGGACGTACTTTCCTCCGTACACGCCTCCGTATCTCCCGTTCTCGTCTGGGCGTTTTAGCTCTTTCGTGAATACGCGTTCTGGTGGGGTCATCACCGCTCTGATGGTCGTTTTATTACTCCTCTTCTTCTTTAAATGATGATGTCGCTGAGACGTAATTCTCGACGACGATGAGGTCGTCGTCTGGGATGATGAATTCCCAGCCACGCTCGCACTCGAGCGCGCCGCCGATAAAGACGAAAACGATATCGTTGCCATCATAAAAAACGATCTTGTTCGTGCTGTGTTTTTGCGTCGTGAGAGTGGAAAAACAAGTCTCTCTTTCCGTAGCAGAAGCAGCAGTCTCAACGGTACGAATAATGACGACCCTAGCGCTGATTACGTCGACGTTTTTTCTAAGCCCGAGCTGAAAAAGAGTACCCTTTACGCACTGAGAAACGAAAAAATAGTCCCCTTTAAGCACTTAGACCCTAAATTCCTGTGTTTGGTGTTTTTTTCTCTCTTTACCAATTTTCCTCGCTGAGAGACAAAGGAACACTCTCGCTACAGTTTGTTGACGTTACAGTTTCACTCGCTTCTTTTACGACGAGAAGTGCTCGAGAGTTCTTATCAGATCACGCAGAATAACAACACGCGAAAAGAGGATTTAAGTAAACTTGCTGCTCGTGTTTTTTCTCTCTCTCTTTACTAATTGGAATTCATTCATCGAGAGACGAACGAACACAGAATCGATTCTCTGTGATTAGATACTCGATTAAACTCTTTGATCAGACGACGAGAAGATATGAGCTCCCCAAAACGAGAAAAAGAAGTCGCCCCACCACCCCCGCCAGGTTTCGAGGACGTCAAAGCCGGCGCGCACCTCGACGAAGTCGCCGAAGTGGCGGAGAAATTAGCCAAAGGGGAGGATTTGCGTTTGGGGACGAAAAAAGAAGGCACCGTGGACGCGCCGGATTTGAGTTTAAAAACCGGCGAGTTGAAAAGTTGGGCCGACGAGGAGGTACGATTTGATGCTTTTCGATGTCGTGCATCTTGTTCTCGTTCGTTTGTTTTTTGTGTTTGGGCGATCGATGCAAAAGCGTGATGTCTTGAGAAGAAGAAGACAAAACTTTCTACTTCCGATCATCAGTCGGATGTGCTTTAAGGGCAGCGTGGCGGTTTTCGATACGAACGCGATGACATTTTGCTCACTCTTTCCTCTCTCTCTCTCTCTTTCTCTTTACAGGCTGAAACCGAGGCGATCATTAAAGTCGCGGACCCGAACTCGAAGTACACCTCGGCGCAAACCTTCGACGAGCTCGGGTTGTCCGCGGAACTCTTGCAAGGTCTCTACACGGAGATGAAGTTCGAGAAGCCGTCGAAGATCCAAGCGGAGACGTTACCTATGATTTTAACGCCGCCGCATAGAAACTTAATCGCGCAAGCGCACAACGGGAGTGGGAAGACGACGTGTTTTACCCTCGGGATTTTGAGTCGGGTGAACGTGAACGAACCCGGGACGCAAGGGTTGATGATTTGTCCGACGAGAGAATTGGTGATTCAAAACGTCGGCGTGATGCAAAGGATGGGGAAGTACACGAACATTTCGATCGCGAGTACCGCGGATCCGAAATACGACGGGTATAACAAAGAACAGATTAACGGGCAGGTGGTGATTGGAACGCCGGGGAGGTTGTTGCGGTGGATGCGGGAGAAACAGTTGGACTGTTCGAAAGTAAACTGCTTGGTCTTTGACGAGGCGGACAACATGTTAGGCACGGACGGACACAGAGTGGACTCGACGAAAATTTTGAAACATTTACAGATGAGCGCAAAAAATTGGCAAGTGTTGTTGTTTTCGGCGACATTTAACGAGGCTGTGAAGACGTTTGCCACGAAAGTGGTGCCCAACGCGAACCAGATTTTCTTGCCGGCGCACGAGTTGTCCTTGGACGTGATCAAACAGTACCGAGTGAACGTACAATCGAACGACCAGAAAGACATGTTATTGAAAGAGAAGATTTTTCCGCTTTGCGATAAGATTGGGCAAACGATTATTTTCGTGAGAACGAGAGAAGGAGCGAGACGATTACACGCGAGCATGCAAAGAGACGGATTTAAATGCACCGCGATTGAAGGACAAATGCAAAACGTAGACCGCGATCGAGTGATTAAAGAGTTTCGAGACGGTCAAACGAAGATTTTGATCGCCACGGACGTGTTAAGTAGAGGGTTGGACGTGTCCACGGTGACGTTAGTTATTAATTACGACATGCCGGTGGAGTATCAGAACCCGTCCGTGCCGAATTTCGAAACATACTTACACAGAATCGGTCGTTCCGGGAGGTTCGGTAAGAAAGGCGCGGCGTTTAACTTGTTGTTGGGAGAAAACGAGAGATTGGTTTTAGACCAAATTGAAAGGCATTTCGAGCACATGGTGCCCGAGGTCACGTTAAACGACGACGATACGTTTGAATCGATTTTGACCGCCGCTGGTTTGATGTCGCCGGACGAGTCTTGATGAGAAGAAGAAGAAGTAGGAGTGAATCAACATACTAGTACTGGTAAATAAACAAAACAAAACGACGCTAAATATAATACTCACGTCTCTTTCTTCTTACCGTTCTTGTACAATTCTTTCGCCATGCGTTTCGCTTCGGCTCGCATTTCCGCTCTGCTCCCGGATCTCCCCGCGTTCACCCTTGCGCTCGTATCGAAATCGCCCCGAAGGAATCTATAAAATCGACGAACCGCCGACGCGCCGGTGATTTTGCACAAAAACGCAAACGCCGCGCTCACCAACCGCGTCTCTCGAAATTTGAACACCACACACACCACACACACACCTATTAGAATTTTTAAGCCTACATCTACGACTACGTCGGCCATTTGCATGGCCACGTCCGGCTCTGACTTTCCTCCTCCAATCAACGTCTCTTCGATCTTCTCCAACTCTTTCAAACGCGTTTTCGCTTTTTTATCTAAACTCGTCGCCAGTAACGGTTTCAACAAACTCTTCGCGACGACTGCATCGGCCGGATCGTTCGCTTCCGGAAACGTCATTTCTCCCGTCGTCGCAGACTTAATACCACACGCTCCTTCCTTGTCCGCGTACTCCCCGCCGTACCTCGTGATTAAAATCTCCGCCGCGGTCAACGCCGCCGAATGAAACCCGTTCCTACTCGCCTTCCGAAATAACTTTACTCTCTCTGAATCGCACGGATACTTCGTTCGCCTCGCGCACACGTGCGCATTCGCCGTTAAAAACGTAATTTCCGGCACCTGTTCAGATTTTTCCTTCGATTTCGCCGCTTCTTCGAGCACGCGCGCGCCGAGCTTTCGGTTCTCGTTCCGCTCGCCGGATTCCGTCACGCACTCGCCGAAAAGAAGGCAACATCCTGGTGAAAGATACAACAATGTAAGTACAACGAGAGAGGAAGAGAGAGAGAGACAGAGAGGGAGAGAAGGAGGAAAAGAAAGAAGGTTCAGTGAGAATACTACTCATCAGAACGCAAAGAACAACACCAACACCCACACCAAACTTACCAAGCGCTAAAGTCTCGGGCACTTTCATCGCCTTCATTCGCTCCTCGGGAACGACCACTTCCCACGATTGCGTTCGCTTTGCTTCCTCTCTCTCGTCTCGTAAAAACTGCTTCAAAGACGCGTCTTGATCGATTGCCGGTGTTATCGTTTGGTCGCAATACATTTGCGCGTCTCGACAACTCCTCGACTGGAACGGGTCGTTGATGAGATGAGTATTCTCCTCCATCGCCGCGCGAGTGGTACCCATCGACGAGAACAACATCAGGAACGCAAGAAATGCGAATTTTGAACAAAGCGGCGTCATCATCGTCTCTTTTTCAACTCGTCGACGACTTGAAAGTCGTCGTCGTTCGAAAGAGGAGTTTGTACTCTCGCGAGTGCTAAAAAGGAGCGAACGAGAAGGAAAAAACAAACTTTGAAAAGGACGACGAGAATGCAAAATTTATCCACGTCTAGTATTCCCTCCGGGGGCCCTCCCGGGGGGACACACGCGCAGGAGCTGTGGTATTCCCTGCGGGGCACAGATGCGAGATTGGAGTCTGTTTTAAGCGCAGATGCGTGTCTTTGTGATGCATGTTGTGCGCGATTCTCAACCCCTAATTTTGTTGTTTTTGTTCTCGTCTTTTGGACACGAAATTGTTTTACGACGGCCAAAACAGATTTTTTACGGCCAGAAAACACATGTCTGAAATTACTCCCAATATGTTTTGTTCTGTGTTTCTCTCTTTAGTAGTATTACAAGGGTGCGGCGGCTGGCTTTAGGACGACGGGTGTAATTATTCTGATTCTGATTCTAATACGTATAACTCTCCATCTTCGTACGACCAGCCTTCTGGGAGAGGACAGTTGTTGTCGAGGAGGTATTGTAAACACTCGGGATGTTTGTTCTCGTAAGCTTCTCGTACGGCGTCACTGTTCGACGGCGCTTTGGCGGTTTTGTGCAAGTACTTCAAACAGTCCAAGTGGCCGTTCCCTGCCGCATAACTACACGCATATGCGTTATATTTATCATACTTACGCTCAACAAGATATTCGAGTATATGAAGATGACCATTTTGAGCCGCACATTCGGCAGTACCCGAATCCCAACGCGCTTTGACTTCTTCGTGTAAGTATTTGAGGCACTCGAGATGACCTTTCATGGCGGCACATGCACACGCGTCCTCATCGATAGGACACTCATTTGCAACGCAATACTTCACCATTTCCAGATTACCTTGTAATGCGGCCGTCTTAATCGTCCCTACATTCCACTCACACTTTTTCTCCTCTCGCGCCCACTTGAGCAACTCGAGTTTATTCGTCCAAGCAACTTTATAGCAGAAATATGTTTCGTCCCAGTCACTCGGCCACAACGATTTATGCTTCAACGCAAACTCCAAAGTCGATATCGAGGACATCTCTCTAATATTAAACCTCTTTTTCAACTCCCCCTTGCGAGACGATCTCTTAATCAACTTACTCGTTTCATCATTCACCTCGTACAAGAATTTCACATCGGTTCCATTCAATCTCGGAAGAATGTGTTGGAAACAAATATCGTCGTTATTCACGATCAAATCCCACACATCTCGCTCCCCGATCCGCCTCTTTTGCGCTCTCGTCCTCACCCCAAGAGTTTTATAAGCAGTAGCAGAAAAAGACATGATGCTTTTGTGTCGTTTTGTGCTCTTCTGATGAATCAAAGCTTCTTCTTTAAATATTGCACTTACCTTTTACACCTTCAGAAAAAACTCTCGTCGTACATCAATCTCGCGCACTATTACAGAGGTGAAATCAAAACGCGTCGTCGTAAAACACCAACAGTAGTACTCTCGCTCTCCTCGTGACAGGGATACGCGGCACGATCGAGAACATGTCGTCCTCTTCCATAAAAGAAGACGAAATCCACTCGGTAAACTTCCTCGCGCAGTTAAAAAAGCTCGACTGTTCCCAAGCGAGCGTCGAACAGTTGTCGTTTTGGTGCCAATTCCACGCGAAAAAAGCATCGGTTTTAACACCCATTTGGCAAGAGTCTTTGAGAAATTCGAGTGATACTCAAAACGTGTTAGCGCACTTATACTTAGCCTCGGACGTGATTCAAAACTCGAGGAAGAAAAATAAAGGCGAGGAGTGGATGAAAAGCTGGAAATCGGTGATGGAAAATTCAGTGAAATTCGTGTGGGAAAAGACCAAAGGAGAAGTAAAAATACGCGCGAGCGTGAAGAGAATGATGGACGTGTGGGAGGAGAGGAGAGTGTTCGGGTCGAGGGTAAAACCGAAAACGTGGATTCTAAGCAATGATGATGACGCTGACGATGAAGAAGAAGACTTTTCGCAAAAGAACAAACGGAAGAAGAATGAGACGGACGTCGCCGCCTCGAAGAAGAGTACGACGAGCGTTAAGAAACAGAAAGCGGACACGCCGCCGCCGCCGCTGAGGCAATCGCACGACATAAAAGAAATGAAAGCGAACTATTTGGAAGGCGAGGACGCGCTGTTGGCGGAAGCGTTGCACGAGATGGAAAA
>Ga0209091_10004327_pt1 | contig 11098 bp, 7 predicted proteins | sample ArcticOcean_MG_C_6_FD_187438 | JGI IMG/M metagenome (GOLD analysis project Ga0209091, IMG submission 187438) | Marine microbial communities from western Arctic Ocean - ArcticOcean_MG_CB8_128 (SPAdes) (version 2) | ecosystem: Environmental > Aquatic > Marine > Oceanic | place: Arctic Ocean... | reverse complement strand
ATCTCATAAGTTAGCTTTGCATAATTTAAAAAAGCATCTTCTTTAATGATTAAATCAAAATCCATTTGAGATGCACTTTTAAAAGCATTTTGTGCTGCAGCTTTTTGATTGGTTTTTAAATAACAATCCGCTAAATAGTAATAGGCATTTTGAGCTAAGGAATTCTTTTTGCCAATTATCTTATTAAATTGACCAATGGCTTTATTGTAGTTCTCATTTTTATAGTAAGCAAATCCTAATTGATAAAAATCAGAATTTTCCCAAGTACCTTTTTTTCCTTTATAAGCTTCCAAATAAGGGATAGCTTCCACAAAAGAGTCAAGATTGAAATAGCTTTCACCGATAATTTTTGAAATTTCCGAAACCTCTCCTGAAGTACTGTTTTCGAATATCGGCCTACCCAAAGTTATTGCTTGTTCAAAACGCCCTAGCCTAAAGTTCATGTCTGCTTGAAAATAATATAAATTCTCTTTTTGAGCTTTATTTGAAATATAACTAAATTGAGATGTAGCTTCATCAAAATCTTCTAATTGATAAGCAATGTGACCCAAATAATAATGAGCATCTGATTCATATACTTTATTTTCCTTTGCCCTTTCTAGGTATTGCTTGGCCTGTTTATATTTTTTAGCAGAAAACAATGTATAGCCCTTATTGAAATTATATTCATTAATACTTGCCTTGGGTACTTGATTTTCAGACACGCGAGAAAACCATTTTAAAGCATAGCGATACTTTTCATTATTAAAGTAATAATTTGCTACATCAAAATTTATGGAAGTAGCTTCTATTGAATTTGGAAATTCTTTCTTGAATTGAACTAACATTTTTTCTGCTCCCACATAATTTAACCTAAGGGCATTAGATAGAATATTAAAATCAACCTTTTGTTGAATCTTTTTGGAGGCAAAAGCATCTTCAAAAAAAATATTAGACTGCCAAGAAGCAGGGAAATATCCTAATCCAAAAAAATGATTCCCATTTTCTGGAAGTCTTTGTGAATCATATAATTGACCTGCCAACAAAGCAGGAAGAAAAAGAAGAACGATCCTCGTAACACGAAATATTTTAATAAAATAAATCATTGTATTAAAGATATAAGAATCATTCTATTTGACTGGTGCATAAAGCATTTGAAAAGGTGTATTTTATTAACAATGTATTAATGAATAAATCAAAAAACATACCTTTATAAGAAATCTACTTTCACTATGCAAAATGCAATTGTCACTTTAGACAACGCCACAATAATTAATGAAAATAATGTAATTTTTTCATCAATTAACTTTAAGGTTAATGCAGGAGAATTTATTTTTTTAATTGGAAAAACTGGTACTGGAAAAAGCAGTTTATTAAAAGTTTTATATGGTGATTTAACTATAGAAACTGGTAAAGGATCAATAGTAGGGTTTGATTTAACAGAACTTAAAGACAAACAAATCCCATTGTTAAGAAGAAAAATCGGAGTTGTTTTTCAAGATTTTAAATTATTGCCTGATCGAACTATTTTTGAAAATCTATCATTTGTCTTAAAAGCAACAGGATGGAAAGAGAAAAGTAAAATAAAAGTCAGGGTAATAGAAGTATTAAATCTTGTAAATATTCCTCCAGAAACACAAAAATATCCTTTTGAATTATCAGGAGGTGAACAACAACGCGTTGCAATAGCAAGAGCATTATTAAATAAACCTGAATTAATAATAGCAGATGAACCAACTGGAAACCTTGACCCTGAAACAAGTCAAGAAATAATGCAGCTTTTCAGAAAACTTCATTCAGAGGGCATTAGTGTAATTATGGCCACCCATGACTATAACATGATAGTGAAATTTCCAGGTAAAATCTATCAATGTGACAGAGGGAATTTAAACGAAGTCATTCCTAAAAAATAAGAACATACACCCTCTTAATTTTGGTGCTTAAGTTTGTTAACCCTTTTGATTTTGACGTTTACGTTCGTTTTCATCTAGAAAAACTTTTCGTAATCTAAGAGATTGAGGAGTTACCTCTACATATTCATCTTTCTGAATATATTCCAGTGCCTCTTCAAGAGAAAACTTAATTGGTGGTGCTAACTTCACCTTGTCATCAGTTCCAGAAGAACGGACGTTTGATAGTTTTTTAGTCTTTGTGACATTTACCACCAAATCATCTTGGCGGCTATTTTCACCAATTACTTGTCCTGAATAGATAGCTTCATTAGAAGAAACAAAGAATTTACCCCGATCTTGTAACTTATCTAAAGAATAAGGAATGGCTGAACCTCGTTCCATTGAAATAAGCGAGCCATTAATTCTTCCAGGAATTTCTCCTTTATATGGACTAAATTCTACAAAACGATGATTCATAATTGCCTCACCTGCAGTTGCTGTAAGCAATTGATTTCTCAATCCAATAATTCCTCGCGAAGGAATTTTAAATTCACAAATCATTCGAGAGCCTTTAGGATTCATACTTACCATTTCACCTTTTCTCAATGATACCATTTCAATTGCTTTTCCAGAAACATCTTCCGGTAAATCAATTGTAAGTTCTTCCATTGGTTCCATTTTTTTACCGTCAACTTCTTTTATAATAACCTGAGGTTGGCCAATTTGTAACTCATAACCCTCACGTCTCATTGTTTCGATAAGAACAGACAGGTGAAGAACACCTCGTCCAAATACAATAAATTTATCAGAGCTATCTGTTGAATCCAAACGCATAGCTAAATTTTTCTCTAACTCCTTATTGAGACGATCTCGAATATGTCGAGAGGTGACTAGTTTTCCTTCTTGTCCAAAAAATGGAGAATCATTAATAGTGAAAAGCATGCTCATGGTAGGCTCATCAATAGCAATAGATGGTAATGCTTCTGGATTTTCAATATCAGCAATCGTATCACCAATTTCAAACCCTTCAATTCCAATAATAGCACATAGATCACCCGATTGAACACTGTCAACTTTCTTACGCCCTAACCCATCAAATAAATGTAATTCTTTAATACGGGAAATCGTTATTGTACCATCAGATTTCATTAAATTAACACGCATGTTACTTTCTAATAGTCCACGTTGCAATCTACCTATAGCAATTCTACCTGTAAACGAAGAATAGTCTAAGGAGGTAATTAACATTTGGGTATTTCCCTCTTTAATTACTGGACTTGGAACATGTTCCAAAACCATATCCAGTAATGGAGATACAGAATCTGTTTGTTTGTTCCAATCCAAACTCATCCAATTATTTTTTGCAGATCCATAAACAGTTGGAAAATCTAACTGCCACTCTTCTGCCTCTAACTCAAACATTAGGTCAAAAACAGCTTCATGAACTAATTCTGGAGTACAATTTTCTTTATCTACCTTATTGATAACTACAATAGGCTTTAACTTTAGATCAATTGCCTTTTTAAGTACAAATCTAGTTTGTGGCATTGGGCCTTCAAAAGCGTCTACAAGAAGCAAAACGCCATCAGCCATGTTTAATACTCGTTCAACTTCACCACCAAAATCAGCGTGACCAGGGGTGTCAATGATATTTATCTTTACATCTTTATATTCAACAGCAACATTTTTAGAAAGAATGGTTATTCCACGTTCTCTTTCTAAATCGTTATTATCTAGAATAAGATCACCTGTAGATTCGTTGCTTCGGAAAAGATTACAATGATGAAGAATTTTATCAACTAGAGTTGTTTTTCCGTGGTCAACGTGTGCGATAATCGCGATATTTTTGATAGCTGTCATAGCATTTTTTAAGCGTTTGCAAATATATTATTTATTATAACGGGACCAGCTATGAGAATGGATTATTAATTGAGTGTAAAGCTTCAAAAAAATAAAGAGTATATCTTCAACAAACCCTTATCATTATTGACTAAAATAGATCTCAAAATAAGATGATTTAAAGTTATTTAAAATATGAGATGTTGAAACAAGTTTCAAATTCAATCTAAATATGCTTTTATTAAGACTAAAACAATGAAAATCATTATATAAAAATAAAACAGATAGGTTTGACGCAATCTTTGTAAATTCGCAACATAAATAGTTCATTGAAAATTCATGGGGTCGACTGGTTTTGACAGCAGGATGCATGAAAAGGTAAGCAAGTCGAGCGCTGAATTACAGCTCGTAAATCTCATTTTTCACATTTTTAAATGGCGAGAATAACTACGCTTTAGCTGCATAATTAACGGAATTATAGTACGTTAATGCCAAGTCCTGACTAGGTCGGGAAGCTGGATGTCTCTGAATAGCCCTTGTTGACGGCGATTTATATTGAGGCACCATAAAAGTCAACATCGAAGCATAAGGGCATCGTTTATGTTTTTCAATAAAGATGATAAGATTAATTTGGGCGGATTTCGGTCAGGATTAATTCGAAAATCAATCGAAATCTAAACTTGAAGAAAGCTTTTGAATCGCTTGTTTGGACGCGGGTTCGATTCCCGCCGACTCCACTAAAGGGGACAAATTCAATTTTTTGAGATTTGTCCCCTTTTTTCTTAACTCCTTTTTTATCTTTAAGAGATACAGCCTTTAAATTTTATAAGTAAAATTTTTTGCTGCCTTCTTAAATTAAACTTTGATAAAAAATCAATTTCCTGGCTATTTTAAAGATAAAGACGTTAGCTCATTTAAAAAAATAAATATGAAGATTATATTGAAAATAACAAAATAAATTTTTGTTGCTCTTGTTTCGCTATACTTAATATTCATTATTGGTGGATTAATCATTAAAAAGCAAGGTCAATCAGAAATTGATGAAGCTTCTATAATTAGAGATGGAGCTAAGATAGCTATTGATGAAAATGGCAGGAGGATTGAATATTTTCTTTACGGTAGTAATGATGTTAACGCCCCTGTAATAATAAGCATTCATGGTTCAGGGCTTGATGGAACATTTGAGAAAGCTGTAAATATATCAGCTTGCGAGAATTTAGGCGTTCGTGGTATTTCTATTTCACTCCCTGGTGTTGGAAATACAGATATGAAAATAGGGCGAAAGGTAATTGATTGGGCTTCCGAAGATCTTCAAGCAGTATTAGAAACAGAAAATATTAAAACTTTTATGATTACAGGTCATTCCCAGGGTAATCCTCATGCTATGGCTGCTGCCTATCATTTTGGAGATAGAGTTACAGGCCTAGGACTGAATGCTCCTTTACTCCCAAACGATGTTACTGAGGAAATTGGAATAGCTGGAGCTATGGCCTATGAAAGCTTAAAAACAACTGACGAACTTGATAACCCCTTGAATGCTCATTGGTTTTTTGGCCTTTACCTCTTTGTAGATTTATTTGCTCCAAGTGCACCTACACAAGCATTAATAAGTATGGCTACTAATATAGACAAAGATAAAGAGCTTGTGAAAATGATGCGTTATACTTTTAGCCGTTCAATGGTTAGAGGCTCTGCAGCAAACACATGGGAATCGGCATTAGATGTTGCCTACTTATGGGGTTTTGACCCAAGAGAAATTAAAACTAAAAATATTTGTGTTTGGCATGCTTTAGATGATTCCGCATGCCCTCCAGAAATCGGAGCTTGGTTAGCTGAATATTATAAAGAAAAAGGAGCTTATGTTAATTTCAAAAATGACAATATTGGTTTCAACCACATGACATTTTCTAGTAGCTATTATCGTAAAGCAGAAAATAGTATGGTAAAAGCTCTGCTAGATGGTTACAAAAAAAATTAAATACCCTTCGCGTCAGCTTATGGAAAAAAGATGATTTTAAATTCAGGTTGTTTTTTTTATTCTAAGTAAGCCAAGAATATAAACTTCCATTTAATGCATTCTCCACTATAATTTTATTAAGATAATTAAATCATTATCTTAAGCATGTAAATTCACTTAATAATGAAAATCAATTTCCTTTTAATTCCGACTATTTATCTATTCACTCTTCAGTTAACTACTGCTCAATATGAAGGCTATTCTTCTACTTCATGGGAAAAACAATTAAAAACAGAAGTCCTATTTTTTGAACATCAAAATTCCAAATCTTTTAAGAATCATTTAAGGGAATTGACGGTTAGGCCTCATGTTGTTGGAAGTAAGGAGAACAAAAAAGTACAAGAATATATTTCAAAAGTCATGCAAGATGCGGGACTTTCTGTAAAAAACTATCCTTATGACGTTTATCTTCCAAAAGAACCTGGATATTCATTAATTGAAATTGTAACACCCAAAAGAGAAGTTCTTAATCAAAAAGAAGATGTTATTTTAAATGATCCGTTTTCTAGGGATTCATTGCTATGGAAGGGATGGAATGCATTTTCTGGAAGTGGTGATGTTACAGCAGAAGTTGTTTATGCGAACTACGGTAGAAAAGAAGATTTTGAAAAATTAAAAGAATTGGGTATTGAGGTTGAAGGAAAAATTGTTTTGGCACGGTATGGAGGAAATTTTAGAGGATTTAAAGCGAAGTTTGCTGAACTTAATGGAGCTAAAGGACTTCTTATTTTTACAGATCCAAAGGACAGTGGTTTCACTAAAGGTCTAGTCTATCCTGAAGGACCATATTATAATAATAGTACCATACAAAGAGGATCTTTACTTACCACAGATTTTACTGGGGATCCTTTGACCCCTTTTGAACCTGCATTACCTCTTGATGGAAAACGAAAAATTAAACGTTTAAGTCCAAAGGATGCTCAACTACACAGCATACCATCTTTACTTACCACAGATTTTACTGGGGATCCTTTGACCCCTTTTGAACCTGCATTACCTCTTGATGGAAAACGAAAAATTAAACGTTTAAGTCCAAAGGATGCTCAACTACACAGCATACCTGTTACTCCAATTGCATATGGTGAAGCAGAAAAAATATTAGAACAAATGAAAGGCAAACCTGTTCCTCAAGATTGGCAAGGAGGGCTAGCGTTTACCTACAGACTGGATGGAGGCAAAGACTTAATAGTGAGATTGAAGGTTGATCAAAAGATTGATTTTGTAAGAGCAACAAATGTTGTGGGGATGATCAAAGGAAGTGATGCTCCAGATGAATGGATTATTTTAGGGAGTCATTACGATGCATGGGGGTTTGGGGCAACAGACCCCAATAGTGGAACTGCTATGCTACTCAATTTAAGTGAAACTCTTGGAAAGTTATTAAAAGAGGGAGATCGCCCTAAAAGATCTATCCTAATTGCACATTGGGATGCTGAAGAACATGGTGTAATTGGATCTAGTGAATGGGTTGAGCAAATGCGCGAAGAATTAAATGCTAAGGCGATAGTTTATATGAATTTTGATGGAGGGGTGTCTGGAAAGAATTTTGGTGCCTCTTCTGCACCAACACTTAAAAAATTACTTCTTGAAGTTTCGAAAAAAATTCAATATCCTTATTCAGATCAGAATCTATATGAATTTTGGAAAAAAAAGGATCAAATCAAACCTTACATAGGGAATTTAGGAGGAGGATCTGATCATATTGCTTTTTATATGCATGTGGGTGTACCGTCCCTTAGCGGTGGCGCTAGAGGGCCAAATCTATATCATTCAAATTATGATAGCTTTCAATTTTATGAGAAGTTTGTGGATCCTGAATTTAAAATGGGTCCAATGGTTGAGCAAATGGCTGGTTTAATGGCGCTTCGAATGGCAAATGGTATACTAATACCTTACAATATTAATAAATATCATCATGATTTAAAGATACATTTCGATTCTGCGACTCTAAAAATAAAAAAATATAACAATACTTTTGAAGGCTTTAAAAAAGCTTCTGATGCAATTATTCAACTTGAAAAAACTAGTAAAATACTGACTAACAATATTGAGATATTTTTAAAGAAAGATAAATTACCAAAAAAAATAATTTCAAAATTAAACCAACAATTAATTGCTCTGGAAAAAAGTTTTATCTCTGAAAAAGGAATGTATTTTGGATCGTGGTATAAGTCATTATATTCATCTTCAGATCCTTTCAGCGGTTATGCATCTTGGATATTACCTGGCCTTGAGTACGAAATAGCTTTAAAATCATCTGAAAGGTTAAAAGAGTGGGATGACAGATATACTAAAGCTATAAATTCACTAAATACTAAAATGAGGAGATTAAATGAGGAAATAATCAAATAGTATTTCTTATTTCATTTTTAATCTTTGGTATCAAAGAAGGAGGCATACTCAAAGAGTTTATATTGATATCTAGAAAATAAGATAAACATTTATCATCAGATGCTAGTTCACCACAAACACCAACTTCTTTACCTTCCTTATGGGCGAGTTCTGTGAAATTTTTAATTAAAATAAGAATACTTTCTTTGCTTTGAGATAAGTAATTCGAAACACTTTCATTAGTTCTATCTGCAGCCATTAAGAATTGAGCCAAATCATTAGTTCCAAAAGAAAAGAAGTCTGCATTTTTAATATAAAATTCAGGACGAAAAGCTACGTTTGGTATTTCTACCATAATTCCAATACGAGGTAAATAATCTATTCTGACTCCCTCATTATTTAATTGATTAAATTCGAGTATTATTGTTTCTTTAATTTGAATCCAATCCTCTTCACTTGCAATCATTGGACATAAAATATGGATATTGAAAAGATTAGATAGACGCAATAAAGCTCTAATTTGAGGTTTTAGAAGATTATCATAATGTTTAAATCCTAGACGAAGAGCTCTTGAGCCAAGAGCCGGATTTTCTTCTTTTATATTATTTAAATAAGATAACGGTTTGTCCGAACCAAAATCAAGAAGTCTTATTGTATGCTTAACCTTAGGGAATTCTTTTAAAATAGATTCATAAATTGAATAATGCATGTTTTCATCTGGAAACTTTTCTGAATCTAAAAAACATAATTCAGTTCTAAACAAACCAATTCCATCAGCACCGAAAGACTTTGCTTTTTTAGCATCATTTAATGAACCAATATTTGCATTAATTTCAATACTAGTTCCTGATTTAGTAGTTACATTATTCTGACTTTTTTTAAGTTGAATTGATGATTCATGTTTTTCTTTGAGCATTAATAAATCATATTTTTTTATATAAAATAGAGATGGATTCAAAATAAGTTGGGCTTTTGCACAATCAATAATTAATAAAGACCCAGCCTTGATTTTTGATATACTCTTAGCTAATCCTACTAAAGAGGGAATACCTAAAGCCTTTGAAAGTATTGCGACGTGATCTGTAGGCCCTCCATGTGAAGTAATAATTCCTAACACAAGATTTGTATCAATAGATGATAATTGATTCGTGGTAATTGAATCTGCTACAATTATAGAGGGTGTATTTAGATTAATTTTATTTTCTACTTTTTTCTGAAGTATGAGGATTAGCATCCTACTCAACATCACAATGTCATCAGCACGTGCGCTAATATAGGGATCCCCTATTTCATTTAAAATTTCAGTGTATTCAGCGGTAACTTCATGAACAGCATAATCAGCATTACAACTATTTGATTTTATAAAATCAATTGTTTTCCCTTCTAACTCGGGGTCTTTTAATATTTCTACATGAGCATCATAGATTTTTATTTCTTCTTTAGATAAAAAATTAATCATTTTTTGTTTTAAATCTAAAGTCTTGTCCTGAGCAATTGAAAGAGCTTTTTTAAATTGATTAATTTCACTTTTAACGGATGAAATTTTACTTTTAACTATCCTTAAAGAGCTATTTTCATTCAAAAGAAAAGCTGGACCCATGGAGGTGCCAAATGAAGCCGATATGCCATTTAAAGTTCTAATTCTTTAGGTTTTAAAGTTATTTTTAATCAATTCTTCTAAAGTCTTCAAAGCCTTTATTTCATCAATACCATTTGCACAAATTTTAATCACATCTTGACTTTTAACACCTAAAGTCATTAATGATAAGGTACTTTTTCCATTTCCCTTTTTATGATTAAATTCTATGAAGATTTCGGATTGAAAAGCAGATGCTTGTTTTGCAAATAATGAAGATGTGCGTGCATGAAATCCAATTTCATCTTTAATTTTAATTATTTTTTCAATCATGAAGTTTGAGATATTAATTCTTCAGCTTGGTTTAATATAGAGATAGGGTCTCTAACTGCCTTATTAACACTTACATCCAAAATTATCTTATTTTCAAAACGATTTTTACCTGATATAGTGATCATTTTAGCAATAATTACTATGTCTGATTCTATTATTTGTTCAGGTGTTAATTTTACAGATATTTTATGCCCCCCTTGTTCTTCAATATAAATTTCGTGACCTCTTTTTAATGCCTCTTTTTTTAAAGCAGTTGCAGCCATTTTACTATGTGCAACACCTGCAAGACAGGCTGTTATTAAAGATATTTTCATAAACTAATATTTAGGATTCATTAATTTGTTTATCAATTATATTTAATTTAGCTATATCTCGATTGCTAATACTCTTTAAAAAATTAACAGATAAAGCTGTAATAACTGATCCAACAACTACGCAGATTACGAAAACCATTGGTTTATTATAAAAAAACCATTGAGCTATTCCTAAAACAGGAGTGCTTAATTCTAATAAAAAATAACCTGCAATAAACCCAGAAATAGTTGATCCTAAGGCCGTTGCAATTGTAACTCTAATTAAATCACCAACTGCTAATGGTATTACAATTTCTGTAAAACCACCAACTATTGCATAAACCCATGAGCTTTTTGCATATTGAAGTTCAGAAATAGTGTATAATTTTGGTCTTAAAAAAGTTGCTAAGCACAATCCTAAAGGAGGAACAGTTACTATAGATCCACAAATCCCTAGAGGAACAAATAAATTCAAATCCATTACAGCAGTTGCAAATGTACTCTGAGTTTTACTAAACGGTCCGCCATAATCCACACCTCCTAAAAATCCCATTACTGCTCCCATAGTGGCTGATCCCTGTTCATTTAGGTTAGTCAAAAAATCAGAAATTACACCCATAATCCATGCAATTGGCGGACCCAAGAAATATACCATAAAAACAACGACAACTATTGTACTTAGTACAGGAGCCATAAATCCCCATGTACTTTGTAACATAGACGGAAGTTCAACTTTTAAAAGCATATAGGTCACATATCCAACTAAAATTCCTCCAAGAAGAGCTCCCAAATAACCAGTATCAATTTGTTGAGCCAATACACCAACAATAAAACCTGG
>Ga0209091_10004319_pt1 | contig 11105 bp, 10 predicted proteins | sample ArcticOcean_MG_C_6_FD_187438 | JGI IMG/M metagenome (GOLD analysis project Ga0209091, IMG submission 187438) | Marine microbial communities from western Arctic Ocean - ArcticOcean_MG_CB8_128 (SPAdes) (version 2) | ecosystem: Environmental > Aquatic > Marine > Oceanic | place: Arctic Ocean... | reverse complement strand
GGTAATTACCGACATCGTCCATCTTGGTATTGGGGGCTCAGATCTTGGCCCCGCGATGGTCTGTGATGCACTGCGCCACTTAGCGACTCGCAAGCTCAGTGTACATTTCGTGTCAAATATCGACCCCTCGCACCTACAGAACACTCTCAAAGACCTGCAGGCCGAGACTACCCTATTCGTCATAGCCTCCAAGTCTTTTTCTACACTCGAGACACTGAAGAACGCCGAGGCAGCCCGTGATTGGCTGCTGGAACAGACCGATGCAACCGCTACGGCTAAACACTTCGTCGCCATAACTACTAACCTAAGTGCGGCCACGGAATTCGGCATCGAAGAGCAGAATTTGTATCCACTCTGGGACTGGGTTGGCGGCCGTTTCTCCTTATGGTCGGCAATTGGCTTACCCATTGCGCTCGCATTGGGCATGGACGGTTTTCGGCAGTTGCTTGCCGGGGCGCATTCCATGGATGAACATTTTAGAACGGCGCCGCTCGACAAGAATTTACCTGTCATTCTCGCTCTGCTTAACTTTTGGTACCGAGAATACTTCGACGCGCATAGCACCGCTGTGGTGCCTTATAGCCAACGCCTAAATCTACTGCCTTCTTTCCTGCAGCAGCTGTGTATGGAGAGTCTTGGCAAGAGCGTGGACAAGCAAGGCGCGCCGATCGAACACAATACTGGCGACATCATCTGGGGCACAACCGGCACCAACGGACAACACTCCTACTTTCAGCTCCTGCATCAGGGCACTGAATTTGTTCCTGTAGATTTCATAGCGGCCGCCAATAGCGATGTCCAAGGCAGCGCTGAGGCGCACCAGCACCTATTGGCCAGCTGTTTTAGTCAGAGCCTCGCATTGATGGAAGGAAAGCTAGATGCCGATTCGATCCACAAGGTCGTGGCAGGCAACAAACCCAGCAACACACTGCTGCTTGAGGAGTTAAACCCCTACAACCTGGGTATGCTGCTCGCCCTCTTCGAGCACAAGGTCTACGCTCTCAGCGTACTTTGGAACATCAATGCCTTCGATCAATGGGGAGTCGAGCTAGGAAAGAAGCTATCTACAAAGGTCTTTGCGGCCATGTCTGCAGACACAAACCAAGAACTCCTCGACGAATCAACGCAAGGTCTAATCCAAAAAGCTCAGCACTGGAGAAAGGACTGACGCTGAGCATTCGCTCAGATTGAGATAACTCTACCAATGAATAGTGTTCTACGGCGGGGAATGGGTCGTAGAAGTGGTGTAGCAGGAATCGCCATTGCTGATATTCTTCGAACCCTCTAAAACCCTCAGTATGATCCTCGAGAGTTTCCCATTTCACTAGACGCAGATAGCGACTCTCCCGCTCGATGCGGTGCCGCAGCTCGTGTGAGATGTAACCTCTTTTTAATAAGCGACAAATGGCTAAGAAAAATTTCGATTTAGCTCCTCATCGGCTTCTCAAGAAACGAGAGTTAACAAGGGCTGTAGAGCCTTTGGAGACTGATATTGGCGGTGAGGGTGAAGTTCACCCTCGATCATCCAGGATTCATTGTTCGCAGTAAATTCTTCAATCAAGACTCTGGATTCGGTCAGCGACATGCGCTGCGGCGGCTGACCGCAGCCATGCGAGTGAGTCAAGATCCAGATGCGCCATGGTGGCGCTTGAGAGATGGGAGACGAGTGTAGATTTTCCTGAGCCTGAATTACCAAATAGCAAAATTCTTCTCAAACCGTCACCTCCAAGATTTTAGTTTTAAGTTGCAGCTCTTAGCTCAGTCCATGAATGCTAGAAGCTCTTTCGTCTTTTCCTTCATGAGTGCGTCATCCCCACGCGACTCAACGTTCAACCTCACCACTGGCTCCGTGTTCGATATGCGAATATTGAATCGCCAATTCTCGAAGTTCATGCTCAAACCATCTGTCTGATCCATGCTTTCGCAGGTACTGGAATAGCTTAACTCTATTTTCTTAAATAGGGCCTCAGGATCTTCGATACGCTTATTGATCTCGCCACTGACTGGAAAGGCGAGCATTCTTTCATCCACAAGCTCAGATAGCTTCTTACCAGTCTTAGACATCAAGCCGGCAACCAACAGCCAGGGGACCATGCCACTATCGCAGTAGAAGAAATCCCGGAAGTAGTGATGGGCACTCATCTCGCCACCGTATACGGCATCCTCTTCGCGCATCCGCTCCTTGATGAAGGCGTGGCCTGTCTTGCACATAACTGCCTCACCAGAAAACTCTTCTACAATCTGTATCGTATTCCAGGTCAGTCTGGGATCGTGAACAATCTTACCGCCTGGCTCAGCCTCTAGAAAACTCTGTGCTAGAAGGCCCACAAAACAATCTTACCGCCTGGCTCAGCCTCTAGAAAACTCTGTGCTAGAAGGCCCACAATATAATAACCCTCTATGAAGCGACCGTTCTCATCGAAGAAGAAGCAGCGATCGAAATCACCATCCCAGGCGATACCCAGGTCTGCCTTCTCCGAGAGTATGACATCGATGGTAGAGCTTCGATTCTCCTCCAAGAGAGGATTTGGAACGCCGTTGGGGAATGACCCATCGGCCTCGTGATGTACTTTAGCGAATTGAAAAGGCAGGAATTTCTCGATAGCATCAATCGTTGGCCCGGCTCCTCCATTTCCTGCATTGCAGACTATCTTCATCTTGCGCTGACTCTTCGCATCGATGTAATTAAGTAAGTACTCTATATAGGCGGGCTGCGTGTCCTGAAAACTGATCGACCCAGGCTCGCTTGCGAACGTGAATTCTTCGTTCTGGGCGAGGCGCTTAATTTCCTTTAGGCCTGTATCGCCGCTAATGGGCTTAGACAATTCACGAACGAATTTCATGCCGTTGTAATCAGCAGGATTGTGGCTGGCCGTAACGACGATACCTCCATCTACGTTTAGATGGCTGGTTGCGAAGTACACTTCTTCGGTACCACATTGACCGATATTGATAACGTCTACACCCGACTCCATTATCCCTCTGCTTAAGGCGGCACAAAGCTCCTGACTGCTCAGGCGAATATCATAACCCACCACAACTTGCTTCGGTTTTAAGAACTCAACGTAGGCACGGCCTATTCGATAGGCTATATCGCTATCTAGCTGATCGGGAACGCGCCCTCTGACGTCGTAGGGCTTGAAACAGTTTATTTCTTTGGTCATTTGTTCGACTTCTGTCTTTGGCTGCGAATACTACAAGTCACTACTTGCGAATCAACATCGGGCTTGTACTAGTTAGATCTGCTTTCAGACCCTGTTATAGAGGTCTTCGAAGCGAACGATATCATCCTCGCCAAGATATTCACCAATTTGAACCTCGATGACTTCTATTGGTTCATTACTGGCATTGGTCAGTCTATGTTTGGTCCCGACCGGAATATACGTTGATTCAGTGGGCTGCAGTTCGAACTCTTTGTTGCCGCAGGTTACCAATGCAACACCCTTGAGCGCGATCCAATGTTCCGCCCTCTTATGGTGCAGCTGCAGCGAGATCGATGCACCTGCATTGACCACCAGATGCTTTACTTGATAACCCGGCTTGATGCTTAGAGACTCGTAGGAACCCCATGGACGATAGACCAAACTGTGTAACGTGCCTTCTTCTCGTTCATGGTCTTGCAACTGTTGTACCAAATGTTTCACAGACTGCGCCAGCGACCGGCTAGTAACTAGCACAGCATCAGCCGTCTCGACTACTACGACATCCCGTATTCCCGCAACAGCGACAAGCCGAGACTCAGATTGAATATAGCTATCTACTACATCGAAGGTGAGCACATCGCCAGATAGTGCGTTGCCATGCTCATCCTTTGCCCGCATCTCCCACATCGCATCCCAGGCGCCAAGATCATTCCAGCCCGCCTCTAGAGGCACAACCACAGCTGAGGCAGTCTTCTCCATCACAGCATAATCGATAGAATCACCGCGACAGCTCGCGAAGATTGACTCTGGGATTAGATGAAAGTCCTCTCCCCGCTCCAGACTTGCGTGGGCCTGATGACAGCTATCGAAAATATCAGGAGCATGTCGCTTAAGCTCCGCTAAGTAAGCTGAGGCAGAAAACAAAAACATGCCACTATTCCAAAAATAGTTACCGCTATCCAGATAGGCCTGTGCGGTTTCCCGATCCGGCTTTTCTACAAACTGCTCTACACAATATCCATTTTCGCCGCCTAGCTGTGCACCCTTCTGTATATAGCCGTAGCCAGTTTCTGGGACACTTGGCACTAGTCCAAATGTAACCAACTTTCCTTGCTTGGCGGACAGCAATGCCTGAGCTATCGCTTGCAGAAATGCTGTTTCATCCTGAATCACGTGATCGGCTGGCAATACTAGGAGAAGTGGGTCCACGTTATCTTGCAGCGCGCACAATGCAGCAAGAGCTACCGCAGGCGCCGTATTTCTGCCGACCGGCTCTAGTAATATATTGCAATGCTCTTTGCCTAGCTGCCGCAGTTGCTCTGCCACTAGGAAGCGATGGTCGTTGTTACAAACGACTATCGGATCTTCGAGGTCAGACACGCCCTCTAAACGAGACAATGTGCTCTGAAATAGCGAGCCCTGCATGTCAGGGAATTCAATAAATTGCTTTGGTAGCAATGATCGGGAGACTGGCCAGAGGCGGGATGTCAGGGAATTCAATAAATTGCTTTGGTAGCAATGATCGGGAGACTGGCCAGAGGCGGGAACCCACACCACCAGCGAGAATAACGGGAATTAACATAAAGCCTGCTGCCTTGGACTGCCAAAACGGAATGACGAAAAGGAACGACATAGTAGCAAAATATTGCCTATTTTAATAAATTGAACTGATTCAACAGCCTGTAGGACCATCATAGTCAATTTATGATCGATTATTTGGTCCCAGCGCGATAACATCGCAGCCTTTAAGAACTCACCCTTGGGAGGGGTTTATCCAGCTTATGACACAAGTCGAACACAACTTTGTTCCTAAGAATTCTTATACATTGGAAGAACTGGTAGATTGCGGCCAAGGTCGCCTATTCGGTCCAGGCAACGCAGCGTTACCCGTGGACAACATGCTCATGCTCGACCGGATTGTAGAGATCAATGCAGATGGTGGCGCGCACGGTCGCGGTCAAATTATCGCGGAACTCGACATAACGCCTGAGCTTTGGTTTTTCGACTGTCACTTTCCCGGTGACCCAGTCATGCCGGGATGCCTAGGATTAGATGCCTTGTGGCAACTATTGGGATTCTACCTCGGCTGGAGTGGTCACCCTGGCAGAGGCCGAGCACTTGGAGCTGGCGAGGTGAAATTTACTGGCGAAATACTGCCGACTTCAAAGAAGGTAGTTTACGAGTTATCGATAAGTCGACTTATTAATAGAAGCCTAGTCATGGGCATCGCCGACGGAACAGTATCTGTAGATGGCAAGACAATCTATACCACCAAAACATTGAAAGTTGGTTTGTTCAAATCAGGAAGCTCATTCTAATGCAGGATGCATGGTGATTGTTTAATGATTGGGGAAATTGTATGAAGCGCGTTGTTGTTACTGGTATCGGAATTGTGTCCTGTTTGGGCAATGATAAAGAGTCGGTGCTGGATTCTCTCAAGGCGGGCCGCAGTGGTATCCGGCACAATCCCACCTATGAAGAAATTGGCATGCGCAGCCATGTCAGCGGATCCGTGCAGATCGACACAGCGGAACTGATAGATCGCAAGATACTCCGTTTTATGGGCGACGCCTCTGCTTATGCGTACCTAGCCATGGAGCAGGCGATATCTGACGCCAACCTCACGGAAGAAGAAGTATCCAATTTCCGCTCTGGATTAGTAGTCGGCTCCGGCGGCGGCTCCTCCGAAGAACAGCTTGAGTCCACAGATATCATGCGCGAAAAAGGTTTGCGCAGAGTCGGGCCTTACCGTGTTACACGCACGATGAGCAGCACCACCTCAGCTTGTCTGGCCACTCCATTCAAAATCAAAGGCGTCAACTACACGATCTCATCGGCCTGCGCGACCAGCGCACACTGCATTGGCCATGGAGCCGAGCTAATTCAGCTAGGCAAGCAGGATATAGTATTCGCAGGAGGCGGCGAGGCAGAACATTGGACAATGAGCCATATGTTCGATGCTATGGGCGCGCTTTCAACTAAATACAACGACACTCCCGACAAAGCCTCACGTGCTTTCGATGCTGACCGCGACGGCTTCGTGATCGCTGGCGGTGGTGCAATTCTTGTCATGGAGTCTCTCGATTACGCCCTAGCACGAGGCGCAAAGATCTATGCCGAGCTGACCGGATATGCGGCGACCTCCGATGGTCATGACATGGTTGCTCCTGCAGGCGAAGGCGGCGCACGCGCGATGCAGATAGCGACCGATGGTCTGGAAGGGTCGGTAGACTACATCAACACACACGGCACTAGCACACCGGCCGGTGACGTCTCGGAACTACGCGCTATCAAAAGCGTGTTTGGTGAGAACGTACCAACACTAAATTCAACCAAGTCGCTGACGGGTCATTCACTTGGCGCGGCAGGCGCACAGGAAGCCATCTACACGCTATTGATGATGGAGAATGATTTTATTGCTGCTTCGGCCAATATCGAAAATCTAGACGAAGAAGCACAAGGAATGCCAATCGCTATCAAGCGGCAGGATGACATTACCCTGAACCGTGTCATGTCGAATAGCTTCGGTTTCGGTGGCACCAATGCCTGCTTGGTCTTTGATCGCTATCAAAACTAGGGACGCCTTGGGTAGGAAACTTATTCTTAGTTTAACTGGTCCAGCCTAGTATGAAGACAAGTTCCGCGTTTCGAATCAGTCTGACTCTGCTACTTGGCACTCTCCTGCTCGCAGACAACGTGGCTCAAGCGCAGCTCACACCGCGCACGATCTCAGGCCTAGAAGTGCAACCCATTTCTCCACAGCCTCTCCCTGTGGCACAAGCTTTTCCTTTCTATGTCAGTGCCGCTAGCCCAGGGCGATACAAGATTGTATGGAGCCTGCCGGATGGCCACTACCTGTATAGGCACGCATTCCAATTCACACTGAGCCAGCAAGCCGATTCGGCAGAGCTACCCATAGAAGTCACGATGCCCGATGGCCTGAAGAAAAATGACCAGTTCTTCGGAGATATAGAAGCCTATTACGGCCAGCTAGATATCGACCTCAGTCTTAGTACCATGCCGAAGTCGAACGCAAGAATTTTCATCGACTATCAAGGCTGTGCCGATTGGGGATTCTGTTATCCCCCCCAGCGCTTCGAATTTCTGCTAAATCCATAAACTCAGACCTTCCTTTCGCAAAAAAGCGTGAAATGCATGATTTTTCCTGAGAAAATGTCGACAAAATAGCTAACCAGGCTTCTCGGGAGAAAATTCACCCAGCCGCCACATTAGGGGAAAGAACATGGCATCAATACTGGCCCTGCATGGACCTAACTTAAATCTACTCGGTAGTCGTGAACCCCACATCTATGGGTCTGACACCTTGGACGACATTAATCAGCGCCTCGCAAAAAAATGTACGGAGGCGGGTCATCAATTCGACAGTCTGCAGGCTAACTCTGAGGGCGAGATAATCGATCGATTGCACGTTGCGCGAAAAGACGGCACGGCATTCATGATCGTGAACTTTGGTGGATTCACCCACACTAGCATTGCTATTCGTGACGCGATCCTGGCCTGTGAGATCCCCTTCATCGAGGTGCATCTTTCAAACCTATTCAGCCGCGAAGCGTATCGACATCATTCATATTTTTCCGACATCGCTGTCGGGTGTGTGATTGGCTTGGGCGCCCAAGGTTACGAACTGGCGCTTCAAGCTGCTTGCAAAAAACTAGCTAACTAAGACTCTAAGCGAGATATTCCTATGGATATTAGAAAAGTAAAAAAACTGATTGAGCTGTTGGAATCTTCCGACATCGCAGAAATCGAAATCAAGGAAGGCGAAGAGTCGGTTAGAATTAGCCGCGGTGCCATCTCAATGCCTGCGCCGATTGCCTATCACGCGCCGGCGGCTCATGCTGCAGCTCCGGCCCCTAGTGCATCGGCACCTGCCGCTGCTCCCGCCGCAGAAGGAAATGTGATCAAGTCCCCTATGGTTGGAACTTTCTATCGCTCTCCCTCTCCCTCCTCTAGTGCGTACGCTGAGGTTGGCAAACATGTAAAGGCAGGAGACGTGGTGTGTATTGTTGAAGCGATGAAGATGATGAATCAAATCGAGGCCGATCAAGCAGGCGTGATCGAAGCCTTTTTGGTTGAAGATGGCGAACCGGTAGAGTTCGACCAGCTATTAATCAGAATCGGTTAGAACGCTCTTTGTGTGCCCAGCCTAATCCAAGGATAGCTTCATGCTTGAAAAAGTTTTAATAGCCAATCGCGGTGAAATCGCACTGCGTGTACTTCGCTCTTGTAAAGAACTTGGAATCAAAACTGTAGCTGTCCATTCGACGGCGGACCGGGATCTAATGCATGTTCGGCTCTCCGATGAGTCGGTCTGTATAGGGCCGCCCAGCCCAGCAGACAGCTACCTCAATACACCCGCTATAATATCTGCGATGGAAGTGACTGATGCCGATGCAGTGCATCCCGGCTACGGATTTCTATCGGAGAACGCCGACTTCGCCGAGCAGGTCGAGAACAGTGGCTTCACGTTTATCGGCCCAACTGCCGAGACGATTCGGCTGATGGGCGACAAGGTTTCAGCCATCGAAGTAATGCGCGCGGCCGGCGTGCCTACCGTACCCGGCTCTAATGGCCCCATAGACGACAACAACGAGCGCACACTGTCTCTGGCCAAAGAGATTGGCTACCCAATTATCATCAAGGCAACAGCGGGCGGCGGTGGCCGCGGCATGCGTGTTGTGCACAATGAGGCGGCCCTACTCAAAGCAATATTCGTCACACAGACTGAGGCCAAGTCTTTTTTCGGCAACGGCGTAGTCTATCTGGAGAAGTTCTTGGAGAATCCGCGCCATGTGGAAATCCAAGTTATCGGCGATGGCAAGGGCAACGCACTCTACCTTGGCGACCGTGACTGCTCTCTGCAGCGACGCCATCAGAAAGTATTAGAGGAGGCGCCAGCCCCGGGCATTCCTGACAAAGTACGCGCAAAGGTCGCACAGACTTGCATCCAAGCTTGTAAGAACATGAATTACAGAGGCGCTGGAACCCTAGAGTTTTTATATGAAGATGAAGCGTTCTACTTCATTGAAATGAATACGCGCGTACAGGTAGAACATCCCGTTACAGAAATGATTACCGGTGTAGATATCGTCAAAGAACAACTTCTAATAGCCGGCGGCGCGCCCCTGTCTTATGTGCAAGAGGATATCCATTTCCGTGGACACGCCTTCGAGTGCCGAATCAACGCCGAGGACCCTGTCACGTTTATGCCCAGCCCAGGCAAGATAAAGATGTTTCACGCACCGGGCGGCAACGGAGTGCGTGTCGATTCACACCTCTATAGCGGCTATAACGTTCCGCCCCACTACGACTCATTGATAGCCAAGCTTATCTGCCACGCAAACACTCGCGAAGCGGCACTAAAGCGCACGCAGATCGCTCTTGATGAGATGCTGATCGATGGTATCCGTTGCAATATCCCGCTGCATCAAGACCTGGTGCGCGATGCCGAGTTTCATAAGGGTTGTGTCAACATCCACTATCTAGAAAAGAAGCTTGGATCCTAGAACTTCCCGAGTCTTCTCACTATGGCATGGCAACAGCTCAGGGTTCAGGTACGATCCGAACAGATTGAACCTCTAGAACAACTGCTTCTGGATTATGGCGGCCTTTCAATAAGCTATTTGGATGCAGAGGATCAACCGGTATTTCAAAAGGAGCCAGGTAGCACTCCATTATGGGATATTGTTGATCTAGTCTGCCTATTCGAGGAAAAAACAAATCTCGATGGTTTGCTTTTCCTACTGCAACAACACCCTGCAATTGAAGACAAGAGGTCTCTGACCCTCGAAGCCCTAGAAGATCAGGCTTGGGAGAGATCTTGGATGTCGGATTTTAAGGCCATGCAGTTTGGCGAGCGCCTTTGGGTGTGTCCGAGCTGGCAGGAGCCGCCCGAACCAAATGCCGTCAATATTATGCTCGATCCCGGCCTCGCCTTCGGCAGTGGCAGTCACGCGACCACCAGCATGTGCCTACAATGGCTGGAGAAGAACATTCACGATGACAGCACTGTTATCGACTATGGCTGCGGCTCCGGGATTCTCGCTATAGCAGCAGCCCTGCTAGGAGCAGCTCGCGTCATCGCTGTAGACAATGATCCTCAGGCTATTACAGCCACCATCGAGAACGCGAAACGCAACAACATCCGAAAGGGTGTAATCGAGACCTATCTGCCCAACCAATTACCTGAAGACAGGGCAGCGCTTCGGTCAGACATACTCGTCGCAAATATACTCGCTGAGCCACTCATGCGCCTTGCCGAAGACCTCTCTCATCTCATAAAACCCAAGGGGCGTATCGCCCTGTCTGGCTTATTAGTGGAGCAGGCTGACGAATTACTTGAGCATTACGGCTCCTGGTTTGAGATGGACGAGGCTGTACTGAGCGAGGAATGGGCACTATTAAGCGGCATCCGCCTGAATTAGCGAGGGAGTTGAGCTTACTGTAGGCAAGACAAAGGGATTGACCTACAATCCCTAGCTAACTTGTCGCCCGAAGTACTGTCGCATGTCGTTCAATGTAACTCAATGCCCCGTCTGTGAATCCACCTTCAACACAAACTCTCGTGTGTTAGCTGCTGCTGCCGGCAAGGTGCGCTGCGGAGCCTGCCTCAATGTATTTGAGGCCATCGATAATTTCCTGATTACCGACGAAGCTGACGCGGCACCAGATCAAGACGAGTCAGTTTTCGTAGGCAATGACCCCCAAGAGTTTTTCGACCCCTCTTCGTTTCTTACTCGCAGCGCCTTGCGCGAAACCCATGACGACGAACCTATCGATGAACAAAACCTGCATCAGGAATTGGAAAAATCGGAAACTGTGAGCGAAGACTTCTTCGCCACTGCAGCCGGTGAGCTTCAAGAAAGAACAGAAGCCCCTGCTGTCGAGAATAGACATGAAGACGAAGACCCGCCCATTGATCAACCTGAACCCCTGAAGGCA
>Ga0209091_10004296_pt1 | contig 11145 bp, 10 predicted proteins | sample ArcticOcean_MG_C_6_FD_187438 | JGI IMG/M metagenome (GOLD analysis project Ga0209091, IMG submission 187438) | Marine microbial communities from western Arctic Ocean - ArcticOcean_MG_CB8_128 (SPAdes) (version 2) | ecosystem: Environmental > Aquatic > Marine > Oceanic | place: Arctic Ocean... | reverse complement strand
CTTTTGTAAATTTGTTGAAAGTTATCTATTTTTTTTTCATTTCCTTTACCTGTGATAAAATTTTGATTTAATGTTATGTCTTTAAGTTCTTTCATTTCTTCTGGCGCATGAGTTAATCCTTTTGTGATTCCCATTTTAACTCCAGTCCATCCATTTTCGTTGTGACTTGCTGTAACCATTGCAACGGCATCTGCGTCTAGACTGAATTGTGCAAAATAAACCATAGGTGATAAAGATAAGCCAATATCTTCAACATGGCATCCTGTTGAAATTAATCCTTTTTTTAATGAAGCTTTTATTTCTTCACTATAAGACCGATAATCATGACCTGTAATAACTCTTGGATTTTTTTTTTGTGTATGCTTTATAATTTGAGTTCCCAATCCTTTTCCAAGATTTTCTATTCCAGCTAGGTTTACATCTTTTTTATAAAGCCATCTGGCGTCGTATTCCCTAAATCCCAGTGGATCAATCAGTATTTTTTTTGTGTTATGCATAACTTCTTATCTAATATTTTTTTGTTATTATCAGTATTTAAATTTTATCCTTGTATTATATACTATGTTCTTGTAATGTTCTGTTGATTTGATGAAGTATGTGGTATATCAATCTTTCATGTACACAACATATAGTTGTTTTTACATAAAACAGTAACAAAATAAATTTATTATGAACAAAAACCTATCTTTTGCAATTGAGAAAGCTGTCGAAAAAATCAAGCCAACTGCTAATTTTCCTAAATACAATCAAAATAAAGATAAAAGAAAGCCTGATTTATTTTCTTTAACATCCCAAACAGAGCTTTTTCAAAACGATAAGGGAATCACGATCAAAATTGACAGATCTAAAGATGAAAAATTGACTAATTTCGGGAAAGCAACTTTAAAAGACAGATATCTTGGTGAGAACGAATCTTATCAAGATTTGTTTGCGCGTGTGGCAAGCATATATGCAGATGATAATTTACATGCTCAAAGACTCTACAACTATATGAGCAATTTATGGTTTATGCCATCTACACCAATCTTATCTAACGGAGGAACCACTAGAGGGTTGCCAATTTCATGTTTTTTAAATGAAGCAGGAGATAGTTTAGATGGAATACTAGATTTGTGGAGTGAGAATGTATGGTTAGCTGCCAAAGGTGGAGGTATTGGAAGTTATTGGGGAAACCTGAGATCTATAGGAGAGAAAATTGGTAGAGTTGGAAAAACGTCAGGTATTATTCCATTTATAAAAGTGATGGATTCGCTAACGATGGCTATTAGCCAAGGTTCTCTAAGAAGAGGTTCAGCAGCATGCTACCTTCCAATTGATCATCCTGAAATTGAAGAATTTATTGAAATGAGAAGACCTACTGGGGGAGACCCAAATAGAAAGGCTCTAAACTTACATCACGGAGTACTAGTTACAGATTCTTTCATGAGAGCTGTGGAAACTAATGGACAGTGGGCATTAAAAAGTCCCAAAGATGGAATTATTCAGTCAACAGTTTCAGCAAGAAACCTATGGATAAGACTTTTAACAGCAAGAGTAGAAACCGGTGAGCCTTACATTATATTTATTGATACAGTTAATAGATTAATACCACAACATCATAAATTAGCAGGCTTAAATGTAAGAACATCTAATCTTTGTAGCGAAATAACTTTACCTACCGGAATAGATAAAGATGGCAATGACAGAACTGCTGTTTGTTGTTTATCTTCTCTGAATTTGGAGACATATGATGAATGGAAAGATGAGCCTAATTTTATTGAAGACGTAATGCGTTTTTTGGATAATGTTTTAACAGACTTTATAACAAGGGCACCAGAATCTTTTAAAGATGCAAAATACGCTGCCATGAGAGAGAGAAGTGTTGGGTTGGGAGTTATGGGCTTCCATTCGTTTTTACAAAAAAATTCAATTCCTCTAGAATCTGTGATGAGTAAAGTTTGGAATAATAAAATTTTTAAACATATTCAAACTGGTGCAGATGAAGCATCTAAAAAACTGTCAGAAGAAAGAGGGGCATGTCCAGATGCTGAAGAATATGGTTTTAAAGAAAGATTTTCTAACAAGACAGCAATTGCTCCAACAGCATCTATTTCAATAATATGCGGAGGAGCCTCCCCTGGAGTAGAACCAGTAGCTGCCAATAGCTATACTCACAAAACACTTTCGGGATCATATAATGTTAGAAATAGATATTTAATTAAAATTCTAGAAAAATATGAAAAAAATAATGAAGAAATTTGGTCTTCAATTACTACAAACCAAGGCTCAGTTGAACATTTAGATTTTTTAACTAAAAATGAAAAAGATGTTTTCAAAACTGCATTTGAAATTGATCAAAAATGGATTATTGAACTTGGAGCAGACAGAACAGCTAATGTTTCTCAAGCTCAATCTATTAATATATTTCTTCCTGCCGATGTTCACAAAAAAGAATTGCACCAAATTCATTTTCAAGCCTGGAAAAAAGGTTTAAAAAGCTTGTATTACTGTAGATCAAAATCAATACAAAGAGCAGAAAATGTTAATAACAGTTTATCAACAAATGCGACCAAAAAAGAATCGAATGAGAGCAAAGATTATGAAGAATGTTTATCATGCCAGTAACTAAAATAAAAAATGAAGATAACGAAAAAAAATCTGGTTTATTGATAGGAAATCCGGTTTATAAACCTTTTAGATATCCTTGGTGTTACGATGCATGGTTAACCCAACAAAGAATACATTGGCTTCCTGAAGAAGTTCCATTAGGAGATGACGTTAGAGATTGGCAAAAAAATTTAAGCCAGCCTGAGAAGAATTTATTAACTCAAATCTTTAGATTTTTTACTCAAGCAGATGTTGAGGTTAGTAATTGTTATATTAGACATTATATGAATGTTTTTAAACCAACGGAAACATTGATGATGATGTCTTCATTTGCCTCAATGGAAACAGTTCATATAGCTGCATATTCACATTTACTTGATACAATTGGTATGCCTGAGTCTGAGTACTCTGCATTTATGAAATATAAAGAAATGAAAGATAAATATGATTATATGCAAGGATTCGACGTAAAATCAAATCATAACATAGCAAAAACTATTGCAGTTTTTAGCGCCTTCACAGAAGGCCTCCAATTGTTTGCTAGTTTCGCAATCTTATTAAACTTTCCAAGACACAATAAAATGAAAGGAATGGGACAGATTGTTACTTGGTCTGTCAGAGATGAAACTTTGCATTGCAATTCAATGATCAAATTATTTAGAACTTTTATTGATGAAAATCCTAAAATTTGGACACCTCAACTTAAAAAAGAAATTTATGAAGCTTGCAGAACTATTATTTCTCATGAAGACGCCTTTATAAATTTGGCCTTCGAAATGGGTCCTATCACAGGATTAACTCCAGATGAAGTAAAGCTATACATTCGTTGGATAGCTAACAGAAGATTAATTCAGCTTGGTCTAGAACCTATCTATAAAGTTGATAAAAATCCTTTGACCTGGCTTGACACAATGTTGAACGCAGTTGAACATATGAATTTTTTCGAAGGTAGAGCTACAGAGTACTCAAAAGCATCCACTAAAGGCAGTTGGTCAGAAGCTTTTTCTTAATTTTTAATGAATGCTGCTACTCCTTATATTTTTTTAATTGTTGCAATTTTTTTTGGGACAGCATCAAATAGTTTTGCAAAAACTGCTGATGGGTTTACGCTTTTAATACCAACTATTGTAAGTGCGGTAACAATAATACTATGCATGTATGCACTTTCTAATGTAATGAAAACAATACCTATTGGAATTACTTATGCTTCTTTCGCAGGTTTAACAATTATTGCAACAACAGTTGTTGGAATTATTAAATATGAACAAATACCGAATTTTTACACTATCATTGGTTTAGTTCTAATCATCATTGGTGTTCTAATGGTAAATTTAATGAATAAATTTAATATTTAATTAACTTATTTAAACACACGACTGTTACAAGTATACAAAAAATTTCTAGAATATATAAGGTTACAGAAAATAATATTATCTTTGGTTGAGAAGCATAACCTGGCGGTGCTTTTCTCCACTGTATTTAGAAAGTGGTCTAATCAATTTATTTGCAGCATGTTGTTCCATTATGTGCGCAGACCAACCTGTTATTCTTGATAGTACAAATATAGGAGTAAAAAAGTCAGTATCAAATCCCATTAAATGATAAGTGGGACCGGTTGGATAATCCACATTTGGATGGATATCTTTTTTTTCTATCATTACATTTTTGATAATATCATAAATTTTATGAAGTTTTTTATCATTTTTAATTGCAGAAACTTTTTTAAAATATTTTTCCATAGTAGGGACTCTTGAGTCACCTTTTTTATAAACTCTATGACCAAAACCCATTACTACCTTTTTATTGTTGATAGTACTATTGATCCATTTTAAGGCATGCTCTGGTTTTTTAATTTTATTCATCATGTGCATCACTTCTTCGTTGGCCCCACCATGCAAAGGTCCCTTCAAACTTCCAATAGCACCAGTAATTGCACTATGAATATCTGACAAACTGCTCGTAATCGTTCTTGCGGTGAATGTTGAAACGTTAAAACTGTGTTCTGCATAAAGAATTAAAGATACATCAAAAGCTTTGACAATTTCTCTACTAGGAATCTTTCCAAAACACATATAAAAAAAATTTTCAGAAAAACCTAACCCTTTTTTTGCTGCCACAACTTTTTTACCTTTTCTTGTTCTAAAAAAAGCAGCAATAGCCGTTGGTGTTTTCGCAAATATTCTGATGGCTTTTCTCATATTAGAGTCAGGAGAGTTGTTATTTGTTTCTTTATCTTCAAGGCCCATAACGCTAACTACCGTTCTTGCAACATCCATTGGATGTGCCTTTTTGGGCATATGTTTTACAATTTCCCTTAAATTTACTGAGATATTTCTATTTTCTTCTAATTCTTTTTTAAACTTTTTAAGTTTTAATTTATTTGGCAATTCTTTGTTCAGTATAAGATAAGCAACTTCTTCAAATGTACATTTTTCACAGAGATCTTGAACAGCATAACCTCTGTACGTTAATGAATTTATGTCAGGCATCACTTGTGAAATAGTTGTTTCATCAACAACTATACCTAATAGTCCTTTTTTTATATCATCAGTCATTATTTATTCATGCTCATCTGTTTTAAAATCTGTAATTATATTCTCTGGAGTATTATATTTTTCATATTCTACAAGCTCATATAATCTTTTGCGTGTTTGCATTTTATCTATAATGTTATTTTGATGTCCATCCTTCATAATAGCGCGCAACCCATCCTCAACAGATTTCATGGCCAATCTTTGCGTAGTAACAGGATAAATTACTATATTATAACCTAGATTTTCCAATTCTCTTGCTGATAGAATTTTTGTTTTACCAAATTCAGTCATATTAGCTAATAAATAATTTTTTGAATTTTTTCTTATTTTTTCAAACTCTTTTTCATTTCTCATTGCTTCAGGAAATATTATATCAGCGCCAGCATCTTCATATGCGTTAATTCGTTCGATAGTTTTTTTTATTCCTTCAACAATATTCGCGTCTGTCCTAGCGATTATTAAAAAATTTTTATCTTTTCTAGATTTTACTGCTATTTTTATTTTTTTAACCATTTCATTTAATGAAATAATTTCTTTGTTATCTAAATGACCGCATCTTTTTTGTTCAATCTGATCTTCTATATGACACCCTGTTAGTCCTAATTTTTCAAAAGTTTGTATTGTAGTTTTGCAATCACCAAATCCTGTATCTGCATCTACAATTGAAGGAAGATCTGTTACTCTTGATATTTGATTTGCGCGGTAGCTCACTTGCTTTAAAGTGGTGAGTCCAATGTCTGGAATGCCCAAATCGTTAGCCATTACGGCACCCGAAATATAGACACCATCAAAAGAAATTTCTGTAATTAATTTAGCACTCAATGCATTATAGGCGCCCGGAAATTTTAGGATTTTTTTATTTTTAAGTTTATTTTTTAGCTCTTCTCTTTTCTGCGAAGAATTTTTTTGTGTGAAATACATATTGTCATCTATTAATCTATTACTATTATAACAGCTGTAACGAGTAATAATACAGCTAATAAATATTCAACATATTTTTTAATTTTTGAATTTTTAATTATAGATTTTATTGATGAGCCAAAAATAGCCCATATACATATAGAAGGAAAACAAATAAATGGAGCGGTAATAGCAACAAACGCTGTAGCAATAATAAAACTTTCATCGCTTGGAAAAAATGCAGTTGCTGCCGTTAAAGCAACCACCCATGCTTTAGGGTTGATAAATTGAAAAAGTGCAGCTTCATAGAACTTTAGTGGTCTACCAGCTTCTTTATTATTGTTTGAAAAAGATCCTAAAATTTTCCAACCAAGATATAGCAGATAGACAAAACAAAACCATTTAAGATAAAATTGAATCATTGGGTATTTCTTAAATAAATTACCCAAACCTAGACATACTAAAGTAATTTGTATTACGTGACCGAATGGTATTCCTAGAAGGTGTGGAAGTGTTTTTTTAAAACCAAATTTAATGCCTGAGGCTGTAAGCATTGCATTATTAGGTCCCGGTGTAGCAAACATAACAAAATAGTAACTTACAAGAGCAAAAAATAACTTTATCTCGATCATAAATAACTTTTAACTATTTTATTAAATCCAATAAAATCTTTTATTAAATGATCATGCTTGATTTGAGAAACTTTTATATCAGTGTAACCATCTTCTAATAAAATAAAACGTAGAGAAGCATTTTCAGCAGCCTTTGCATCAACCTCACTATCACCAACCATAAGTGTTTTTTTAATATCTCCACCCATTATTTCAATGACAGATGTTAAATGTCTTGCGTCTGGTTTACAATAATCAAAGGTATTGCAACCAGCAACATATTCAAAGTAATCATTAATTTTTATTTTTTTTAAAAGATCGATAGCTAGATGTTCCTGTTTGTTTGTACACACACCCATGGAAATTTTATTTTCTTTACACCATATTAAAAGATCTTTTACTCCATTTACCAATTTACTCTCTACTAAAATATTGTTTCCATAATACTTTATAAATTCTTTTACCATTTTTTCTTTAATATCTTTTTCCTTAACTTTTCCTAATTCATTTTTTGCAGAATTCCATAATATTTTACCCATCATTGTCTTAGCGCCCATTCCAACTAGAGCTTTAACCTCATTGGGTGTTTTAGTAGGATAGCCAAACATTTCCATTACATGATTATGAGCGCGAATTAAGTCAGGCGCTGTATCTACTAACGTTCCATCCAAATCAAATAATATTGTTAATTTTTGAGTCATATTAAAGTATTATAAAGAAATATTTTGTGAGTTATTATAAATTTTATAATAATGTAAAGAGAAATATTAATGGCACCAATAAATAAAAAAAATATTGCTCTGACTGAGCGAATAATTCAAGAAAATCTTAGAAATCAAGCTATGACAAAGGGTGTGACATTAAAATCTCCTGAGACCGTATTTTTATCAAAAGATACTAAATTTGGAAAAAATATTGTGATTAATCCATATGTTGTAATTGGAAAAAAAACAAAGATTGGAAACAATGTAGAAATTTTACCTTTCACACATATTGAAAATGCAACAATTGAATCTAACGTTAGCATTGGACCATTTTCTAGAATAAGACCAGGCTCATATTTATCCAAAGGTTCTAGAGTAGGCAATTTTGTTGAAGTTAAGAAAAGTAAAATTGGAAAAAATTCAAAAATTAACCACTTAACTTATATTGGGGATTCATTTATTGGTAAAAACGTAAATATAGGGGCTGGCACAATTACCTGCAATTATGATGGAAATAAAAAAAATATCACAAAAATTTTAGATGGAGCTTTTGTAGGTTCGAATACTTCTTTAGTGGCTCCTGTTAAAATTGGAAAAAAATCTGTTATTGGCGCAGGCTCAACTATATCAAAAAATGTTAAAGATAAATCATTAGCATTAACTAGATCTAAACAAATTGAAATTAAAAACTACAAAAAGAAATAAAAATGTGTGGAATTATAGGAATAGCAAGTAATAAATCTGTGACAGCAAATATAATCCAATCTTTAAAAAAATTGGAATACAGAGGATACGATTCTGCAGGCTTAGCAACAATTGGAAGTGGTGTTATTAATGAAAAAAAGTGCACTGGCAGAGTTGGCAATCTTGAAAAGATGTTAAATAAAAATGACTCGAATGATTTTTTAGGAATTGGGCATGTAAGATGGGCTACACATGGCATACCAAGCAAGGTAAATGCGCACCCACATTCGTCAGAAGATGTTTCTGTTGTTCATAATGGTATTATTGAAAATTCAAATGAACTCAGAGAAAATTTAGAAAAAAAAGGCTATAAGTTTAAATCACAAACCGACACTGAAGTTATTACTGTTTTATTAACAGATTATCTGAAAAATTTTGATTTGATAAATGCAGTTAATAATACTTTAAAAAATCTGAATGGAAGTTTTGCTTTAGGTATTATTTTTAAAAAATATCAAGATATAGTTATTGGAGCTAGAAGAGGCAGCCCACTAGCGGTTGGGTATGGACCTGATGAAAATTATCTTGGCTCAGATTCTTACGCGTTAAAATCGATGACAAATAAAATAACATATTTAGATGATGGCGACGTCTGTATATTGACTAAAGATAAAATAGATTTTTATAACTCCAAAAATAAAAAAGTAAATAAAGAAACACTTGTGCTTTCAAACGATAAACAGTCTGCTGATAAAGGTGATTATAAAGATTTTATGTCAAAAGAAATTAATGAACAGTATACTACAAGCAAAACATGTATCAAAGAATATGTTGATCATTTACGACAAGATATAAATATTTATAATTTTCCAATAATTCCAAAGGAGATACAAAAAATAATTTTAATTGGATGTGGTACAGCTTACCACTCTTGTATAGTTGCTCGGTACTGGTTTGAAGATCTTACAAATATATCTGTAGAATCCGATATAGCTTCTGAATTTAGATATAGAAAAAATAAGTTTGATACAAAAAACTTATATATTTTTATATCCCAATCTGGTGAAACGGCTGACACATTTGCAGCTTTAGATTTGTGTAAGAAGAATGGTGTTAAAACCTGTTCCATTGTTAATGCTGTTGAAAGTTCTATAGCAAGATCTTCTGATTTTGTTTTACCAATTCACGCCGGTCCAGAAATTGGTGTTGCGTCTACCAAAGCTTTTATTGGTCAAATGCTAGTATTGTATATTTTGGCAGTCAAACTTGCTGAGATTAGGAACGAAATAAAGAAAGATGATTATATTAAAAAAATTGATAACCTTATAAATCTACCTGAACTAATTAAAGAAACATTAAAGTGTGAGAGTAAAATTCAAATTATAGCAAAAGATTTTTTAGACGCAAAAGGAGCAATGTTTTTAGGTCGTGGTTTATCTTTTCCAATTGCTCTCGAGGGAGCTTTAAAACTTAAAGAGTTATCTTATTTGCACGCCGAAGGTTATCCTGCTGGTGAAATGAAACATGGACCTTTGGCATTAATTGAAGAGGGGTTACCAGTTGTTATTTTGGCTCCAAAAGATAGACATTTTCAAAAAACAATTTCAAATATGCAAGAAGTGATCGCAAGGGGTGCAAAAGTAATATTAATTTCAAATAAAAATAATAAAATTATAAGTGAGAATGTTAGATTTACTTTGGAGGTACCAATAATAGAGGATGCCTTAATGCCATTTCTCATGACAATACCACTCCAGTTACTAGCTTATCATGTTGCCTCTCTTAAAAACTGTAATATTGATAAGCCTAGAAATTTAGCAAAATCAGTTACTGTGGAATAAAAAATTATTATTTTTTTTTAAATATGATGCTGGGTATTTGAGGTTTTTATCAAAAAGTATTTTTTTAATAATTTTAGATTTTCTTTTACCAGGCGCCCACAAAAATATTGAGTTACTATCATTAATGCAATTTAGTGTAAGCGTAATTCTTTTAAAATCATCTTTTTCAGTATAATCAACTAAGTTTTTATTTTTTTTATCTATATTATTTTTAAATAGAGAAGCAATATGTCCATCGATGCCAATTCCCAGTAAAATTAAGTCAAAACTAATTTTTTTATTTAAAAAGTATTTTTTTATTTTATTTTGGTAATTTTTTGTATCCTTTTTTATTGATTTATTATTTGTTGTAACTTTAAATATTTGTTTTGATTGTATTTTCAAATTATTAAGCAAATATTTTTTGCAGAGATGAATATTTGAATATCTAGAATTTTCTTTTACGTATCTTTCATCTCCAATGAAAAAATCAACATTTTTCCATTCTATATTTTTTGTATTATTTAAAGCTTTGTAAAGTCTGATTGGGCTCTTCCCGCCAGAAAGAACAAAAGTAAATCTTCCAGATTCTTTTATTTTTTCATTTAACTTGATTTTGAATATTTTGATAAATTTAACAATTAATCGTTTTTCGTTACTTTCTCTTATAATTTTTGAAAATTTAGCCATTTTTTATGTTTATATTATATTCAAACTTGGTTTTTTAATCTGTATATAATATATATACCTTAGGTTGAATATGAAAAAATGGTTAATTAATAGTTGGAAAAATTTTCCTACAAAACATATTCCGGAATACCCGGATAAAAAAGAATTAGATATGGTTCTTGGTAAGCTTAGAAATTTTCCTCCTTTAGTTTTTGCTGGTGAAACAAGGCATTTGAAAAATCAGTTAGCAGAAGTTGTAGATGGAAAAGCATTTTTACTTCAAGGTGGAGATTGTGCAGAAAGCTTTGCCGAGTTTCATCCTGACAATATTAGAGATACTTTTAAAGTAATGTTGCAAATGTCTTTGGTTATGACTTATTCTGCATCATTACCAATTGTTAAATTAGGAAGAATAGCAGGACAATTTTCAAAACCTAGAAGCTCGCCTGTAGAAAAAAAGAATGGAGTAGAGTTACCAAGTTACCTAGGTGATAATATAAATGGTATTGAGTTTAATGAAAAATCGCGAGTCCCAGATCCCAAAAGATTGTTTAAAGCATATTCACAATCAGCATCTACATTAAATCTTATTAGAGCATTCTCACATGGTGGTTTTGCAGACTTAAATATGGTTCAT
>Ga0209091_10004293_pt1 | contig 11153 bp, 8 predicted proteins | sample ArcticOcean_MG_C_6_FD_187438 | JGI IMG/M metagenome (GOLD analysis project Ga0209091, IMG submission 187438) | Marine microbial communities from western Arctic Ocean - ArcticOcean_MG_CB8_128 (SPAdes) (version 2) | ecosystem: Environmental > Aquatic > Marine > Oceanic | place: Arctic Ocean... | reverse complement strand
AACCACCATACAAATAACATAAATGGTTTACCCATGCAGTAACCTCAGCAGTGGACATCTCTGTTAAAGTATTAACATCAACATATTTTAGTGGTGCTCGAACAGTCACTTACCATCTCCCATTATGCACCAGCGGTGTGGAATGTTGCCAGAGTTGTTCCACCAGAGTTCTTAATCAACAGGGTTGAAAGGGTTTTGAGCTCAACAGAACTAATTGCATCGTTTGCCATTTTTGCTTCTGTTATTGAATCATCTACCAAGTTAGCAATTAAAATTGAATTTGCTGGAAGCACTGGTATCTGACTAAATGTTACAACACCATTAGAAGCAATTGCGATTGCATCTGCATCACCAGCAGAACCGATATTACCAGCGTTAGCAATTGCAATATTACCAGCAAAAGTTACATTTACTGTGCCTGTTGGTATTTCAATAACATCAGCATCGGCGTCATTCTTAATTGTTACATCATTGGTAGAGCCTTGTCCAGTTAATATTAGTCCTTCTACTGATGTGTAACCGATTGCAGCGTTGTCAGACGCTGCGGTATCTCCTGTTGCCTCAAGAGTAGTACCAGTGATGGTGGTGGTTGCTGTAATCGCACCCGTTACATCTAAACCCGAACTATCAATGTCAACTCTTTTAGTTCCACCAGTAGTGACGCTGACTGTATCAGCAGCACTAAAGAATATTCCGGTATTTGTGTCACCCGTGTTTGTAATTGATGGTGCTGATACACTGCCGTCAGCAAATGATATAGCACCAGTTAATACTGGACTTGTAAGAGTAACAACAGTAGCAGTAGCACTGATGCCAGAAGTTAGTGCTGTACCCGTACCCAACAGGGTATAGATTTCAACAAAGTTATCATTAATTTTATCACCACCATCACGAATGGAATCACCTGTTCCATCTCCTATGGTTGTTCCTAATCCTAATGCTTGATATGCCATTATTCAGTCTTCCTTTATTGTATTTATACCTTTAGTATGTCCCAAGTTATTGTGCCATCAAATGTCGTTGCACCACTAAATCCTGATGCGTTAAGAATACCACTGTTTATATTATTAATATATCGGTCAAGGTCAGTTCCGTCTTCTAGAATAATTTGGTCATTCTCATCAACAGCAGTATCATAAACTATGAAATCACCATCATCTTCATCTGTCAACATACCATTTGACCTAATGAAGATATCTGACGGAATACTATATGATGCTAGTGTAGTAGCATCATATACACCAAATGGTAATTCACCTGTGTTTAATGACTCTTCTAGTTCAATAAATGTTTTCTCTAGAGATAGTTTTCCACTAACACCAAACCCAGTGTAATCTTCCAAGAGGATATCATCACCAAATGTTCCTGTAACAGTTGTACCATCCTCTTGTTTGAATGTCCCAATGTCTTGCCCCTCTAGAATAATTGTATCAAGTGAATTCTCATCGGAAATATTAACAAGAGAATTACGAATAATATCTCCAATAGAATATGATTCTGGATTAAAGCTCTCGCCCAATATTGCACCACCGCCTTGGAACCCGACTGGATTTTCAAGGATTAGATTGTCACCATCAGTCTCATCAACAAGGTTATCATTTGCAATAGATGTAAAACTGTTTATAGTAACACTCTGTCCAACATTAACATCTGAAGAATCTTCCAACAAGAAGTGATCGCCATTATCTGCCTGTGGATTTCCTTCTGATGAAAGATCAACAGTACCAGTAATCAATAAACGACTACCCAATTCAGCTGTACCGTTCTCTAATTGAATACCATCACCACTGATACCTTCATAAGATGAAGTTGCAAGGAAGACCAGACCATTAGAAGTATTATGTGTTTTGTTGATAGAAGCATTGAGATGAGTTGTAATACTTGACCGTAGGAAAACCTCAGAAGTGTTATCTACTGTTGTACTACCAACAAATTTACTTTCGTTATCTTCATCCAACAAATTATCATTAGTATTAGGTCTTTCATTTGCAAGAACCAAAACTCCGTCACAGATAACACTTTCAAGTTCAAATGCAGTACCACCTGTTTCAGTTTCTAATAATAGATCGCCACCAACCCTAAACAAGTGATTGCTATCGTCATCGCTATCAAGTATCAGATTATTTGAAACTGCTTCTGCACTCTCAGGTATAATCTTATCACCATCATCAGATGACCCATTTGTGCTATCAAGTAATAGAGAACCGAATTCTCCTTGACCTGTACCATGTGTTATTTCAAAAGCATCAAAGTCTGTAAATGCAAATAGTGGTGTTTCAAATTCTATATTGTAATCAGCATCAGTGCCGGTGCTATCAGTTTGGTTTAATACGATTAGATCGCTGATAGTTGATGTCTCTGAGGTTTCCAACAGGATTTCATAATCTTCCTCATCCATAACACCAAGACGGCGCTGCATATTCTCACTGAATAGAGTTGTAAACGTAGAAGCAAGAAGTGCGCTGTAGGTATTAGCGGAATAGTCATTCGTACCAAGACTTGCACCAGTCGTTTCTACCGACATAGAAACAAATGATGTTTGTATAACCTTAGAAAATACATTAAATCCAGCTGGGTGAATTGCTTTCTTCAACTCATTTATATAAGCATTACTACCAGAGCTTGTCTGAATCTCATAGGAGAACTGTTGATAATAATAAGAGTCTTGAATTCTAACTAGTTCTTCACTGATAAGACTTTCAACGCTACCATACACTCCATCTTTCACAGTAGTTGTTCCTAAAGTGAAAGAAGCCTTTCCGACATCAGCATGAACGATTGTTCCAGAAGCCGCAGCAGTTGTTATTGATGTTGTTCCGGCAGAGAAATCTATACCAGCATCCTCAAACAATACTTTTTCTGTTCCATGAAGACCTGTAGAATCTACGCCGTTCAATACCAAGTTAGTGAAAGGATCGTCAGTTTCAAACAGAAGTTTTTGATTGGCATCATTAGTTAATCCAGCCTCTAGAACAATCAAGTTGCTGGGGTCACTTGTTCCAGATGCATCCGTAGCATTGAAGACAAGTTTATCACCCGCATTAGTAGAAGTAGCATCAGTGCCATTAAGGACCACATCATCTTCGTATTCTAGGTCAGCATTAAGTACGATAAAGTCTTCGGCTGAGGCTGTTAATCTTAATTCAGTAGATGGTAAACTTTCTAATACAAATTTTACTTGTCTAAGGTCATAGACATAAACTGCATCATCGGTTCTAAATCCAGATTCTTGACTGATGAACTCACCCATAATATTATCATCATCGTGGCCATAGGTATCTGGTTCTGACCTAAGTGAACCGCTACCATCTTCAAGAATAGTCTGCGCCAGTTCTTCAACCTCTGGATGCTCCATAATGAGCTCACCCTGATTATCCTCCAAGAGTAAGAAATCAGTTGTTGCCGAAATGGCATCTAGTAAAAGTCTGTCTCCATTCGCATCAACCAGATTCTCACCATAGACAAGATTAGCATTCATGATAAGATTGTCATCAATATAAGCGTTGGTTGTGAGGGAGTCTTCAAGAAGCATACCCTCATTAGAAGTTGTTCCAAACGATTCACTTTGACTGTAAATAATGTCTTCTAGAGAAACTTTTAGAACCTGAGTTGTATCATCGTATGACCGAACTGTTCCTGTGTGTGATGTTAACGCATCTCCCACAAAAAAGGTGCCTGTTATGTCTTTAATAACAAAGTTTGCTCGGAGCTCTAAACTTGGCGCCTCACTATAATTAAAACCAGAGTTAGTAACATTAATAGATTCTATTTGGCCAATATCTGTAGTAGTTGCAAGAACCTTTGCACTAGCACCATATTGACTTCTAATAGTAGAAGTAGGTAGTTTTGAATATCCTTCACCAACATCAGTTACAAATATCTTTGTAATATCACCATCACCAGACTCTAAAATAAATCCTTCGTCATCATAATGGTATCTGTCTAAAGATATTGTGTTTAGTGCGCTCTCCATCTCCAATCTATCACCGAGCACTGCCTCAGTATTGATGGAGTCTGTATATGAAGCAGCATTACCAGACTCACCATAGAGTTGGTCTGAACGATGATTGAAGTTGCCTCCATAAAGATTATACGTTGTTGCACTATATGTTGACTGAGCTGAGGCCGTTGTTGCAACGGGGGAAAAGAAAATTATACCGGGATATTCTTTAAAGATATACTCTCTGATTGCTGTTGGTGCAGCTGCAAATACCAGCACTTCATTATCTAAAAGTGTCTGCGCGGTGGATATTGTGATTGATGTTTGACTTGCAACAGCAGTAACCCTCACTGAGGCATTCACACCAATACTATTACCCTTGATTATCATACCAACCGCAACAGTGCCGCTGTTACCGTCTAATGTAATTGTTGTTGAAGCAATTGTAGCACCATTGACAGAAGCAGATGCCCTCACGATGGTAGAATCTTCTGCCGCGTATCGTGTCAGATAAATTGGATAGTAGTAACCAATAGTGCTGGCATATAATATGTCAGTACCGTAAACTGCATAGGGTTCCTCTGATGCAAACGTACCTTCTTCAAGAGCAAAATTAAATAGGTCAACAAAAGTTGTTGTTCCAACTTCTTGTAGAATAATATCAGAATCAGTTTCATCAATAAGGTTACCATGAATAACCGTAACCTCAGCTTGCGCCGGTTGAACCAATCCAACTTCTGAGTTGTTGTCAATAAATACTACAAGGTCACCTAGTTCGTAGTTAGTGCCAGCATCATCAACTAAGACACCAGAAACTGAACCCCTCTGAACCTCTGCAACTTTAGCTGTGATATCACCGCTACCAATAAGTAAAGAAGTATCAAGGTCAATAGAGTCACCTACACTATACAGTGTTCCATCATTTGAAATTGATACATCAGAGTTTATTTGTCTAATAATAAAGTTATATCGAACATCTTCCACAGAGGATATACCATAGACTATTTCATCAGCCTGGAAGGTTCCTACTATATTTGAAAGTTCAAACTCAACATATGATACACCGCCAGTTGATGAAAAGGTTGTTGAACTCTCAACAAGCGCAGTTGCAAAACTTAACTCACCTGTAATTGATTGTCCGATAAGTTCATCAGCAATAGCAGAACCAACAATTGCACACCGAATTACCGTAGCTTTATCCCAATCAGCACCAGAGGCTCTCATCATATATTGATTTGGGTAAAAGACTTCTGCGTTTTCATCTAGAAGGATTTTCATAAAGAGTTTAGCGGCCTCTTTAGTTCCCTTCCTTCGATATAGCTCACGAATATGTTTTTCTAGATTTCTCTTATTAATTCCATCTGCAAGGTTACGAGGAATCCCCTCCATAAAGGATTTCCGAAACTCTTCAATGAAGTCGTAGATAGTATTGTCAATGTCAGCATATGCTAGAAGTTGCTGAATATTCTGAACAGGATTTGCCCGATATCTCGTAACCACACCAGTAGCACCAGAGGTTCCACCTGTTACAGTTTCACCCGTATCGAACAACTGTTGCGAGGAGATAAATAATCTTGGTGTTGTATGCCCAAGGTCTTCGACAAGAACTGTTGCAGTTGCATATGATGTGCCGCCGGTGATTGTCTCCCCTGCGATAAACTTACCTGTGGAACCAGAACCAGCTTCTGTAACAATCAGAGTGCCATCTTCATTTAGTAGATTGGTCGCAGTATTGATTTCTAAAAGAATGTTATCAATATTGACTGTTAGTTGAAGCTCACCAGCTTCAAGATACTGATAATATGATTTTAGAAACTGAGAAAACTTTGGGTGGTCATCAGCAATAAAGTCAGGTAGTTGCCCATCAATCTGAGTGCTGAGTTTATTTTTTAACTCTGGGTTCCAAGACATGTCAAAAGGTGCCATGATTAATAACTCGACGGAGCAATATACGATGATGATGTATTATAAGTTGCAGAACCCCCACCAGAACTAGAAACCGCAATAGTATCTTGGTTCCCTGTAACGGTAGTATTGAGAATATCTATTTCAAGGATTTGATTTCTCTTACCCACAATATCAGTAGAGTTTGGTGTTCCAGTTAATCTTATTGCCGTTGAAGCACTACCATCAACATTAGACACCTCAGTGATATAAACTGGATAGGTTGATATCAATCCCGTTAAATAATCCACCGTGCCTGCTAGTTCAAGATAATAAGTTCTAACACCAGAAACCAAATAGTAGATACGAAGGTTACCAACACCATCATCATCAAAGAACATTTCATTTATATTACCACTTACATAGAAACCCGTGGATGCAATCACCCCGCCACTAGCAGCATTGTGTCCTGAGTGTGGATTGTATAACGGATTACCCAAATTAACTGTGAAGGAATATGACCCTAATGTATTTGGAGTATATGAGGAAGATAAGGATACGGTAGTGATGTTGCTCAATATCGCAGAATCAGTGGCATCAACCAACCCAGTAAATTGAGAATGTCTAAACACAGAGTTGAATACCTTTAGATAGTTAGTGTTGTAATTTGTGACAGTAGAATTCACAAGACTCACAAGCGATTCATTAGCCCTCGTTGTAGCGCTAGAGTCATATTTGAAATTAACATTGAGTATTAGGTTTAGTGTCTCTGGGTCTACAACCACAGGAGTTATAGATGCAACAGTATATGAAGCTAAGTCCGTAACAAGTTGAGCCTTTTGAACTTCATTTAGATTTAGACCAGTTGTTGATTTGACACTGATAAAAACTTTACCATACTCTGCAATATCTGATACACCAGTAGAAGAATTATACGAACCATTCTCGCCACCCCAAACAGAAACAGCCTGAGTGTTAGGAAAGAGTTGTTTGACATAAGTTTTGTAATCCTCTGCTGTAACGCATCGACCCTGTGACGCATAGTCTAGAGGAGCGTTATACTTAATAGACTGAATTGTTTCTGGTTCAGAACCACCAGCAGATGCAGAAACCGTAGATACATTGACACTGCTAATACCAGCAATTGCAGCAGAATTAGTAAAGGTAGAAGCACTGTTAGCAACACCTTTGTTTGTAACGACATAGTTTAGTATAATAATATTTCCGTCTACTACAGCATTACCTAAAATATCATCACCAAAGTATATTTCAAATTTTCCATCCTCTACTTCTTGCAGAAAGTATACATTTGAAGTAGAGGTCAGTGCAGCAATGTCTGTTGCTAAAGTATATGTAGCGGTGATACTATCTGTTGAAGAATTTTGAACCTTAACTGTAAGAGTTGTCGTATCAGCACGAGCATCGTTGATAAGGAATCTCTGCTCAACATTCTGGGTATCAGTTGTGTACCTAGTTGAAACAAAACTTCCTTCGTATACACTTAAATTATTAAATGAGATTACAGAGCCAATATTTGTAGAAATTGTGTCCTGTATAGTTACAAATTGGTAAGATGTATCACCAATGCTGGCAGTGAACACTGTACCAGCAGTCATTGTTGCACTTGTATCTGTTGTATTTAAATAAACATTAATAACTGCCTGGGCTGCCCTTGCAGAACGAGTGGTGTAACCCAATGTCTTAGCATGAGAAACAACACTTGACCTCAGTTGAGAGGAGTCTAGAAACATCTCGTTTGCAAGCATGTTTGCATTGAAAGCAAGATAGTGAGTATTATATGCAAGCACATCCAGAAGCGCACTAAGACCAGAACCTTCAAAGTCATAATCCTTAAACTCATTCTGATTTCGCATAAAAGTCTTTAGGTTACTTTTTACATCATCATAGTCAAGCTCTGTTACGGTAAGTCTTTTTGTTGTTGCCATTATCGTACTCTCTCTAATAGAACTTCCATATTGACAAGTTCTGTTGGTGCATTAACAACATAAAACTCAATAGTAACTTCATATGCGTTGTTATCAAGGTTGGGTTGGGCTCTCACTCCAACAAGACGAGCTCTGGGTTCGAAATTTTGAATCACCTCTTCAATTTTCATCGTCAGAACATATGCCGTAATCGGTGTCATAAGTTCAAACAGAACATCTCTTACACCAGAACCAATTTCTGGATGAAAGGGTTTCTCGTATGGATTAGTTAGTATCAGGTTTCTTACAGACCTTTTTACTGCTGCTATATCATTAACTTTGTTGATATCTTTTGAACCAGTTTTAGGGCCAAAGAATAAATCTATGTCAGAATAAATCTGGGCAGCACGGTCACCGCCTTGGTGCGTACCATCGTAATATGCATCCTTAAAGCCCATGTGTATTCCTTTTTACTATTATTTATACACTCGTGTTCTTGATTCTTTCCTACTCATAACATATATCCTTTATATGTTTGTATTTAGGTTGCTATATCAGCATCATAATTAGAAAGGTAGTCATACTTAACTACTAAGTCATCCCTCTTATTAAAATGCGCTGTAATATTTGTAGCACGAACAGGAATACTTTTTGTAATTTTATTAAGTGCATCTTTATCCAAAGTAACGGTTGTACCATTAATACTAATGTCACTTGCAACAACTACTGTCTTATTTTTCATATGATTTTGCAAAGCAGCTAATTCTTTAGACAAGAAAATTTTAGAAATACTTTCTTTCTTGTAACTAAATCCTACACCAGCTGGAGTAATATTACTTCCTGATCCTTGCTTTACAACTTTTTGAAATTGTTGAGATGATGTATTAAGTTCATCTATTGTTTTTTTGGTTATCTGTAGTGTAGCCATTACACACTCACCATATTAATCTTGCTCGATATTGTTTCAACTAAATTGTTAGGAACAACTTTAAAGCCACCACTGTCTTCAGTTGGTAATGTATTTGTAACTAGATACTTTGCGGTCTTCTCACCAATGTCTTTGAGATTTGCTTCAACAGATGCATTTTGTGTCACCGTAGATAATGACTCTGATACTGCTGCCTCTGCTGCCTGTAAAACTGCTGGAGGAATTTCAATTGCCGGGACTATACTCCCCGATTCCTTTTCAAAATTAGGAACAATCGCACTAAGATTACCACCCCCTGATATTGCACTAACCGAACTGGCAATAAGGCTTTCCAGTTCAAGACCCTTTGCACTTATATCACTCCCAAACTCTGATTGTATCTTTGCAAGAGCAGAAATATAAGATGCAGTACCGGGAATCTGAGAGGTAAGACTCTTTATCTCTGCTTGTAAGTTTAGTTTAGGTAATTCTGGTATTACAGTAGTTTGTAATTTATCAAGCAATCCATTGAGCTCATTTTGTGCAGCACCAAATGCAGATGCCGCTGCACCAGCTGCATCATCAATTGCATCAGTTATTGCAGACTTTGCATCATCTAACTTTAACAGAACACTATTCAACTCTGGACTTGCACCAGATAAATTACCGTTTGTAAAATCTACCATGACTAACCTCCCGCAAACACATTAGATGATCCAGAGCTAGATGCATTAGGCACCCAACTACCATGACCACCTGTTGCATCACCCTTTCTATGTACCTCAATCCCATTTACAAATACAGTAGAACTACCAGCAACTGCTGGATCACCACAACTAGTTTTGTCACCAATTCGAACAGTCTTTGCACCGTTAGTAAAAACATTTGCTGAACCTTCTACATATGCAGTCTGGTGAAATGGGTTTGGTGTGGGACTTGCATGACCCACATGACTATCTGTTCCTACTCTTGTTACTTCTGTCATTAGTTCAAGTCAATCCTTGCTGCGTTAATCTCAGCATTACCTGTAGAGGTATGCGCCCATGTTGTTCCTGTAGTACTTGTCCATGAAGTACCAACGATTTGACTCAGTGTTGTTTCTGGATTGATTGTCATCGCTGCAGCAGACTTCATGTTCAGTGTGCTACCAGATTTAATAGAGACAATACCAGAGATAGTTGATTGTGATATGTTACCAACTGCACTTACAGTAAAATCAGAGTTAGTTGTAAGAAAAATACCAGTGCCTAATCCATTTGAGCCAGGTATCACCTTGCCTCGAGCAGATACGATATATGATCCAACAACGATTTGCGTTACCGACTGCTCATAATCGATAGTCGTGTCACCACCGATACGACCTATAACATCCTTGTTGATATTATATCCATAGTTGCCGATAATCTCTTCCTCACGATTACCGCCGGGGTCAGAAGCACCAACCTTGACACGATGGTTCTTGTGAATTTTCTGAAAGAAGTCTCCTTCTATCTCCTGTATGTAGTCACCCTTGATGAGCTCTCTTACTGAACCCTCAACTGTGATGTTCTGAGAACCCTTGATAACGATGTTCTCACTACCAATCACAATCTCGTAGTTATCACCAACAATCTTGGTGACCATGCTACCGTCTGGATGAATCTCTTCAAATGTACCTTCTGCATGTTGACGATACAACCTCTCTGCGCCGGGACTGTCATCAACTTCCGTAATGTGACCCGACTCAGACTCAAACACATGATTAAATGGGTATGCTCCAGAGATATAAGGGTTTGCATTTTGTTTAATACCTTTAGGATGCGGCTCTTCCCAGAAACTCCGTGTCTCTTGTACAGCAGAGTCAGATACACTCTCTAAATAAGGTTTGGTTGCAGTTGGAATGCCCGTGTTTTCGGGACCATCATCAGGACCAATCTCAGCGGTAGGATCACCACGCAACCTCTGTGATCTACGATCAATTAGAGATTGATGACCCTCAGAACTTTTACCTCTTGCAAGACGGTTAGTATCCGATTCTGAAATATCGTGACCGCTATCTCGTAAGCCGGGATATGGGCCATAGGAAGGATCACCTTGAAATGTTGGTTCGAAAGCATCTTCTCCACGAGGATCACTAAATCCTTTGGTTGGATCAGATGTATTACTTGGAGCTCCGGGCAAAGAACCCATGATGACAGGTTGCTGTGCTTCAGTGTCCCTAAAGAACCCGACAACCCATGAACCCTGTGTTAGAAACGAGGGGGTATGTCCAAGGCCTTGCATAGATGGATCAGTTACAGGATGCATCACATGGGCCCATGGCAAATCAGTAGTCTTAACCTGAGTCAAGTCCTCACTGTGCCGACCAAGCACACGAACACGAACCCTACCCAATTGAGCAGGATCGTTCCTGTCTTCAACAACACCAACGAACCAACTGAAACCATCTTTTCCCATGAAATCTTGCATGGAACTATTTATAAGGATTTAATGAAGGTCTGGATCACGCCCTAATCGT
>Ga0209091_10004285_pt1 | contig 11177 bp, 8 predicted proteins | sample ArcticOcean_MG_C_6_FD_187438 | JGI IMG/M metagenome (GOLD analysis project Ga0209091, IMG submission 187438) | Marine microbial communities from western Arctic Ocean - ArcticOcean_MG_CB8_128 (SPAdes) (version 2) | ecosystem: Environmental > Aquatic > Marine > Oceanic | place: Arctic Ocean... | reverse complement strand
AGACCACAATATTTGACACTTGAGCGGGTAACTCCACAACCGGGAATGGCCGATTGTGGAGTTCTTCTATTAACGAATCTTTAAGAGGATGGAACTTAATCATCTTGAACAGGCCTCATCTATTATAGTTTTTTGACCCGCTATCTCAGCTGAGATTTAGCTTTCGATAGTGAAGGCTAATCCGGCATTAGCCCGCAAACGCTCGATTAATTCAGCACCCATAATAGGCGCGGTGGTCCAAATACCGCCCGCTCCTATGTCCGGATTTTTAACCAAACATACAGCGCTTTCAGCGATCATTTTTGAGGTTGATCCATAACCTGGATCTCTATCACCCTTAACACTTATACGCACAGAACGACCATCTGTATGTTCTCCCACCATTAATACATCATATAAGCCATTTTCACGCTCTTCTTTGCTAGGGCCTTCTCCAGGCTGCAGGGAGCTCTTGGCCATCGATGTATCGTCTGTTACCGCCTTTGCGATTGCTTCGCCTTTGTCTCCTGGCCCAGTAACCATCATTTCGTCATAGACGAAATTTTCGCCGTAAGAATGACCTAAAAGCATGTTAGAGCGATGAACATTTTTGGTGTTAATGCTCGCCATCACAAAGGGTGCAACCCAGCTCTGCAAGGCCTCATCATATTCCGGCTGATTACCCAGGGGTTGTTCAGCCCCTTCAAAACCTGGTGTTAGCGCAAACGGATTGCGTAGTATTCCTATAAGGCTTCGGTCTCTTCCTGCCGCGGCCATGGTCTCTTTAAAACTGGCCAAGGTCCCACCAGACATAGTTCCCTTCATTGCGCGAACTCGCCCTTTGACCCGAGCTACCGTGCTACCGAGAGTACTCACAGCGTGTTGCTGCAAAAAGAATACGCCCAAATCAAAAGGAATTGAGTCAAATCCGCAAGAGAAGACGATACGAGCGCCACTTTTTTCAGCCGCAGCAGAGTGCGCGGCAATCATTTTATGCATCCAGGCCGGCTCGCCGCAGAGATCAACATAATCAGTCCCCTGTGCGGCACAGGCCTCGACTAACTCATTGCCATAAAGTTGATAAGGGCCGACCGTGGTCAATATTACCGACGTGCTGGCTACCATTTTATTCACAGACTCTACATCAGAGGCATCCGCGACAATCAAAGGCACATCAGACCCAACACCCATTTCATCTCGCACAGCTACTAACTTATCTCGGCTACGCCCAGCCATTGCCCACTTAACCTCTCCATTGACACCGTACTGCTGATTAAGATATTCAGCGACCAGACGGCCGGTAAACCCAGTGGCGCCATAGACAACGATGTCCAATTCCCTGCTGATTTTCATAAAATTCCTCTTTTGTTAAATGTTCATATGTGTGTGATTACGTATAGTGGACGCGATAGTCTCAAAGACAATTGCACTATGCAATGAAAGCTTTAAAAATATAGAAGCATATACGGTGTTAGTATCAGGTTAGTCCAAACAATACTAATTTGGTCCGTCAAGAGACGACATTATCACTAACACTTTGTTTAACTTATGTGCAAAAATTAAGCGAAAAGGTTTGGAGAATTTCTTTGGCGCAACCGCAAGACAATTTAGATTCTCACATTTCTAGTTATGTGCAAGAAAAGCCAACGCTTACCTATGTGCAGCCTTCGGACCCTTGGCTAGTGCAAAAGTTCATCTCGTCCGTTGAAATTTTGTTTGGTCGTCGAAAAATTGAAGCTCTTTATGACCAGCTAAAAGAACCACCTTTTACGGTAGAATCCTTTTTTTCAACAGCACTAAAAACCACAGGAATAGAAACCCATTACGACGCCAATAAATTAGCTGCACTGCCTAAATCAGGCCCATTGGTGTTTGTGGCCAACCATCCTTTTGGTGTAGTCGATGGCCTAGCCCTTTGCGATATGGCGATAAAAGCCCGAGGTAATTTTCGTATCTTAATCAATGCAATGCTTTGCAAAGACAAAGATCTAGCGCCCTATTTTTTACCCATCGACTTTAAAGAAACTAAAAGTGCCATCAAGAATAATATATGCACTAAAAAGATGGCTTTAGAGTGCCTCAAAGAAGATATCCCGCTCCTTATTTTCCCTTCAGGCTATGTCTCCACCGCTGATCGAAAAGGCCTGGGCAAGGCCATGGACGCTCCTTGGACAACCTTCGCGGCCAAGTTGATTCGTGATGGCAAGGCCAATGTTGTGCCGATTTATTTCCACGGACAGAATAGTCGTATTTTTCATCTCGCGTCTCATATTGCAGAGCCGCTGCGAATGGCATTATTGCTCAACGAAGCACGTAATAAGTTCGGGCAGCCCATTCACGCTGAAATTGGCGACACTCTTATCTGGAAAGATTTGGACTGTATTGGTAATCGACAGGAACTGACGGCTTATCTTTATAATAAGGTGCAATCTTTAGCTTAAGGCGCAATCTAGATAAACTGTAAAATCAAAACAATCCCACCGACCAGTACTAACGAATAGAGAAATATTTTCCAAAGTGAGAAACTTCTCTTTGTCCAGTCAATACGATCATCTCGATCAGTTTGCTTAGACGACGCTTTAAATCGTCCTAAGTATAAAAAGATAGCTAATGAAATGACCGCCATCGACCCAAATATGAGCGTATTAGCATCCACTAGCGACTTCTCAATTTAGCGAGTAGTCGCAACATTTCAAGATAAAGCCATATCAGGGTAACCATCAACGAAAATGCGCCAAACCATTCCATATATTTAGGCGCACCCATCTCAGAGCCCTGTTCAATAAAATCAAAATCTAACACCAGGTTCAATGCCGCGATCGCCACTACAAACAGACTAAAACCAATACCAAACAGGCCGTTAGAATGGATAAAACCGACGCCACCGGAACCAAACATATTCATCAACATACTGACCAAGTACAGTAACCCAATGCCCATGGTGGCCGAGGTGACCATCAACCGGAAATTTTCAGTTGGCTTGACGATACCTGTTTTGTAGAGAAACAACAGTGACGCAAGTGTGCCCAACGTAAGCCCCACCGCCTGAATGACAATACCGGGATATTGTGCTTCAAAAATGGCGGAAATTGCACCCAAGAAAAGCCCTTCCGCCAGTGCGTAAATTGGCGCTGTAGTACCCGCCCATTGTTTTTTAAATATGGTTATCAGAGCAAAGATAAAACCAATAAGGGCTCCACCTATTGCAAGGGGCATGACAGCACCAGCATCACCACTCTCGAAAAACAAGTTCCATGTGTAGGTCGCAGATAAAACAACCAATGCCAACAAAATCCCCGTTTTGTTAACCGTTCCTTGCAGCGTCATCGTACCTGAAGCCATGGACTGAATACCGCCAGATGAGGACGTCCCTCGCGCACTCTGGCTAAAGGTGTCAGCTTTAAGAGCTGGATTACCTGAACGACCAAACATATTTAGCGCTTTGTGATTGGACATAAGACATCTCTATGGTTTCGTTAAAAATAAAATTATAACCCAAAAAGTGAGTCCAGGGTCCAAATAAATAGGTACTGGACGATAGCTTTTGGGAGGACACAATAGCCGGGGACTTATAATGACACATTAGATAAAGGGTCTTATATAATGCACGACTTAACTAGTGAATTGATCCATATGCCACCTGAGTCTCACCACCCAGGATGTATTGCGGTATGTGATAATTTGGTATCAAACTTTCAATACTGTTGTACAAGAACCTGAGACTTTGATGAAGATCAGAGTATTCCGCACTATGCTCAGAGAGCTCAAGCTCTAAACGGGTTATCGTCGACCAATAAACATCTCTAGCATCCTCAACTTTGCCAAGCTTAAGTAAAATGAACGCAAGTATTACCGTTGATGAGGTCATGTATTCAATGGCTTTCTTTTTCTCGGCACTCTTCATTGTTAAAATAACATCTGAAGTTTCAAACGCACATCCAGCATGCGGTAGCGCCTCCATCCAAGACTTTGTGTCACAAAAGACCTGCGCTGTATCGAACCCGCACGTAAAAAAAGCAACCGCTCTGGAGGGTTCGTTGATCAGATGCTCTCGATGAGCGCTACACATAAATTTTAATTTCATCAATAACAATCCCCTGAATAGTGACCCCAGCATTCAACTGAACAATGGGTATCTGTATCACTCTAGATAATCGGTGCCCGAGGATGTCTATTATCGTCGTGACACATAAAGTGTAGTTGACTTCCACTTTAATGTAAACAATAATGATAATGATTCGTATTTACGTAAATAGCTTCTACTCATTTCCTACCAGCATGAGGCTACCCGAACAAAATATGATGTTTCACTAATCCGTATATTTCAATTTCTTGTGAGGACTGAATGAGTAACTTAAGTGAAAAAAGAAGGACTGACCAGACAATAAGATTCAAAGTTGTATTTGGCCTGATTGCAACCCCCCTGATAGTATCCCTATACTTTTACAGTTGGATCGTGATCTATCAATAGTATTAGGTGTTACTAGCTTGCTGATAAATCATTAGCTCTTAATTGCGCATTCCACAACTCAAAGTAGCGCCCTTTAGAGGCTAGCAATTCAGCGTGTGAACCCTGTTCAACAAGGGAACCCTGATCTAAAACAACGATTCGATCAGCATCAACGATAGTCGACAACCGATGAGCGATAACCATACTAGTGTGACCTTGAGAGATTTCCTGCAACGCCGATAATATTGAACGCTCAGATTTACTGTCTAGAGACGACGTAGCTTCATCAAAGACTAAAATTGGCGGCCGCTTAAGGATGGTTCTCGCTATAGCCACTCGTTGTTTTTCTCCACCAGAAAGTTTCAAGCCCCTCTCGCCCACCACTGTGGCAGAACCTTGGGGCAACTGAGCAATAAAATCTTCGAGATGTGCAAGACTTATAGCCTGCACAACCTCTTCATCGGATGCCTGAGGATTGCCGTAGCGAATATTTTCAAAGATGCTTTGATTAAACAGAACGGTGTCTTGGGGCACGATACCAATTGCGTTACGCAGGCTCAGTTGACTGACTTGACTGACATCCTGGCCGTCGATAAAAATACTGCCTGTATTAGGATCATAGAAGCGAAACAGTAGCTTAACTAAGGTTGACTTGCCCGCACCACTAGCACCGACGATGGCGACCTTCTCCCCAGTCTGAATGGTAAAGCTGAGGTTTTCAACAATGGCTCGGTCATCTCTATAATGAAATGACACGCCATTAAAACTGATAACTCCCTGAGTAATGACTAACTCAGGCGCATCTGCAATGTCCTCGACGCCAGAGTTGAGATCTAAAAGAGCAAACATATTTTCAATATTAGCCATTGACCCTTTAATCTCTCGGTAGACAAACCCGAGGAAATTAAGCGGTATAAATAGCTGCATCATAAAGGCGTTGATCAATACGAAATCACCTAGGGTCATACTGCCTTGAGCGACACGCTCTGCTGCCATCCACATCATCGACGTCATGGCGACAGATATAATAAGCCCCTGCCCTGCATTTAAACCTAATAAGGAAAGTCGATTTCTACGCTTAGCCTCTTCCCAGTCAACTAGGGCCTTGTCATAACGATTAGCTTCGTACTTTTCATTAGTGAAGTATTTAACTGTTTCATAATTTAACAAGCTATCTATGGCAATGGTGCTTGACGCAGAGTCTGCTCGGGCCGCTTCACGGACAAACTTAGTACGCCAATCGGTAGTTACCATCGAAAAGAGAATGTAAGTAACGACCGCCAACATGGTCACTACTGCAAAGGCAGCATCATAATAGTAGAGCAAAAGTCCAATCCATATGACTATCTCAATTAAAGTGGGGGCTATATTGAAGACGAAAAAGCGCATTAAAAAACTAATGCCATTGATACCCCGCTCGATATCTCGAGATAAACCACCCGTACGGCGATTAAGGTGAAAATCTAAATCAAGGCTATGGACGTGTTCAAAAACCTCTAGCCCAATTTTGCTCATGGCTCTTTCAGTCACACGGCCAAAGACTGTATCTCTTATCTCCCCCAAAATAATCATAGAGAATCGAGCAAAACCATAGGCTAACACTAACCCCACAGGCACTAGTATCAGTCCGTTGACCCCGTCTTCATTCAGTGTGTCCACTATATTTTTGAGTAAAAATGGTCCTGAAACACTAGCGGCTTTAGACAATACTAAACAACCAAAGGCAAGAGCTATGCGCGATTTATATTTAAATAAATAGGGCCAAACGAATTGAAACACCTTCCAGTTAATTTTTTGTTCGGCATTATCAGCGTAGTCACTGGATCGCATAGAGAGGCTCAATTAAAAAGGGATAGTTTTCAGCGACCAGAAGTATAAAGTGATACCAGTTTTTACGCCAAAGGGTTTTCAAGTTTAAATACTTATATGCATCCATAAAAAATATCGAGCTACTGACTAAGTTCGCCTGTAGGTGTATAACAAGTGGTTGTTTTAGACATTATCACTGACACTTGAACACGCAGAGTTGGTATTAGATAATTCTCTGATAAAAGTAATAGATTGCGTTGAAACTCTTTCTCGAAATACACACTCGAATACGGATGCTGCTAACAAGTGCAATGAGGTCAGTGTTATGAATCGACGGTCAGCTATTTTCGCTCTTATAACCGCAGGGTTAACGTGGGGCACGACCGGAATTTATGTTCGCGTACTGGGACTTCGAGGCTTTTCATCCTTTGAGCTCTTAGGATTACGCCTTTTAATCGTATTTATGATATTGGTACCCATTCTATTGTTGCTGCACCTGCGTCAATCACCGCAGGTGCAACCACTGACCATCTCACAACGAAAAACCGCGCTCAAAGTCAGTTTCTTGATGCTGTTTTATTATTTGGGTGCCATTGTCGCGATTCAGCACCTACCGTTGGTGATGGCTGTATTACTTTTTGGCTCATCGCCACTCATTGCATGGACACTGAACCTGGTCTTGGAAAAGAGATTGCCCGCCAATAAGGAACTGACTCAGAGTCTGGGGGTATTGTTGGGGATGACCGGCTTGATAGGCTTGGCGCTAAGCCAACATTCGGGTTCTGCAGCCCCAGAGGATGCAATCCCTGCCATAGGTTACTTGGGTGGTATTACTGCGGCGGTAGTGACAGTTGCCAATGCCCGAATTTTGCGACGGTCCGGCGAACAGGCGCCTTCATCATTGAGTATTTCAATGCTAACAGCAATAATAGGAACGCTACTAGCCCCATTATTGTTCATGGATTCGGACGACTTATTTGCTAGAATTCAAGGAAGCTGGGGTGCGCTGCTCGGTTTGGGTGCACTGGCAACATTGATCCCTGGCTTTGCTATTGCTCACGCTGGGTCAAGACTATCGACTACGGCCACATCGACAGTGTCAATTCAGCTCCAGGTTTGGACTATTATTCTTGGCTGGATAATTTTAAACGAAACATTGTCAGGCTCTCAAGTTATGGCAGCACTGGCTGTTATGCTGGGTACCGGGATCTGCTTGTTGCATCAAGAGCCCCATAAAGCCGAGTCTTTGAGATAAATTCATCGGGTTATTGTCGGATTCCGAGCTGGTTTTTAAGATATTTTTAAGGGAATATTGAATGACAAGAAATGTACTGAGTTACGATTACATTGTTGTAGGCGCCGGTTCTGCCGGAGCCATCGTAGCGTCACGTCTGAGCGAAGATCCTAAGTCTACTGTGCTGTTGGTTGAGCATGGTGGCAGCGATAGCAGTATTTTTATACGCATGCCCACAGCACTGGGCATTCCCATGAATACGCACAAATATAACTGGGGATTTGAGTCTGCTCCAGAACCTTATTTAAATAATCGGCGGATGAATTGTCCTCGCGGCAAAGTGCTTGGCGGCTCTTCATCAATCAACGGTATGGTTTATGTAAGAGGCCACGCGCTTGATTTTGACGAATGGGAATCACATGGCGCAACCGGATGGAATTACCAAAACTGTTTACCTTATTTTAAAAAATTAGAAAACCATCGATGTATTACTAGTGAATACACAGGCAGCAACGGGCCGGTTGCTATTAGTGGTGGCAATAACATGCGCAACCCTTTGTATCGCGCATTTATTGATGCCGGTGTAGAAGCAGGTTACAAGGAAACAGACGATTATAATGGTTATCGTCAAGAAGGTTTCGGCCAAAAATTTATGAATGTTGATGGTGGTATACGCGCATCCACCGGTTACGCCTACCTAAAAAATACAAAAAAACGCGCTAATCTAACGATTTTAAAGCATGCCCTAGTGACACGTATTGTCTTTGATGGAAAAACTGCAACAGGGGTTCAATGTGACATAGGCGGCCAGACTAAGATTTTTAGTGCGCAACGGGAAGTTGTTCTCTGCGCTGGTTCCATAGGTTCACCGCAGTTATTGCAGGTGTCTGGCGTTGGCCCACGAGAAACCTTAGCAGCGGCTGGCATAGACCTGGTCCATGAATTACCTGGGGTTGGAGAGAATCTGCAAGATCACTTGGAGTTTAATTTTCAATATCGCTGTAAACAGCCTATTACCCTTAATAGTGAGTTAGGCTTATTTAAAAAGGCCCTAATTGGTGCGAGATGGTTGTTGTTTAAAACAGGTTTAGGGCGTACTAATCATTTTGAATCATGCGCCTTTATTCGATCTAAAGCCGGTGTCCAATGGCCTGACATACAGTATCATTTCTTGCCGGGAGCTATTAGTTACGATGGCACCGTCGCCGTTAAAGGGCACGGATTTCAAGTGCATGTGGGACACAATAAACCGACTAGTCGAGGTCATGTGCGGGTGGTTTCGGGAGATGTTAAACAGCATCCTGAGATACAATTTAACTATTTAGCAACAGAAGAGGACAAGCAAGGCTTTCGCGACTGCGTGCATCTAACCAGAGAAGTCATGCGCCAACCTGCAATGGACACTTTTCGTGGCGAGGTTATCCAACCAACAGACGACGTGCAAAGCGATGAGCAAATCGATGCCTTTATCCGAGAGGCCGTTGATAGCGCCTACCACCCTTCTTGTACATGTAAAATGGGCATTGATGCTATGGCGGTTGTAGACCCAGAGCTTAGAGTGCATGGGCTCTCAAATATTAGGATTATCGACTCTTCGATTTTTCCTACTATTCCCAATGGTAATTTAAATTCACCCACCATGATGGTGGCAGAACGGGGCGCCGATTTAATCAAAGGTAATGTTCAACAGGCTGCAGCAATGGCGGTCTACACGAACAAAGACTGGCAAAAATGGCAAAAATAAGACCCCGCTTAACACTCGTCCAACAAAGGCCCTGTGATTGATGGCTGTAGCAACTGCAACAACTAAAATCGACCCAATCCTCACCACAGGTGCTGAGGATCTTACTGGCCCATTGACCGAGACGGTCCAAACCGCCAGTCATTTCATATGGGACACCGTTGCCGCCAATCTCCCCAGAGATCTGCATTGGCAGTTTGTTCTTGTAACCTTGGTCATCGCTTTGTCTATCTGGCTCATTAGAGATGGGCACGGATCAAGGGATGCTGACGGGCGAGAACGAAAAGCTCATTTACTGCAATTTTTACTCCCTAAAGATATTTATACCCATATCTCCGCTCGAGTAGATATCTGGTTATGGGTGACCGAGCGCATATTGCGCCCATTGTGGGTCGTTGGCCTGCTGGCGACAGTAGGCCCCAGTACAGAGTCTGCTGTCATTGATTTTCTACAATGGACATTAGGTGCAACGCCTGCAATAGCCGTTAACTACTGGTGGATGTTGCTGTACAGCTTAGTGACCTTACTATGCTACGATTTTGTCTTCTTTCTGATTCACTACACCATGCATAGGGTGCCAGCCCTCTGGGCTCTGCATAAGGTTCATCACTCGGCGGAGGTGCTAACACCTCTGACTCGATATCGAGAGCATTTTTTAGTTGGCCCCATTTGGGCGGCGGGTGGCGCGTTTAGTTATGGCTTCGTTGGAGGGTTCTTTGCATGGTTATTTAACGGCGGAATTGTTGCCGCAACACTCTTTAATATTGGTTTCTTCGCTCTCGTATTTGGCTTTAATGGGTCGTTTCGGCACTATCATGTCCAATTTAATTATCCTCGCTGGCTTTCTTTATGGTTGCATAGCCCGGCAATGCATCATGTTCATCACAGCTATCTACAACAGCATTGGGATAAGAACTTCGCCGCCGTAACCAGCATTTGGGATAGATTGTTTGGGACCCTTTACGTGCCTGTAAAAGATGAGCATACACCTTGGGGTATTGGCCCAAATACGCAGTCAGAGTATCGTACATACTGGCAAAATACTGTTGGGCCCTTTCGGGACTGGTACAAGATGTTGCGCGGTGGGAAATCGCCACAAGCCGGCGCCACCAAAAATGTAGACTAGGGCCTCATGGCAGATAAACAAAAAAACCTCCCATGAGGAGGCATGTTCGCATGGAGACGACCTAGAACAATTGACTTAACCTATCTCTTAATGATTCCACCAAGCTCGATCTGAAAATGAACGTAAGTCCATTTCATGGGTCCATACAGATCTATGTTGTTGATGGATGTGATAGTAGGTATCCGCAATTCGCTCAGGCAACATTAATCCGTCATGCTCCATACCTTTTGATTCCCTAAGGGCCTGAAATTTTTCTTCACCCAGCATCTTACCTAGTGTGTCAGGTGCATCTACCGCGCCATCAAGAACTATATGCGCAACATGAATCCCTTTGGGCGCGAACTCAGCATTGAGCGATTGGCATAACATACGTCGACCACCCATTGCAGCGCCATGAGAATGTTGCCCAGCATTACCTCGAACAGCGGACGTAGCCGAGGTTACTAAAATAGTACCTCGCCCTCTTTTCTCCATTAGGGGAGTAACCGCAGATGCTGTTCGGAATAAAGCAAAAGTAGCCATGCGCCAGCCAATTTCGAAAGCTTTATAACTGGTATTGGCCAAAGATCTGTCACCAATCTGGGCACCTAAATTAAACACGACAGCATCAATAGGGCCTATGTTAGATTCAACATCTGCGATGCACTCCTCTAAGCGGTCAGGCTCCACGACATTAAGCAAAAAACCTGAAGCCGAGCCACCATCGGCCTCGATCTGGGCCACCATTTTATGTAGGCCAACTTCATCGCTGCGACGACAAAGAACCGCATGGTAGCCCTCTTTTGCGAAACGTTTCGCTACATTGCCCCCAATCCCCGCTCCAGCACCTATCACTAAA
>Ga0209091_10004282_pt1 | contig 11178 bp, 28 predicted proteins | sample ArcticOcean_MG_C_6_FD_187438 | JGI IMG/M metagenome (GOLD analysis project Ga0209091, IMG submission 187438) | Marine microbial communities from western Arctic Ocean - ArcticOcean_MG_CB8_128 (SPAdes) (version 2) | ecosystem: Environmental > Aquatic > Marine > Oceanic | place: Arctic Ocean... | reverse complement strand
AATCGATTGGCAATGCAATAGGTGCAGGTGGTAAGGAAATTGTTTTTACCAGTGGAGCAACTGAATCAAACAATTTAGCTATTATAGGAGTAGCAAACTTTTATAAAAAAAAGGGCAAACATATCATAACAAGTCCAATTGAACACAAGGCAGTTATTGATCCTTGCTATGCTTTGGAGCAACAGGGTTTCGAAATAACATTTCTCAATTTGGATAAGAATGGATGTATCGATCTGAATCAATTGGCAGATTCTATTCGTGATGATACGATTTTGGTTTCACTAATGGCTGGCAACAATGAAATCGGTACATTGAATCCTCTCAAAGACATTGGTGAACTCACTCGGGAAAGAGGAGTGCTTTTTCATACAGATGCAACGCAGGCTGTGGGAAAAATACCAATTGATGTAGATGAGATGAAGATAGACCTTCTTTCAATGACTGCACATAAGATGTATGGTCCAAAAGGTATTGGTGCATTGTATGTTCGGCGTAAAAAACCACGTGTCCGTTTGTCACCAATCATGTTTGGTGGTGGTCATGAACGAGGTATGCGTTCCGGAACTTTGAATGTAACAGGAATCGTAGGATTCGCTAAAGCTCTTGAACTATCAATGGATGAAATGGCTTCAGAAGCAGAACGATTGATAGGATTACGCCAAAGGCTTTTCGACAGGTTAACCTCTGAATTAGATTATATTTTTCTCAATGGTCATCCGACTGACCGTCTTCCAAATAATCTCAACGTAAGTTTTGCTTATGTTGAAGGTGAGAGCCTTATGATGGGCGTGAGTGAACTTGCGGTTTCATCTGGATCAGCTTGCACTTCAGCAAGTTTGGAACCGTCTTACGTTTTACGAGCATTGGGAGTTGGAGATGATCTAGCACATTCGTCCATTCGTTTCGGCATGGGACGTTTTACTACCGTTGAAGAGGTTGATTATACTGCCGATCAAATAGTATCTGCAGTTAAACGCCTTCGTGAAATGTCACCGCTTTATGAAATGACACAGGAGGGTATTGATTTGTCAACTGTGAAATGGTCATCGCATTGAATTAGCTTGACTCTCCTTCCTATATTTGAGATAATAATTGCAGTATGGATGATGATTTAAAAGTTAAGACTACAGGTTCTACTTGCAGAATAATATTGGATGGAAAAGAGATAATGTATTCTCATCAGAACATCCTATTGGCCATTCATAGTTTTCTTCCTTATCTGACTAATGATGATTTAGATGATTTAATTAAAACTTTGAATGCATTAAAAGATCATAGACGGCAGAAAGAATATCTGGCGAAGCTAGAGACTGATAAACATTCTTGGCCATATCATGATACACTTCCACCTCATAACGAACAAATAGAAAATGATTGATAAAAAATTTGATAAAAATGTGAATAATGTGATTAGTCAGTTAAGAGCCAGAGAAGAAAAAGGTATGATTAAGTATGGAGTGAATACTGAACGTATCGATCTTACAACTATAGAATGGCTTCAGCATCTTCAAGAAGAACTTATGGATGCCACTGTGTACATAGAAAAAATTAAAGATGAAATTCATTCAATTAATGGTAATTTTTAACTTGATACTAAAATCAATAATATGAAAGTAGCTCCCGGCTGTTATTTTGAACAAGAAGAAGATGAACCAATAGATCCAATACTAGGCAAAAAAACTTCTGCTAATATCAAAGAACCTATCTATCGTAGAAGATCCACTTTAGAAGATGTGCCAGATAATTATACAGAACGTATGATGAAATTAAAAGGGTTTAGAAGAATCGTACCAGAACGAGAAGTAAAAACTCCAGAAGGTTTTGCAATAGCAATAGCTTACAATAAGTCTGGATATCAAGTAATTCCTAGAGAAGATTTAAAGCATGAAACACAATGACCACAAAGGACTTGCGGAAGCTGTCTACTATAGTAAAATAAAAAAAGAAGTGGAAGCCAAGTACTTAAACCGGATCGACTATCTGGTGAATGTAAATAATGAACTCATGAAAGAACTAGAACTATCTGAGAAGAGAAGGTATGACATATTGTCTGGAGTCGAATGATATGAGCAATATACAGCCACAGCTAGGTAAAAATCACAACGGTTTTAAAGACCTTACGCATACTAACATGTGTTATAGGTGTGATTACTGCTCCCAGCCATATCAGAATATTTACTGGTTGCATCAATTAGCGATAGAATACTTCATCTGTGATAATTGCAAAGAATACTATAAAGTATCTATCGGTGATTTGCTTGAATTACGATATGTAGAGAATAGACAGGAATGGAACGATGCAACCTGGAATCACTTCTTTCCATACCCCATAGGATTTGATGCATGACTCATGACTATAACAGAAATTATTTGGGGGCTCGGAGTGTCGTTCCGACGGCACGCCCTCATTATTCTAATAGTGGGAGCATTGGCTTTAGTTAGTGGATGTGCAAATGTTGCGGATGCAGAAGATTCACAATTGGTCGCTTCTAATGAAACAGGAAATGAAGCAAGAACTAATTTAGCTAGTAATAATGGAAAATGGATTGCAATTGTCTTGACATGGAGTCCCGTTAAGTATATAATAGATAAAGAATTTACATCTGAAGTAGACTGTTGGAACTATTATGATACTGGTGCAGGAGAAAGTAAAATGCTCAATAGCTACGGCACACAAGTTCTAGATCATCAAGGCAATAAGCCCGACAAAGAATACATGAAAAAACATCGTCCATCGCACCGAGAATATCCAACTAGATTATATCGTGGTATCACCGATGAGCAAGGGCAAGTCTGGTTGACTTGTGACATAAAAGGAAGATATGAAGGATTATAATTCTAACGGTCTTAGTGGTCCAATTACATTAGGAGAATGTGTACAGGCGGTTACCGAAGTAGATAATACAGCAAATCAATATTATATAAATTTAGTGAAAGATGAATTAGAAGATTTATTAGAAAAGTATGATAATCTATATAAGGAAATAAAAACTAATAGGAGGGAAGAAGTGTTTTTGATAAAAGGAAAAAAACATATCCGACCCCGAGTTTTGAAGAAGAAAGTAATAGAATTATTAAAAGAAAAAATAGAGATCATAAATGGAGCCATGTAAAAAAGAATTATATAATTTGCTTTCTGAATTGAATCATATTAATGATCAATACAATGAAGGAACAAGAACACTAGAAGCATGTTCCTGTGGTGGTACAACTGGATCTCAACGTGCATTACTTCATGCAATGAGATTGATTGAAAATAAAATAGAAACCTTTGCGGAAAATGGTGATAAAGAAATCCGTGAAGAATTAGGAATTCCAGAGACAATTCCAGACACAATGAAATGGTATATTTGAAATGACTATTAATGAGTTTATAAAAAAATATAGAAAATTGAGTAAATTGCCAGGCTTTACCAGATCCTTTGTTCCTCATATAGTTTGTAAAGATGGATTTAAAATGTCTGTTCAGGCGGGACAAAGTTTGTACAGTACACCAAAAGATATAGCAGAAGATTATGAAGATGCAGAAGTTGGCTTTCCTTCAGAAGAAGAAAGATTGCTTACTACGTATGCAGAAGATCCAGACAATCTCTGTGGTACTGTCTATGGTTATGTGCCATGTTCTGTTATTGATCAAGTGATTACTAAGCATGGCGGAATAGATGAATCAAATTCTAAACTTTTTGGCTCATGAATATATTTTATCTAGACAAGAATACTAAAACATGCGCTTCTTATCATTGTGATAAGCATGTTGTTAAAATGATTATAGAGTCTGCTCAATTACTATCTACTGCACATCGAGAATTAAATCCCGATGCTGTGGATGATTTGTATAGGGCAACACATAAGAATCATCCTACTGCAAAATGGGTGCGAAGTTCTAAAGATCATTATAAATGGACCTATGAATTGTTTGCACATTTAAGTATGGAATATACAAAGAGATATGGGAAAACTCATAAGTCATGGAAAACTCTTAAACGACATTTATATAATTTACCTCTAAATATTCCAACAGAGGGGTGGGTTGATCCACCACAATGTATGCCAGATCATTGTAAAAAAATAGATACAGTGGATGCATATCGTAATTATTACATGTTAGAAAAAAGCAATATAGCAAAGTGGAATTATAGTCAAACACCTGATTGGTTTACATATGGATAACGAAGAACATAAACAACAACAAGAGCAAAGTCCAGGAGATCCAGAAGCAGAATTATCTGTTAGAGGATTTAAAACATTCATGGGTGATGTGACACAAGACACAATGAAGCCCTTGATAGACTGGATTATTGCAGAGAATTTTAATAAAAAAAAGAAACATAAAGAATTAACTCTTGCTATCTGTAGTCCTGGAGGTGATCTCAATGCTTGCTTTGCATTAGTAGATATTATGAAAGGATCTAAGATTCCCATTCGTACAATAGGTATGGGTATGATTGCATCTTGTGGATTGTTAATGTTTATCTCTGGTGAAAAAGGAAGAAGAATTCTTACTCCTAATACTTCTATTCTTTCCCATCAATATTCATGGGGATCATTTGGTAAAGAACATGAATTGTTCGCAATGGTAAAGGAGTATGATTTAACTACTGACAGAATGGTTAATCACTATAAAAAATGTACTGGACTATCAGAAGAAGAAATTAGAGAATATCTTTTACCTCCACATGATGTATGGCTCTCTGCTAAAGAATCAAAGAAGCTAGGACTATGTGATTCAATTAAAGAAACATACTGATGTATAAATTTAATTTTGAGAATGCAACAGAGAAGAGGCGAGCAGATAAAGAACTGGGTCATATAACAAGTCCTCATCCAGATGGTCAGATTAAACACCCAGAACATTTACAACAACATGAAATGTTACAGATTCTACAGAGACATGCATTAAATGAAGAGTGGGGAACAGTCAAGCGCATAATCAAGACCCTACCAGAACATCAAAAAAAGGATACCATCAATATGTTAAAAAAGACTAATAACGATCCTTTGATTGGAAAGAAATTTCCTGATGAAGCATGGTTTTTTCAAAACAATAAAAGTAATGGAATAACATGAAAAAGACTAGACATGAAGGAGACGAATCTACTGTAGCCTTTTGGTTGTATATGAAGGCGTTATATAAGGATGAAACATCATGAAAATTATAGTTGCATTAGATAATATGTCATCTAATAAAGCTCTTGAGACAATGGTACAACTCGGGCCTTTTGTTGATGGATTTAAAATAAATCATACTCTGCTTGACTCCACTTCTATGTTTGAAAAATATGATGGAGACCTTTTTATAGATTTAAAACTTTGGGATACTCCCGCTACTGTATGTTCTGTTGTAGAATATGTTATTAGCAAGGGTGCGACTATGACTACCATTAACACTTTTAATAACGAAGAAGTGTTTCAAAACATTCATCAATATTCAGAAGATATTAATTTTCTCGGTGTGACATATCTTACATCATGGAATGGTCAAGAACAATATCAAATTACTAGAGAAATGCCACATGCTATGTGGAAAAGAAATACTAAACGAATACAAAAATATGGATTTGCTGGTATCATCTGTAGTGCCCAAGATATTTCAGATATCTCACAAGATATAAGATGTGATAGCATGTTACGAGTATGTCCGGGAATAACTTTCAAGTCATCCAATAGTGGACAAGCAAGAATAACCACCCCTAGACAAGCTCAGGATATGGGTGCGGATTATGTGATTATTGGTAGGAGTATCACAAAAGCAAAAGATCCAGTACAGACTATTGCATCAATAAATAAAACTTTATTGTGATAGGAATAGAAGACACTTTCCTTAAAGATGAGGAATGTGAAAATTTAATTAGAATATTTGGTGATTGGTCTATTAGATCAAAAAAACATAGAGATATTCATGTTTTACATTTATATGAGATTGAAATAGATTTAAATGATAAAGAATTTTGTCATGAAATATGTGCAAGAACAAACAAAAGAATTAATCAAATAACAAACAAAAAATATTTTATGGAATCAGCGACTTTATCTCTTTGGCCCGAAGATTCTAAACAAAATTTTCATATTGATAAAACAAGAATAGAAACTAACTATACATCAATAACATATTTAAATCAAAATTTTCAAGGAGGAAAAACTTTAGTGTTTGAAGATACAAATCAAATAATGACTTGTACTCCAAAGACCGGTAGATTATTGTGCTTTGATGGTAAAAAACATTATCATGGAGTTACTCCAATAGAAAGTATGAATAGATATACTTTAAATATTTGGTATACTCTTGGGTGATTTATGATAGTAGAACAAGTTAAAGTAGTAGAACTAACATTTGAAGATGGAACGAAAAAGATATGTCGTGGTGGAGAAGAGGCAGTAGCAAGGGCCTGGAAAACTTATCCAATTGTTTCTGCTAGATGGACTGGCGAAGAACAAACAATGCAATGGGTTTCCGTAGATGAAATTTATTAGGTTGACAGAGCCGAAGAAACCAGTTATAATAGAATAGAGAAATAAAATAATGGAAGCAATACTAAAATTTAATTTACCAGAAGATAAAGAAGAGTTTGATGTGGCCTCAAAAGCAATGGATTGGGCTCTTGTTGCATGGGACATGGATCTACTTTTAAGAAACAAGTTGAAACATGGAGCCCCCACTCATCACGTACATCTATTAGAAGAACTTAGAGACAGATTAAATGGAATGATAATAGATAAAGGATTAACTTATCCATCATAAAAAGGAACAATGACTTCTTTCGGAAAATATTTTGATGATCAACATGAAAGTATTGTCAAGGCTATGCAGAACAAGAATAAGCAACAGAACGTTGAATGGATGGAAGCCTATGAAAAAAGACAGAGGGACAAAAAAGAGAAAATCTATAACAAAGAACTGATGGAATGCTCTGAAAAAGGAGTAGAGATATCTGAAGAGTGTAAGGTATATTTTAGGGGACAATTTGAAAAAGAAACGAGTAGGTAAACGAGGTAGAGCAGGGTGGAGAAAACGTAGTCCTCGATGTACTTTATGTACTGGGATTCGTTGGATGGGAAATATAAAAGGCAGACATCCAATGCGAGAATTAAAACAATTAGATAAAGAAAAATATGATAGAGAAAGTTAAACCCGTCACAAAGATTTATAAAAAGACAGACCTAAATAAAGAAGATAGGCGTAAATTTATACAAAGAGTTTTTGTTGATTGGAAAGCAAAGAGAACAGAAGCAATGTTGAAGGATCAAGTGGTTATTCAGAAAGTTGAATATGATCCAGAACGACAATCACCTTCTGTGTGGACTAAGAGTAGTGAAACAAAGTCTGGACCCCCATACATGAAAAAGAAAAATGGCTGATTTTACTTTTGCACATAGAGAAGAAGGATTTGATGAACACATTAATAGATCCGTCAGAGGATATTCTGATCTATTAGCAGATGTTGTTTCTCTTTCTAGATATTTCGTTGAAGATGGTACACAAATATTAGACATTGGATGTTCTACAGGAAAATTAACAGAAGCAATATTGAATTATAATTCAGATCATTGTAAAAACGCAAAATATGTTGGCGTAGAAATTGCGGATGGATTTAAAAAAGATTTAGACAAGAGAGAATCCAAATTAAAAAAAGAAGGACATGATGTAGAATTTAAACATCCAATAGATATTATAAAATATAGAGATTGGGCGGGAACAAGCCTTGTTACATCGATATTTACTTTGCAGTTTATGTCGAAAAGAGTCAGAATGGAAGTATTAAGAAATATATATTCTGGATTAAACGAGGGGGGTGCTTTTATATTTGCAGAGAAGACAATATGTAAAAGCGCATTGGTTCAAGAAATGATTACTTTTAATTTTTATGATTATAAAAGATCAGTAGGTAAATTTACTACAGAAGATATTATGGATAAAGAACGTACATTAAGACATATGATGAAACCAAATACATGGGAAGAAGTTGAACATATGGTATCAAATGCGGGATTTTCTACAGTACAACCGTTTTGGAGAAATCATGCATTCGTGGGAGCGATTGCTCTTAAATAAAAATTAAGTAAAAGATTAAAATGAAATTTAAAATTGTAGAAGAAGATTATCAAAAAAAAATTGCACAAGACATACAAGAAAATGATGTATTATTGTATATGAAAGGAACACCATATGCTCCACAATGTGGGTTTAGTGCAAAATGCGTAAACATATTAGAGCAATTAGGTGCTGATTATGAAACAAGAGATGTATTATCAGATCCAGAATTAAGACAAGGCATTAAAGATTTTTCTAATTGGCTAACTATTCCGCAATTATATGTTAAGGGAGAATTTATTGGTGGTTGTGATATTGTAATTGAGTCTTTTGAATCTGGTGAGTTGAATGATATCATACACGATAAACAGTTAATAAAGAATTAGAGTTGGGCAAACGACACTAAAGCCAGGGAGGAGGGACGGACTCCTAGACCTGAGTGCGAGTAAGTGACCCTACCTAGATGAAGTTAAGGCGTCTATCCAAAAAGGCCCACCGTACGTGCAACGGGATGAGGATGGAATAGTCTAGGCCCTACCCAACTCTTCTTAGAAGGAATAATAAAATGATTAAACAAGGAGGGGAAACCTCTCAGCATTATTCTAAATCGTTTGAAGAATTTTGTAAATTTTTTAGTGATGCAATTTCTGAAGAAGATTTAGATAAATGGGGAGAAGTTAATTTTAAGGTGAGACGGGCGAAAGAAATGGATATTGCTCCTATAGCTGGTGTTATGGAAGTTGAAATGATATATGGAAAAAATATTATGAGAACCAGAATACAAAGAGCAACATGAAAACAATAAAGACTGATATTGATTCTGAAAGAATTTATACTGAACTTCAAGCATTTGTTGTAAATGAAGATCAATTTGAAGATCAAATGAAGGATTCACATCTTTCAGTTCAAATTTGCTTGCAAGGAATACATGTAGAAATGGATCCTTATTTTGGAAGCCGAACTTTAGAGCATATATCAAATGAAGGATTTGAAGAAGAAGATTTTAATATATTTCTTTTTCCTGAACTTGATTATACAAATTCTATAATAGAAGATTTGAATATGTTCAGAACCCGTGTTATGATTTTAAAACCTAAAACGTGTTTATCATTACATGCAGATCCAAGAAAACGCATTCATATACCAATAGATACAAATGAAAATTGTTTTATTATGATAGATCAATATGCCCACCATTTACCTGCTGATGGTTCTGCATATTTGGTAGATACAACAAAACTTCATACTGCAATTAATGCAAGCCTTGGTTATAATCGTACACATATAGTTGGTGTAATGCCATAAATGTCTTGACACTCCTTCTCGATTTTGATACCATATAAGTAAAGGTTAAAAATAATTGTTAAGAAGTATATTATGATTTGCAGTAATTGTGGAACAGTTATACGAAAAGGAATTGATATAAGTCATCTTTGGAATAATCCTGAAGATAGTGCGTATGCTTGTTCAGAAAGATGTGCAGAAGAAGCTCCCAATAATTGGTTGTCAGAAAATCCGACAACTCTCTACAAAAATAAATTTAAGAAGAAGGAATGAAATGGGATCAGAAAAAAAGAAATATAATGATCATATGATTAAAGAAACCGAAAAAATTCCTCAACATGTATTAGATGATATTCGTGCAGATGAAATTAAACAATGGCGAAAAGAACAATCTCAAATGGAAATGTACAATGACCCCTATATGAATTGGAGTGGATTAAGATGAAAAAAGAACTCATATGGGAAAGTAATCATCTAGGTAGAAGTCAAATAAGTTATTTGAAACATTTATATCTAGGGTTATATTTGAGTTTCTTATCTTTGGCTGTTTTTATAATCGGAATAATTCATAGTTTCATTCCAAACTTATTTCCATTTGTTCCTATACTTTTGATAAACAAGATCAAAGAAATATTTGGAAATAATTATAATGTCAATTTGTCTAAGTATGATAAATGAGCGATTTTCGAAAACATTTCGATAAAGTAGAAGACGGTCAATATTTGGGACCCATTAAATATCGAGGGAGATTCTTTCTCAAACTTGAGAAACGATTAAATTTTAATGCTTTTACAATCCATATATTAAGTAATAGAAATGGAAAGCAAGCAACTTTTTATAATATAAAGAATGAAAATGATGTTCCTATTGATGAAGGCGACTGTATTGCAGTAACAGCAACAATTGCTAAGTACAAATTATACAAAGGAACATCACAAACCTACCTCAATAGAGTCATTTTAATTGAAAATAAAGGTAAGGCGAGTGTCGTATAATGGTAATACCTGAGATTTCCAATCTTATAATGCGGGTTCGATTCCTGTCACTCGCTCCAATTCCCTCCAAAATAATTCCAAAATAACCAATTATTAACTTGACACTCCACCCCCTACTTGATATAATATAAGTGAAGGTTGGAAATTCTTCTTGCCTCATTAACCTCTCATTAGAGATTAAATATGCTTAGTGTACTCGTAACATTTGAAAATGTCGAAACAGTAGAAGAGTTTCTCGCAAGAGGAAATGCGATCAAGAGATCAGAAAAAGTTCTTGGATCGAAGTCATTAAATATGTTTTCAAGATACTCCGCGAATTATCGTGCTGGATCTGGGAAAACTCGTATGGGGAAGAACGGATCGGGAAAATTTCGAATGTCAGAATCATTCACTTCAATCAAACACCTTTCAGCATAGATATAAATTATGACAACTATAATAAAAGAAGCAATGACCGATAAAGTTGAGGAATTACTTGAAGCTATGAAGGAAGATTATCGGGGATGGGGTCGCCAAACTGGTATAGATGACGAAAGAAAAGATATCCGTCTCAAAATGGAAGAAGAATATAATGAGGGTCTTCATTCTGTAGAAGGTTCTAAATATATAAAAGTGATAAGCAGTACAAGAGGAAGCTCCTCTGTTTGTGCCTTTGTTGTTAATGTTGAAAATGACAAGAAATTTAAGTTTGGTGATATTTTGAAGCCTGCTGGTTGGGCCGCTCCTGCAAGAAACTTTGCAAGGGGAAATGTTTTTGAAGAAAATGGTTTTAGTTGTGTAAGATGGACAGGAGCTGGTTAAAATGAAAGTTAGACTTCATACTAAAAATGTTGATGAACGCATTAAGGATGCGATTTATGGAATGTGTGG
>Ga0209091_10004279_pt1 | contig 11183 bp, 7 predicted proteins | sample ArcticOcean_MG_C_6_FD_187438 | JGI IMG/M metagenome (GOLD analysis project Ga0209091, IMG submission 187438) | Marine microbial communities from western Arctic Ocean - ArcticOcean_MG_CB8_128 (SPAdes) (version 2) | ecosystem: Environmental > Aquatic > Marine > Oceanic | place: Arctic Ocean... | reverse complement strand
ATTCATGGTTTAATTTTTTTATAAATTTAAATCACATATTTTGATATTAAAAAAATAACCCAGTCTTACTATGAAATATAAGACCTATTTATAAAAGAGGAATTATTATTTGAGAATAATTAAAATTATACAATATTGATATTGTATCAATCAATATTTAGAATATTCTATATAATAAATATTATGATATAAAAATACTCTTGCGATGAAAAGATATAATCACCTCTGTATGGTAACATTATTGTAAGATTCAGGAACTGAAATGTAGAATAAATAACTAGTTATTTGAATTTCAAACGAAACTATTTATAATAGCCCCCATCTTTATAGAAGATATATAATATACGATAAATTTGCCATAAAAAAATTTAAATGAAAGTATTCATCTGGCTCAGATAGCCCATAAAAAGTATTATGTTTATATACCATAGGTATATTCTGTACATTATTTAGCTTAGAAAAGATCCTGAATCTAGTTACTGTAATAAAGTAATTCTTAGTTGATTCAGGCTTATTTTTAAATGATATTTAATTATTTTTTATCTGATATTTCCCTTTTTCAAGTGCCCAGATAACTATTAAAGAATTATATTAAGGTGATCTGAAGGATATTTAATCCCCAAAGGAAAACTTAATTTAGGTAATTAAAAAATAAAGATTACATAAATAACGCTTGCTTATAAGCATATCTGAGTATGATCTAGTGAAAAATAACTAAAATAAATGTGTCAACTTATAAACATTTCTGAAATTGCCCGACTATTCTATTCATTAATAACAACCGTTCTTGTATTTGCATGTTTACAACCTATCTAACGAGTTTGCCTCTATTTTTACTCTTTTGTTATAGTAAAATTAGAAAAAATAGTTTTTATAGGTATTATTAATAATAGAAGAATCCTTCTGACATAATTCATTTAAAAACCATATTTTTTTATGTTTTGGTACACTACCTATATTTATTTAAGTTATTAATAGATAACCGAAAATAATAAATGGCCATTTATTATTCAGAATATTGATTCTATCACTCAAATAATGAACTTATTTTTAATGCTGGACTGTACTATTAATTTTTTAAAAAGGACAAAAAACTTCGTCTTAATTTTTTTTAGAGATACTCATCTCAGTAATTATAATTAAGTAATCCTAATTTAAAAACGACAGGATAGTATATAAAAGAACATATTTATCATCAATAATGAGAATAATTTTCTCAGCAGGAATAGAATTAAATTCTTGCTCTTAGCATTTTTAGTATTTTTTTAAAATCTATAATAACTAGCATCTTCTTTTGAAGATGTTTTTGATAATTTTAAAATTAACTGAATGTCCTATCAGGACATAAAAGAAAAAAAGTGAATTAGACTCATTTATGCTTTGTTGATAACACTGATAATTGACTAGTAAAAGTAATAATATTTCCAATATTATCGATAATTTATCGCTGTAGATAGAATAAATCTTTTCTTTTTTTAATGTCGCATATAGACATACATATCTTGTTTTATATATTCATCTGTAGTTTGAAACCACTTTAAAGATCAAGTTTTTTTAGATTTTACTCTTTTAATAAGCGGGCCTTGATTATTAGCTTTGTCTATATGTGTTTATTAATGTGACCTCTACAGTTCGCCGTGAATAAAAATCATCACAATCATTAAAATATATCCAGCCTTCGGCTGTTATTTAATAGCTCATATCTCCTTCTCTACGCGAAAGCATCTTCATTGCTTGACTAAATATGTTTAATACATTCGCTTGTTTTATGATAAAACCAAACCTCGGTTTTACTTTTTATTAGATTACTTTTCCCAGCGATAGAGTATGTGTTTAGGCCATGACTAAAGCACATGTATGATGGACTACAGTGGGCTCTCTTAAAAGAGTTTATGTTTTGGTTTTGACTATCAATTAGGGTTTTATAGTTACGATTTACTGTGGTTTAGTTTCATTTATTTATGATGATGATTTGATCATTGTATGCTTTATTATCAGTTTTTATTTAGTTTCAGATAGAAAAATATTTCTTTTTATGAGGTTTGGTTTATTCATAGTATTCTACCCCATAGTGTACAGAATACCATTCTTATAAAGTTTTCATATTTCAGACCATTCTATGGAAGCAAATAAATTTGTTATTCTTGACGCTATCTTGTAGCTGAAGACTTTCTGGGGTTTGGTATAACATATCTTCCTAAGATAAATATCTATGAAATTAGGGGCTGTTAATTTTTTTAGTCCTATTTTAATAATTCAATTATATTTCCTATTGCAAATAGGAAATATTCCATTATCCTTTGAATTGTCTTCCTGCCAGTTGACATCTCTTGCAGCCTCTTCATCATTTCCCAGTGGTGAAAGAGGCTGCAAGAATCCTACATATATCAAGACTATTTACCTAAATATTTCGTTTACTCCCCCCTTTGGTATAATTTGTGTATTGACAAATACAACATGACTTTTATCTGTGGATAACTTTCCATACACAAAAACTGTGGTCATACCTGTGAGTTAACTTTGCATAGATTATTGTTTGCTTGTCATAGCAACGGATCAAGGTCGGTGGTTAGATTTTGGCCAATCTTTATTAACGTAAAAACCACTACGCTTTGTTGTATATTTGCACCTTCAAAATAGCTTAGGAGTAATATATGGTATTTATGTTTTTTTCAGATAAACTAAAATATATTGAGACTTGTAAAACTATTTGATTATTTGGAAACCTGAGTTAATAGTATGTTCTGCTACAATTTACAAAATAATTAAAAGCAACATAAACATATACATAAACAGTGAATTTATTGCATAGATTCTTATTCTGGTAAACTCAAAGAATATATCTTTACCAGTAAAAAAGATGAAAAAATTCTTTTTTGAAGAAACGTCCTCTCGTTACCATATGTCTGTTCGTTTATTCTGACTTTTTAAAACGTATCTTGGTTTAAAAATAAGCTCGGGGTTTAAAATTAAAATTTTTTATGTGTGACTCAAATTAAATTTATTGCACAACATAAAACTTTATATGGCCATGATTTTGCTTTTGAAATTTTAGTCATCTTATAGTTCAATATTTTAACCTTTTTGAACATAAATTAGCTTAAAATAAATCTCCCATAGGGAAACACAATGCTATTGTTGATGAGTTATTAAAATATTTATCTCAATTGATAGGTATTTATATAAAGGAACTAGGATCTCTGATGTTCATACTCTAGTTGCACGATGTTGTTTAATTCAGGATTTCTTTTCAGATTTCATAAAGAGAAAATACTATCAATTTTATTACAATTCTTATTGTAGGTTATTACTTTTTTAGTCTTAATAAAGAAAACAAAGTCCCTCACATGGTTTGATCTGTTTTCAGGATAGGGGGGTAAATAACTCCAGCAGATGGGGTTTTATCCCAAACAATATTTAACAAACCAAACTACAGTATTAGCTATGTCTGTGGACAGACCGTATTCTCGTTTCTTAGCTGTTGAATACGATCTGTGGGAAAATATCGGTAAAAAGCGGTGCGCCCGATTTGTAACTGATCAATGACGTCACCGATAAAGGGGTATTTTTTTTTGTCTTTCAACATTACCTCCGCTTGTTTAATTGTCTGCCCATTCATTGCTTTAGGTCTTCCCCCGCGACGTTCACCTTTTTTAGTAGCCTTGAGACCTGAACAAGCTTTTTCGACGACCAGGTCTCGTCGAATCTCATCAAAAGCTGCGGTAATTTGGAAGAACAATCTTCCCTCTGGAGTGCGGGTGTCAATGTTTTGCGTGAGGACTTTCAATGCAATTCCGTGCTCACCTATATCAGTAGATATTTTAATGATTTGTGTCAGCGTCCGTGCAAAACGAGATAATTTCCAGATAACCAGAGTGTCTCCTTTACGTAGGTAATCAAAGACTGCCTTTAACTGGGGGCTTTCTCTGTTTGATCCAGACGCTTTTTCTGTGTAAATCTTCTCGCAACCAGCAGCCCTGAGAGCATCAATTTGGAGCGCGGGGTTTTGATCTATTGTTGAGATACGAGCATATCCGATGAGCATTAAATTTATTCTTTAAACCTATTTATAAAAATATTTATTAGAACATACTTAAGAAACAATGAAAGCGTATTTAATTAAACTGGTCTTAATTTACTTTTTTATTATACTATTGGGTGCATTCTTTGAAAGAAAGATTCTAAATATATATTAGATATTAAACCACTGCCCAGTGGGTACACAGTCTAGTAGACCCGATTTCCTATTGATGTTCAGGTATTTTCAAAGACCGTAAAAAAAAGTTCACCCTTAACTGCAAGACTTTCACATAGCGATATTTTTTTGTAGCTCATCATCTTTCAATCTGATTGATGAGGACTTTAATTTACACAGGGGGTAAAATTCAATTCTAACCACCGAGGTGGTTCATAATGGTGCGAAATGCATCTCAAGATAAAGATAAAATCAGAGTACGGGTTTGGCTTTGTATGAACGTAAGACAGATTTTGTTTAGCTTGATAAAATAAACTTCTCTGTAAGAAAAGATCAGCAGCGACGAATTGAGATAAATATAATTTGAAAAATAAAATGATAGAAATGTGCACCTTTGAGTACGGGGGCTGAAATTCCCCGAATTCACTGAATCTCTCGCCCCATGCCCTAGAAAACCGAATTTTTTCACTGACTGCACAATTTTTATAGCTAGAACTAAAGAATATCGACCCAACTTTAGCGTATAGGGGCAAAATTATAAGTTCTTTGGTGACAGCCTAAATGCACGCCATGCGTGAAAATATTTTAGGCAAAGGCCCAGTTTTGAGTGACTACACTTTTTTTAAGGAATGTCATTTCCTATGGTATTTTGCTAATGTCAAAATAATGCCTATCTAAATATTGAAGCCTAAAAATTAGAGCAGACAAAGGGGGGTAGATTCAACCTAAAAAGCCATCAAAGATGGCCGTTATTCTCGGAAATTGGAATAACTTTTCTCATTCTTTTCCACAACCAAAATCAAAGTAGAATACTGTTTTAGGTATCTTCCGGCGGGGCTCAATTCCTATTCTCGTTAATACGCCCTTTATTAGGCCCTAGAACCATTTTGGTTCAGATAATTAAATCCTTGTTTGTCTTAAATTATGTTAATTATCTGAGTTTATACCTTGCTATTGAAAAGCAGCTCAATAAAGTCTAACTGTATTAAACCGGTTTCACCCCGCGACTTTGATGTTAAAGAATCCTCGTGAATTCATCCAGGCTAAAAAAGAAGAACAAGGGATTGCTTGAAGCCTGCAGCCTGCAGCCACCTTATTTTAAAACCGACACACTATTCTATTTATTCCTCAATTAGCCAAAATCTGACCAATCTCTGCCTCAAATTCTGCGCTGAACAGCTCTCATCCTGGCTTTACAGCCCCATCTTTCTCTGGGATTACCCACTTTGGTTGGCCATTCTATATCACTCTCCTCAGAAAACCTCAATGCCAGCCTTTTGGAAGTAAACTAATCGTTTGAGATTGTAGCAGGTAGCCATCATAGTCATCGCAAAGTTTCGCTCTGAACTGGCCAATGGTTTCGTATTGCTTTTCCTTTCATCTGTTCAATGGCTCCAAACACATGCTCTACCGTGCCCTGATTTTGGCTATTTGATGATTGCGTAGCTGCTGACATTCTGAAAGTAGCATGTTTGGATGAGCCTTTTCTCTGGATCTGATTACGATAGCCATTCTCCTTTAACTAAGCTGAACGACCTTTGGATGGATAACCTCGATCTGCATAGACCTCTTTGCTGGTGTTACCGGTATCGAATACGTTTTCGAAATGCTGGCTGTCGTGCCGACTGGCGGTATTAGTCTCTATCTTTCGGATGACTTTGTATTTCTTGTCAATGTTGATTGAAAGCTTGTAGCCATAGTGGTTTTTTCCATGCTTTTTGATCCAGCTGGCATCACTATCTTTCTGCCGACGTTTTGGCTGGCTTCCAATCTAACGGGATCGTTTTTTGCCTCAGGCGTTTGTTTTCTTTGCGGCTGTTTCTCTGCTTCGGTGCAGGTACCAGTGAGGTATCGATGATCTGCCCTCCACGTGCAATGAATCCTTTTTTCAATAGCTGAGTGGATACACCATCAAATAAGGCCTTGGCTCCGCTTTCACCAATACACTGCTCAAATTTCCAGATAGTGATGCGATCCTGGATATTTATCGTATCTTCCAGTCCACAAAAGCGCTGGTAGCTCATCCGATCCATCTGTTTATCAGAAAGATTGTGGAGCCTCTTCAACACCAGAATCCGCACCATATTTCTGTTGGATACGGTTGGACGCCCTCCTTGAGCACTGACAATGCGAGGGCCCTTATTTACAAGAAAGATAGATGTAATTAATAGGGAAGTGTTCATTTTTCGTGACTTAAATCATCTAATCTCATTAAAGTTTTTTAAAAAAATGAAAGTAATTTTTTGTGTAATTCGCGAATATTTTGGATTATTAGGAGAATAAATAAATGAGTTTGACAGTATTACGGGATGAACAATAGAAGAGAATATCCCTTTTTCTGGAAAGTTATTAGGCTGATTAAAGTACCAAGATACATGGGTTTCCTGATGGGCTGATAGAAGGATGGTTTGCTGATTATTTATTGGGGGATAAAGAGTATAACAGTTGATCAATTAATCGAGCGATAGCATTTAAAATTTTAGGCTGTACTGTATGATCCTGAATGTAACATTGTAAAATAGGCGTACCAAAACTGCATCAGTTCACAAAATAAAGAAAGGGGGACATATGGAACATTACTCTTTGGATAAATTCTTCAGCAAATAAGTAATATTGAGTTATATATAGATTCTACCTCGAACTTAATTATTATAGACAAAAACAGCCATAGAGCTGCCTAAATACTCTTCTACTGGCATATTTAAATGAAACCATACCAAACTATCCATATAGATAGAAATGTTCTATAGGCTATTTTAGAGCGCTTAATTAAAGACTTAATAATTTAGGTTACTTTAGCCATTTGGGAGAAATAACTTCTATCGTGGTATTGGTAACGTTCGTTATTGTATATTTATAGGCACTGGGGTGGGTTAATTCTTGGGATTTATTCCACGGACTCAAAGTGGGGGTAAATCCATTTCACTCCATTTCTTACTCGTTATTTGCATAGTTGAATATAAGCATTCTGAGTAGGCTTATTTGGTTGGATATAGAGGTAAACGTTATATGCTTTTTATTATCCCTTTCAATTAAAAGTCTGTGAGCAAAGATATTTCTGTAACATTATCCAGATGTATATCCGACCCGTTTTCCTCCTCCAGTTCTTTGAGATGTTTCATCATGAAAACAAAAATCTATGTTCAAACCTCGAATGTAAATCGCTATTTATAAAAAATAGATATTATTTACGTTCTTTTTACGTCATAGCTCGAGGATAAACGTCAACACCTTGTTTTTTTTGTTTGATGGAATTTTTTATTTAAAACTGCTCTGGGGGTAATTTTAAAAAATTATGAATTCATACATTTAATATTAATTAATGATCTTTGATTTTAGTATTTTAGATAGAATAATACCTGTATTTTTATTTATCTTATTTAGAGTATTTTACTTATTTATAAAACATTTTTCAGATAAAAAATAGTATTTCCATTATCAAAATAGTTTGTTTAAATTGCTGTAAATTTGGGGGAAATACTATATCTTGTTTTTATCTTGTTTTTATCTTGTTTTTAGTGCCCCGCAAACCCTTGCCCAGCAAGGGTTTCAGCGTTTAAGTGTGGACAAAATGCCGGTCAAGTGTGGACAAAATGCCGGTCAAGTGTGGACAAAATGCCGGTCAAGTGTGGACAAAATATTAGTTAAATATGGAAAAATCGAAACACTTATGTAGACTACAATAAAAATTGTCCACTTATAGGTTTCGATTGTGGTGAGTGACTTAACAGAAAAATCAATAGTAACCCAAGACAATACACTCATTAATGCCAGTTATACAATGACTCTTAATGAAAAAAGGCTTTTAGTTTTAGCTTTATCTAAAATAGATCCTATGGGTAAAGCATGGCTTGAAGGAGGGAAGGTCAAAGTAACCGCTAAAGAATGGACTGATATCTTTGGACTTGATCTTAAATCTTCATATAAGCGACTTAAGCAATCGGCCGATGATCTATATAACCGAAGCGTGCGGGTTTGGGGTAATAATAATAAAGGAGAGAAAATAAGATGGTTATCCGCAGAAAAATATAGTCTTAATGATGGGTATGTAGAAATTAGGTTTGGCCGTGAAATGGTTTATTATCTATCGGGCATGGTAGATCAGTTTACGAGCTACCAACTACTACAGGTTAGTGGTTTGAAGTCTACTCATTCTATACGTATGTATGAGTTAGCAAAACAATTTGATGGTACCGGCTGGCGATATATAGAGCTTGGTCATCTGCGTAATATGCTAAATTTAAATAATAGTTATACGAACTGGCGTGATCTTAAGAAGCGCGTTATTGACAGAGCTTGTGCAGAGGTTACAGCTAAGAGTGATTTAAGAATCGGTTATGATGTTGTAAAAAAAGGTCGTGCCGTACATGCAATTAAACTAAAAATAGTTAAACAAGAATCATGACAGACATTATCGGGATTGTGCAAATAAAGGGTGGTGTTGGTAGATCTACAGTATCAACTAACTTGTCGGCATATTTATCAAAAAACCACACAACAGCTTTAATTGATTGCGATATACCACAAGGTACTGCGTCATCTTGGTATGCACTTAGAGCAGCAGGCAATAAAGTTAATAATCTGGTAATAGCTACAGCAAAAGATCATAAAAAAATGGTTGAACATATCCAGTTACTATCCAATAGAGTTGAGTATGTTGTACTGGATGCACCGCCACGTATAGCTGAGATAACCAGGTCTATGCTGATGTTATGCGATTTAATTGTCATCCCTGTAGGAGCTACAGCAGCAGAGCTATGGGCTACATCAGATTTACTGGAAACGATTAGTGAGGCCAAAAAGAACAGGCCACAACTTGAATATAGACTGCTTTGGAACAAATATCGAACTTCTACTAAATCGGCTAAATATTTAAGCGGAGAAGTAGAGTTAGAAGCTTCTACGTTATCAACAAAACTAGGATTCAGGGTGGCCTATGGAGATGCACTAGCTAATGGATTAAGTGTAATTGAATGGCATGACATAAAAGCTAAGCAAGAGGTAATTGGCTTAACCAACGAAATAATAACAATTTTAAGAGGCTAGTAATGGCACTAAAGAAACCTACACTTAACACAGAAGCAGCACTTAACTTTGCTGAACGAAAGTCATCAGAGAATAAGGTACCCATTGGGGATGTAAGGATGACAGCGAATGTTAGCAAGGGGCATCATCGGAAAATAAAGATGGCGGCTGCTAGAGAAGGAACAACTATTGGGGAACTTTTAGAACAACTTATAAATAAGTATATTTAATAAGTTAATATACTTATTTATAAGTAATATTTATCTTTAAATATGGTTTAATTAATTGATTTAACTCTTAAATAATATATAAATATATATTTATAATAAATTAGTACAGAAATATTTATTTTAAATAAAGTGGCATATAGATTATAAGTTTGATTGTGGTTAACTACCATAAAATTTGGGGGTTTAATTATATTTGTAAGTTGTCTGATTTGGTTTCGCACAAACGTTTGTGGCGATGAGGGGTAGGTTTGGAGATTTCTGTAAAAATCGAGGAGCTATATTTTAAGATGATCAGTAATGTCGTTGATGTATGGATAGTGTCTAGTATATTTAAGTATAGTTCTAGGAAATGTTTTATTTTTCTATTCATTCATTGAATTTGGTTCTGCCTCACGCTTTGGCTGATAATTTTAGTTCTGCTGCTTTTGATTTGAGACTATAAATTAGTTTGTGTATTTGCTTATCATGAACCCCCTAAGGGAGATAAGCACTATGAACCAAAAAGAACTATTAGCCTTTGCCAAAGAGGCTTCAAAAATCATGAAGACTGAGAAAGACCTCAGTAATTTCAGCCGTATGCTTAAAAAAGTGACCGTTGAAGCAGCATTAGTCGTTGAGCTTGATGATCACTTGGGTTATGACAAACACCAGTCCAGCAAGGGCTCAAAAAGCCGTAAACGGGCCACTCAAAGCAAGACGCTTTATACTGATTACGGCGTCATGGGCATTGACGTGCCTCGTGGCCGTGATAGCTCATTTGAGCCCGCAGCTGGTTAAAAAACAACAGATTCGCTTTACGGGGCATGGACGACAAGATCCTCTTTCTCTACGCTCAGGGTATGACTACTCGCGAAATCTGTACTGCCTTCAAAGAGCTTTACGATGCTGATGTGTCAGCCAGCCTTATATCCAAAGTAAACCAATGCGGTAATGGAACAAGTTGTCGAATGGTAATCACGCCCGCTAGATCAGGTATATCCTATTGTCTACTTTGGCTGTACTGTGGTCAAAATTCGTCAGAACAAGCAGGTTATCAACAAAGCGATATACCTAGCCCTTGGTGTTATACCAATCCCAGAAAGTCTTCAGCTACAAGATAGCGTCAAGAATAACAAATTTATTTGCTCCATAGAATGGTCTGAAATATGAAAACTTTATAAGAATGGTATTTATTAATACAGAAGGTCACAAAGAGCTTCTGGGCATGTGGCTGTCGCAGAACGAAGGGGCAAAATTCTGGCTGGTCATTCTGACAGAGCTTAAAAAACCGTGGTCTGGAGGACATTCTCATCACCTGTGTAGATGGACTCAAAGGCTTCCCATAGGCTATACAGACGGTTTATCCGCAAACCCACATCAGCTATGTATTGTGCATATGGTACGCAATAGCATGAAATTTGTGCCGTGGCGAGATTACAAAGAAGTAGCTGCCGACCTTAAGCGGGTGTATCAATCGGCGACAAAGGAAGAAGCGCTGCATGAGCTTGATCAACTGGATGAGAAATGGACTTTCAAATATCCTCAAATTAGCCGTTCATGGCGTCAAAACTGGGATAATTTTAACACCCTGTTTGCTTATCCAAGTGAGATTAGGAAGGCCATTTATATCACCAATGCCATTGAGTCTTTGAACAGCGTGATTCGTAAAGCGATGAAAAAGCGTAAGCTGTTTCCGCACGATGATGCGGCTAAAAAGGTGGTTTATCTAGCCACACGGGAAGCCTCGAAGAAAT
>Ga0209091_10004274_pt1 | contig 11191 bp, 6 predicted proteins | sample ArcticOcean_MG_C_6_FD_187438 | JGI IMG/M metagenome (GOLD analysis project Ga0209091, IMG submission 187438) | Marine microbial communities from western Arctic Ocean - ArcticOcean_MG_CB8_128 (SPAdes) (version 2) | ecosystem: Environmental > Aquatic > Marine > Oceanic | place: Arctic Ocean... | reverse complement strand
TGGCCTACGACTGGTATTCGTTGGATTACTGCTACTGTTACTGATGATGATGGAGCAAGTGCTTCCCAATCGGTTAACATTAGTGTACAGAACTTGCCTCCACGCTCGGTGATATCAACTACAACAAATCTTACAGATATTACCGAAGGTGATAGCGTATTGTTGAGTGCTAAAGATTCAATTGATACTCCTGCGGACAAGTCAAATCTAATCTATCAATGGAAATCAAACCACTTAGATACAGATTTAGATGGCGATAATGATGGCGACATTGACTTTTATGGTATTAATTATACAATGGAAAACATGCCTGCTGGAACTTGGGACATTACATTGATTGTAATCGATGACAATAATGAAAGTGCATCATCGACGATGACCATTGTTGTCAAAGCAACCCCTTCTGATTCTATTCTTGATTCTATTAGTAATGAGATTGGATCTGTCGGAACTGGTGTATTGGCGTTATTGTTTTCGTTGGTAATCGGACTTTCGATGTTCTTACTGATTACACGTAAATCTTCAAAACCAACGGAAGACAAATATCAATCTTATGGAGGATTCGCTTCCGGTGCAAGCCCACCTACTTCCGAACCACCTAGTTCTGATTTGTTTGGCCAAGCAACAGTTGCCCCTAGCCAACAACCTTCTGGGCAGTATGATGCCTTTGGACAAGCTGGTACTGAAGTAGCTCAACCACAAGTCCAGCAACCGGCTGCTACCCAACCTGTGCAAACTAACCAGGGTCCTGCTCTACCGGCAACAGGATTACCGGAAGGTTGGACAATGGAACAATGGGATTACTACGGCCAGCAGTGGTTAGATGCAAACAAAGCACCTCAGCCACTAATTCAACCGGCAACTAACAATACCCCTGCCACCCCTGTTAGTACTAGCATGAGCAGTTTGCTCGATGATTTAGACTTCTGAGGGACATACATGGCAAATCTATGGCAATTTTTTGGACTACCAGATCCTGAGGGAAATATCAAATCTGCTGGCAAGAAGCCAAAGAAAAAGCCAAAACCGGTGTCAACTGATTCTACTACTGAACAACATTTGTTGATTCCTAAATTAGATCTTGAGACAAATGAAACTCCTGTTGCCTCAAATAACCCACAGAAAACATCTATACTAAATCTCAAACAAGTTCCTGTTGGATGGACTGGACCAGTCACTTCTGACGGTGAACCTTTCCATGATCTCGCAGTTCATAACGGACCTAGAGGTTCATTACCAAATCGTGCTTTACGATATGTTTCACCAGATAAGATGAATCGTATTCCAACAAGGAATATTGGAAAGAGAATACTCCAAGGCGACACTGTTATCGTCGATTTGCGCCCACTAGTTCACATGGATTCTCACCAAGCCGCATGCCGGAGAGAATTGAAGCACATGAGTGATGAAAGTGGAGTGCCAATCTTTTCTCTTGACCAAGAAGATAAATTATTGATGATTCCTGGTTGTGATGTATTAGTAGAAGTGGCCAATAAAGATTTAGGAATTACCGCATTATTGCATTGAATCATTATTTCATTGTTGTAAATCAATCAATGCTTGTGATGCGATTCCCAATACTGTTGATTCTGAACCATCAATCAACTTAGCCCATTGACCCATGGGTCCTGCCAAATCATAGCCACCGGCTTTACCATGCCATGATTTGGACAAGATTAATTCAACTAAGACATCATCGGGTAGAGGAGTTATTTCGACGATGGAAGATTCACAATAGAATTTCCACTTTGACAACTTTTTAATTCCGGTTGCAGACCAAACTTGATGCCTTCTCCCTGAAAGCCGATGCAACATCATTGCAGCTTCAATTTCATCGAATGGTTTACCAAGGCTCAACATTGAGTCATCAGGGTCACAAAGCATAGTGTCACAGACAATTACTACATCATAGTCACCAATTTGTGATTCTAAATCAGCAGCCAGTGCCTTTTTTTTACAAATTTCTAATACTTGGTATTCAACTTCGCCTAATGGAGGTTTTTCGTCAACACCTTCTATTCCTTGACATACAATATTTGGAAAAAGTTCTCTCAATAATTGCGCCCGGCGAGGAGATTGAGAAGCGAGCCAAACTGTTTTTGAAGTCCCCATAGCCACACCTAAGAGGCTTGGGATTATTGCTTTTTTTAAGGTTTATTTTCAAAAAATTAGCAAACTGAACAAGGGAGAGGTTGAAGACTCGTGGGGGACACCACCGATTAGTGGCCGGCATGGACGAGATAGAAAGAATCCCAACCCATATTGAAGGATTAGATGAAAATATGCAAGGTGGGATACCTAAAGAACACCTCTGTATTGTCGCTGGTGCATCTGGTGCAATGAAGTCCAGTGTTTCTTTTTCATTACTTTATAATGCAGTTCTTTACGGTGAAACCAGTGGAATATATGTCACTCTTGAGCAAGGTAAAGATTCACTTCGCTCTCACATGTCCAACATGGGAATGAATGTTGAGGATGTTCGCGTAAGAAACCGTATCGCTATTATTGATTTAGCCGACCTTAGAGTTCAATTAGACCAACAAGGAATGAACAATCGTATTGACTGGATGGGGCAATTGATTAAGCAATTAACATCATATCGAGAATCTATTGGTTTCGAATTATTAGTCTTTGATTCATTGGGTGCTTTCTTTACATTAACAAAAATGGAAAACCCTCGCGATGAGATTTTCCGTCTTTTTGAAGCGGTTAGAAGACTCGGACTTACTTCTTTCTTCATCTGTGAAATGACTGGGGAAGATAACAAACAATTCGGTGAATACGGTGTTGAAGACTATCTTGCAGATGGCGTAGTTCATCTTGTCATGGAAAGAAGCGGTGATGATGTCACAAGAAAACTTGGTGTTGTCAAAATGCGACATACTCGTCACAAACTTGGATATATGCCATTGTCTTGGAAAGAATCTGAACAAAGATTTTCAATCAATTGATTATTCAACTGTTACTGACTTTGCTAAGTTTCTTGGACGATCTACGTCATGTCCAAGTGCTATTGCAGTATGATATGCGATCAATTGTAATGGAACAACTGTAAGAAGTGGTGATAGCAATGAGTGAACTTTTGGAATTGCAATATTGACATCTCCTTCCAAACTAATATCATCTCCCTTTTCGTGAATTAAGATAATCTTAGCACCACGCGCTTTGGATTCATGAATTGCTGATACTGTCTTCTCTTTGACATGGTCATTTGGAACGACGAATATTATTGGACTTCCTTCTTCGAGCAAAGCAATCGGTCCATGCTTCATTTCACCTGCAGGATATGCTAGACAAGGGATATAGGCCACCTCCATCAGTTTTAATGCACCTTCTTTAGCAACTGGTGCAGAAAGACCTCGTCCTAAGAAAAATACACTCTTTGCATTTTTTACTAATTCAACTGCTTCCATTATTGGGCCTTGATTTTCAAGGTACTCTTCAATAAGATGTGGTATTTGTTGTAGGCCATGAATTATTTCTTGCCCGCGTTCCTTGCTTGTAGAACGTGAACGCCCGACCTGGAGTGCAAACATTGTCAAAGCTGCAACCATATTGGAGAATGCTTTTGTTGATGCTACCGACTGTTCTGGGCCCGAATGAATGTATACTCCTTGTTTACATTGGCGCGCAATAGTCGAGCCTACGACATTGATGACTCCATGTACTTGGCCGCCTTTCAATTGTATTTCTTTTACTGCAGATAATGTATCTGCGGTTTCACCGGATTGAGAAATTACAAAGTGTAGAGCTTTTGGATTTATCACTGGTTCATTATACCTAAACTCGCTAGCAATATGAGATACTGCTGGTATTCTCGCTAACTTTTCAATTAACAATTGGCCTATTTCGGCAGCATGCAATGCTGTTCCACAACCGATTAAACGGACATGCGGAACCTTTGCTAAATCCGATGGGGAGAGACGTAATCCGCCTAACCTTCCATTTCCTCTAACCCTATCTAAACGGCCGCTGATACAATGTCGCAACGCATCAGGCTGTTCATGTATTTCTTTAAGCATAAAATGCTCATATTCGCCTAATTCTGCTTCGCCCCAAGATTTCTCTAGAACTGTAACTTCAACTTTTTTACTCGCTCCTTTCAAACTAGAACGCTTGATAGAAGTTGCTGTTACCACTGCAATATCTCCATCTTCGAGGTAAACTACCCTGTCGGTGAATTCCGAAAGAGTGGGTCCATCGCTTGAAATGAAGGTCTCGCCATCACCCTTGCCGATGACCAAAGGTGAACCATTTCTTGCAACAACTATCAAATCATGATTTTTGAACAGAACACAAAGCCCCCAAGTACCGACTGCTTTCTGAAGTGCTCTCCTCACTGCTGCTTCGGGATCATCATCGATTGACAATTCAATTTCAATCATGTGGACCAAGGCTTCTGAATCGGTTTCACTCTTCAATTCTATACCTTGAGCCATTAATGAAGCCCTGAGTAATCGAGAATTATTTATGATTCCATTATGAACAATTACAACATCGCCAGAGGCAGAAGCATGTGGATGTGCATTCGCATCTGTCACTCCACCATGCGTAGCCCAGCGCGTATGACCAATTCCACTTGTCCCCTGAATATCAAGTGGTAGAATTGATTGCATTTGGCTAACTTTTCCAACTTTTTTGAAAACTGAAATATCTTCATTCTTAACCGCAATACCTGTGGAATCATAACCGCGGTATTCTAATCTCCTCATTCCATCAATCAGAATAGGAGTTGCTCTTTTGGAGCCAATATAACCAAAGATTCCACACATAATATCAACTCAGAATTCAGTGACATGAGAGCATATCGGGCAAGAGACACTCTTTCTAGTCATGTCCTTGACTGTGAACTTGGCCTCACAACTAGAACATACGACATCTCTTTGTGGTGGTGCGATTCCAATCAACGGAGGCAATCCTGAGAATGGTGGTAATTGACCTAATGGTGGTAATTGACCTAATGGTGGTAATTGACCTAATGGTGGAAGGTCTCCGAGTGGAGGAAGTTCAGGCAATGGTGGCAACTGGGATGTATCGAGTAAGACTGCGTCGCTTGGCGCTTGGTTCAGTGAATCCAATGGAGGAAGATTTTTGCTTATTTCATTGAACATTTCCTGCTGCTCTCTCTTTTCCTTTCTATGAATTCTTCTTTCAAGACGGGCGCTTCCTTCACCGCTTTCAGACTTCTCTGTAAGTGAGTCTCCGAGTGATTGCTTCTCTTCATCTTCCATCATAACAACGGCATCTGTAACAACCAATTCCTCCTCTTCCCGATCGATTGCCAGTAGTGGGCCATCATCTTTCTCTGGATTTATCATGATCTCAACAGAGTCATCTGTTTCAACAGCGACCTTTGATTGTATTACTTCAAGTTCTCTACGACGCGAAGAAGAACTTACTGAAACGAACATAAATACCAAGAATATGAGCAGTGCTACCACAGTTCCAATTAAAATCGCCTTCTTTGTTCCTTCATCACCCGGCAAGTAAGATAGTAAGCTTTCTAAAAATGGGAGATCATCAACCTCTTTGGTACCTTCATTGTATGCGGCAAGAGGTTTCAAGGTCAGACTACCACTAGCAGAAGATAGCATTATTAGGCTATCAAATTCCATACCAGCATATCCAGAAAGGAAACCTTCAGTCAAAATATTGGAAACAGAATAATCTGTTAGAGTCATATCCTGTGACAATAACCCATAACGAGTTACAGGACCATAGAGGTTGATTTCATCAAATAACAATTGAACTCCACGCGTAGTCGGATTCATTTTGAGATTAGACATTCCTGGTGCACTAACATGATTTGCATCGTTTGACCACAATCTATCGGTAATTGTGTAAGTCATCTTTGCTTCTTTTCCTTTTCCTTCTCTCCAAGCTGCGTAGATTACTTCTCCATCTTCTTCGTTCTCTAAGACCATTGATGCTAATGATGCATCATCGCCTATCGATGTTTGGAAAGTCCATGAAGAAGTGGTTGAATTGCCACGAGTGTACATCAAACCGACACGATCTAATCCAGTAATATCGTCTCTAATTTCCTGGTAAATAATGTGCAATTCCTCTGAACCTAAGGCTATAGTTAGTGAATCTGCTTTACTTCGACTAATGTCTATATCTGATAACAAAACTACTGGATTACCCCAAGAACCTTGGGCATCTGGTGTTTCAGAAGTTAAAGCAAATATTGAGGTTATATCTTGCCATGTACCTCCAGTTGCAATATCTCTTTGATACCCTGCAATTACCATTTTTCCATCATATTGGTCAATGGAGAGTCCCCAGTACGAACCTTCGGTTAATTTCAATGGATCCATAAAGGATTGTTCCGGTGTAGTTTCGCCACTTGCTGAAATTGCACTCATTGCCAAGTCAGTGTAAGTATAGCCCTCAATACTGATTGTCTTACGGCTCCATACTGCTTGAACCAAACCATCTTCACGTTGACTCACAGCAAGTTCACCACCCCAATTCTGTTCCAGTTTTACATCTCCTGGCATCGACATTAGTTTTGTGATGGTCCTAACATGTAACTCTCCATTGATAGTAGTAAACAATAATGCTCCGTCCTCTAATCCTACAAATTCTAGTGCCACTTCATCTTCCACCAGATTGATTCTTACTTGAGAGCCTAAACTAACTTCATCGAGTATCGTGTAAAAATAGTGGATGCTTTCACTCGCCTCAACTCCATCTCCTAACAAAGTCGCACGATAGAATACATATCCTACTTCCTGATTAATATCTTGGAATGTCACTATGTCATACCCAGAAGCAGAAGTTGAACCCTCGATAACAAATATTGATTCTTCTGTAATCTCATCCCATCCTAATCCATCTATTCTCTTCTCCAGACGCATAGTAAGGTCTGTGGCATCTGATTGCCCCATATTGTCAATTCTGACATTGATAGAATATGCTATCCCAGGCATAGGAATCTCAGGAGAAGTAGTGACTGCCCCCTGCATAAAGCGAAGCATAGCCTCAACTGGTCTTTCTTCAATTGTGAATGAAAATGTATATTGATTGTTTGAAATGTCTCCATCATCTTCGTCAATATTTAGTGTTACATCGTGAACTCCTGCTTCAGTAGCCCACCAATATAATTTCAAGTCTGTACTTTCTCCTTCACCAAGTCTTTCGATTAACTGCTCTGAAGGATATGTTTCAGAACTACTTCCGGGTGCGATCAAATCAACCGAAATTTCTGAAGCGTCCAAATCACCAAAATTACCTATTGTGAAATCAATTTCAAGCAAAGTACCAGCAAGTGCGCTATTTACTGGTAATCCTTGTTCCACGATTTGCACTTCACCAATAAATTGTAATTCTGGTTGGGGAGGAATATTATCTACATCGTACATGCGCCTAATCACTTCTGAGTTGATTGCGCTTTCATTGACAAGTCGGAAAGAGATTATGTGTGGGCCATCCTCTACTTCGGTTGAATCCCAATTAAATGACCATTGACCTGTTGAGCCTTGGCTCTGAATATCATCACCTATTTTCCAATCCCCGTTACCAATCTGATATTCGATTCTATCGGGTTCAATGGCATCATAATTACCGCTAAATTGAATATTACCTACCAAATCTTCATTTGTATCCGGGCTTGAAACCGCCATAAACATACGACCAATAGTCATATACCTTGTCGCATAAAGAACTTCTTCGCCAGTTTCGCTTATGGTCCTAACCTTTACCAAGGTATAATGTTCATAAGAATCTAGCCATTCAGATTTAATTGAAACATCTAAGAACCAATTTGGCAGTTCTCCACCGGCTAAGGTCCAATTTGTCAAGTTCTTCACTGAATTATTTTGGGTGTTATGTTGTTCAATCATTATTTGCACTCCATCATATCCAGAAAGATTCTCTACGGTAATATTCCCAGAAAGTCTAACCGTATAATCTACGACAAACCATGTGTTATTGGATGGATAACTGATTTTGACACCATTATCGTCTTCGGAAGGAGGAGGAGGAGGAGTTACACCATTACATGCGATACCCAGAATCTGGTCTATTGCACAAGAAGCATCAATCAGACCGAAACCCCATTTGTCATTCCATCTATTTGAAGTTGAAGATTCACTTGCTTCACCTCTTTTCTCGCTTGAATTCCTCAAAATGTCTTTTACCTCTTGTGGTTCAAGATCTGGGTCTGCCTGTAGTAAAGTTGCAACAACACCTGAAGCAATTGGAGTTGCCATACTCGTTCCATCTTTTGACTCATAATCTGAATCTGCCATAGGTCGAGGCAGTGTGGGCAGAGAAGTGCCGGTTGCCGCAGATGCTGAATTTATTCCCGTACCATAAGATGTTATATCTGGCTTCAATTCATCCCAATCATCATCATCATTATCACTTAAGCGAGGGCCCCAATTGGAATAAGGAGCAACAGAGTCATCAGTTCGGTCGATGGTACTTCTATCATTTACTGCTCCAACAGAAATCGCACCATCTGCACTTGCAGGAGATGGCACTCTCTTAGTACCATCATTGCCCATTGCTATAACACAAACGATTCCAGATTCTGTCGCATTGTTGATTAGGCGAGCTTCGCTACCAGAACCATTATCTCCTTCGTCTCCAGGATTAAGTGGTGATGAAATTGAACCAAAGGACATAGAACCAATCTGAATTCCTTTGCCTGATCCATTAGTACCCCAATCTTTGTTCACGTTATTTATCATCCATTGAATTCCATTTAGAGAAGATTGTGAATTAGTCCCACCAGCATCGGATAATACTTTGATATCAACCAAATATGCACCAGGCCCAGTTCCCATTTCTGTTCTTGACGAACCTCCAGTTCCAACTGCGGAACCTGCAACATGAGTACCATGACCTGACCCATCGTCTGGGTCTTGAGTACCATCTGGGTTACTCGTTGAAGATGTCGCATCATAACCACCCAACCATTTCTGGTCATCATAAGATGTCGCATCTAAATCTGGGGCATCGTTAATATCGTCAAAATCGTTTAGCGAACGGTGTTCATTGTCAACTCCCGTGTCAAGAACTGCAACAACAATTCCCTCACCTGTTAAACCCCGTTCGTATGCACTTGAAGAATATTCATCACTTGGCAATGAGCGTGCCGCCTTTGATGCAACATTATTGAATGGGACCATTACATTCTGCATTTCAACAACAACGACCCCTTCAAGGAAATAGATGTCCATTAATGCACTTACTGGAACTTTATCAACTGCGATTGAATCAATACTATCCAATACTTGAAACCAAGCACCGTTATCCTCACCAACCCAAGAATGGGACTCGAGAATTTGCTTGAGTGAATATTCATCTACTTCATCTGGATGCCAAGCAAAGTCTACCACGATGGCGACAGTTTCTCTACCATCTTCACCAATTATCGCAGTGGGAGATATCGAATCGTATCCTACAAGCACTCTTTGTAAACGATCATCCATACCGTTCCAATCTAAATCCGGGCCATATCCTTGCCACCAACCGTCTGCTTCTGAAGCTGCACGATCTGCTCTGTCAATCATCCTTAATGGGCGCTGGCAATAGCCATCTTCACACATCAAAGGAGGTAATCCATCGATAAAAATAGGCTCAGCAAATTGAACAACTGGTTGCTCTTCTTGGTCCAAGTTTGTTGCTGAAGCGGTTGCGAATGCACCAAGGTCAGCAATCAAGAACATTAACACCAAAAGCAGTGAAGTCCAGTGGCTTTTGGAGATCCTTTGAAATTGCATACGCACACCCCATTTGTGATGGATGCACCTCTCACCTTTGAGCCTATCCACCTATTGACACCCTCCCCAGCCCCTTTAGGGGCGGGGAGTCAAGGCCAATGGAAATGTTGTGGTTCTTTTGAACATTGGATTGTTGGGCCATCCTTTCTTTCAACCATGCCAATATCTTCACCACAAACAGGACATTCCGATTGATTTGCCAAATGTTCCATCCATGCGATTCTCGTTTCTGCTTCATCCCCCGAGGCTCTTAATTTCTGCAAAGTTTCCTTGGCATTCTTTGGTAATTCGAATCCGCCAGCACTCCAAGGATCGGGTAAATCAGTAATACTGATCATAGAAGATTTCATTTGTTTCATTCGCAAAGAAAGTAAACTTTGACCTGAAGGTCCGCCGTCGTCAACTCCTAATGCATATGGGCCACCTTTGGCCACTAATGGAAGTGCCAAATATGTTGCAACAAAGCCGCCAAGGTGTGCCATATGAGCAACATTCGTACCCTTGCCCAAAGCCATGGCATCATATGCTCTCATAATTTCAAGTGCGAAGTAAAGTAATGCGATTAATGTCACAGGCCATTTGCGAATCAATATTAGCGGAAATGGGATTTCATCCTTTGGCCATCCAGCCAAATAAGCCCCGAGTAATCCAAAGGCTGCCCCACTAGCTCCGAGCGAAGGAGAATTAGAAGCAGAATTAAAAATATACCAAGCAAATGAACCACCAAATAATCCAATGAAATATATTTGAAGATAGCGCCTCCCCCCCAACCTTTGCTCTAGAGGTATTCCAATTAAGGCCAATATTACAGTATTTCCGAGAACGTGTAGAGCATCTGCATGCAAGAACCCTGCTGAAAATAATGTATGAATCCACAGCGGCGAAGACGCTCTTGAAGGAATTAATACGAAGTCAGACCATACCCAATATTCAACTAAACCCCACTGTGCGAAAAGTGTCCAAAAAACCTGGATGACATATCCAAATAATACCGACACGGTTAGAGAAAGTGCATATGATGTTTCATTTATTTTTGCATAAATTAGTGGACCTATAAGGACTGCAAACCAAAGCAATAACAAGAACCATTCAGCGATGCCGAAAACTGACATAGCATAGCCCATGTTTGTGGTTTAAGGTTCCGGACTTATCATTTATTGTGAGAATAGTCATCAAATTTGTATTCTAACACTCTGTGAGAAAAGCGAATAAGTAGGGCATTGTGCAATTGGTATGTCCGATGTATTGCTGGCCTTTGAGTCGGTTGAAATTCGTCGCGGCATGGGTATTGTTGTTAGTGATTTTTCATTACAGGTTTCATCGGGCGAAGTCGTAGTACTGCATGGTGAAAATGGATGCGGAAAATCAACTATTATTGAGGCTGCAGCACGTATTCTACCTATTGAAAAAGGCCAAGTATTACAACATGGTGAATTGGTAATTGATAGTGAAGGTCG
>Ga0209091_10004271_pt1 | contig 11201 bp, 13 predicted proteins | sample ArcticOcean_MG_C_6_FD_187438 | JGI IMG/M metagenome (GOLD analysis project Ga0209091, IMG submission 187438) | Marine microbial communities from western Arctic Ocean - ArcticOcean_MG_CB8_128 (SPAdes) (version 2) | ecosystem: Environmental > Aquatic > Marine > Oceanic | place: Arctic Ocean... | reverse complement strand
TTTTGATGCAGAATATGGGTTCTTTGGATTATAGGGCGTATCTTCGTCAAACTTTCCGGTTGGACCCAGGTCGCCGTAAACCTCGTCGGTTGACACGTGGTGAAGTCTTTCTATTCCTGACTCCAGACAAACTTTCAATAGATTGAATGTACCCACAATGTTGCTTTGTATAAACGCACTAGCATCTTTAATAGAATTATCTACATGGCTTTCTGCAGCTAAGTGAATGATATGAGTGATCTTTTGGTCAGAAACAAGAGTTCTAAGACTTTCAATATCACACAAATCAATCTTTGCAAATAAATATTTTTTATTATTCACAAAATCGGCTGTGTTCTTTAAATCTGCTGCATATGTCAGAGAATCCAAATTAACAATCTTGGAGACTTTGCTTGCTTTCTGTTCTAATATAAATTTTATGAGATTGGAACCAATAAAGCCACAACCTCCTGTTACAAGTATGTTCATTATTTTCTAAACCCATATAGTTCATTACTATAATAACTTGTTTCAAAGCCTAGTGCAACTAATTTTTTTGATAAGTCGTCTATTAGTCGCTGCAATAAGCCCGGATCACTTGAATCTTGGATATAATGAACTTCCATTGATAACTGTTTTATTTTTTCTGCTACTTCAAGAGTCATAGTCTCCACTAAATCAAATTCGGCGCCTTCAATATCTAACTTTAGGTAATCTATTTGTCCCAATTCATATAAATCAAATATCTTTTTTAAGGTAATTGTTTCAACTACTGTTTCTTTTCTTTTTTTTCCACGTGCAGCAGCAAATGGATCATACATCCCATTCATATTGCCCCACTCTGGAAGGTCTTCATATTCAATAAATTTTTCGTGGGTGTTGCTGCTTTCTCCCACTAAGATTTTGTTGTATATTTTTACGTCCGAAACTCCTTTAAATTCAGCAGGCATGTTTGCGCTGTTTAATGAAGAAGCTTCAAAACCTATAACCTTAAATTTTTCCGGATCCGTATGGCAATGCAATTCATTAATAAAATCGCCTTGACATACACCTCCATCAATTATAATTGCATTTTCTGGCAACATTTCAAAATTAATAATGTGTCCTAGGTGTTTGCCTAAATTTACGAGTGACATGTTCCTACTTTAGTTTTTGACGTTTTTTATATTTGTACCAATCGGCGTGGAGGTTGACTGAGCTTCTAATTCTCTCATATCTCCGAAACCACCAAATTGAGATGAATCTTCTTGCCTTTCACATAACAGCAAATCATATTTAGTTTTAAAGTATGCTTGTTGAGCTTTTAATTCGATGTTTGTAAAGTGTTCTGTGAACCAGAAATTATTTGAGTATTCATCGGCAGTTTCCCAGTTAACATCTTTGTGTAAGGCGGGATCATATAGATTTGTACCAGGGTACGGGCACAGAATTGTGAATCCGACAACGTCAGGTCTTATTTCGTCGATTAGTTGTTCTGTCAAAAGCAAGTCTGCTCTAGTTTCATTTGGCATACCAAACAGGAAGAAGCCGCGGCGCTCAACACCATACTTCTTAGCCCAAGCAAACACATTCTTAATTGTTTTAACTTGTAAACCTTTGCCCACATCTCTGAGGATTCTGTCACTGCCGCTTTCACAGCCAATATTTACTTGGTGACACTGTGAGTCTTTAAGCCACTTAAACATTTCTTCACTAGCGAAGCTAGCGTGAATGAGACATTCCCATTCGGTCTTAATTCCTCTCTTGATTTTCTCTTTGCAAAATTCAATCACGAAGGCTGCTGAGATGTCAAAAGTAGCATCAACAAACTTAAAGTAATTCAAGTTAAGTTCTTCGATTACGGATTCAATCTCATCGCAAAGTTCACTGACGTCCCTACTTCTAATTGGATTGTTACGTCGGTTAAACCGACCAGTAACAATACGTTCTGCACAAAATGCACAGTTGACAGGGCAAACACGGTTACATTGAAATGAGGCAATTCTCTTCCCGTTCATAGACTCACAGAGGTCGACTGTTCTATAATTTTTGATTATGCTGCGATCTGGCCAGGGAAGATCTTGCATAGCAGGTTTTGTTCCTTGGATTACGGCGTCGGTACGTCCGTTTACAATTTCCAAAAACACTTCTTCGCCCTCGCCGATGACAACTTGATCTACATATGGATGAGCTGCGCACTCTTTTGGTAATGCCGATGGGTGAAACCCACCAAAAACCGTTCTTATCGAGGGGCTTTTCTTTTTCATTTCCTCTGCTAATCTTAGCGCATGTGGCCATGCTGGAGAGGTGCAGGAAAATCCTACTACATCTGCATCAAGGCAGCCCGCAATAATAACTTCGTCTGTATCAAAGTTTCCCTGATAACAGACTATTTCAATATCTCCTACAAAATTTTCTTTTAGGTAGCCGGCTATAAACCCTAACCCAATTGGCTCCCAAATATTCTCATAATATGGCTGAATCAGCACTACTTTTGTTGTCATTATCGACCCCCCTTATATACATCATATATAGACAAGTCTTGGTATTCACGCTCTAGATCTTCATTATGATCGGCGATTCCGTGCATTAAAACAAGTCCTTTTGCTGCAATCTCTGGTAACATGTAATAATTCCACCCCAACATATCGAAGTGATCTACCATGTGATCTACGGGATTTCTACCAAAATAGCGGGCTCTCTTAAGCCACTTATAAGCTTTTTCGTCATCTGTTAAGATCATACCTCCCTTACCAAGCTTCAAAAACTTATGTGGGCCGCTAAACGAGATACATTGAAACTGTCCGGGGCGGTACATGCCCTTTGTAAACCGTAGTGCGCTGTCCCACACGGGTAGCGGTGCTAACTGATACTCACCCTTTAATTTTGTTCCGTGAATCGCGGGATGAGATTGCTCGAACTTTACGTGGTTTCCAGATTGGATAATCATACTAGGAACCGACATGAACGTTATAGCAGGGATGGTTAATTCTTGACCTTCCGCTTGCAGATATTTAAGACATAAGAACATGGCGTTAGTTGCGTTATCTACTGCAACCCCATATTTGGCGCCGGAGTACTCAGCTATTGTTTCTTCAAACATGTGAGTAACTTCATATGGATTATGTTTCATACAATACCTCTTAATTTCTTATAGATCATTTCAGCAACCATAAAATCAAACTCTGTGTCAATATCAATTGATTCGATTTCATCCAGTACTTTAAACGTGGGATTATCCGTCACTACATTTCTGTATTTTATCATATCTTTTTTAGAGATTATACAAATCCCATAAGTGATAGCATTGATATCTGGTAAGTCTTGGCTATTCGGTGACTCCGCAATATTATAGTTTAGTGGTTTGTTATCCAGCCACATGTGATGTTTGATTTGTGCTACGGTTACAAGGTTTTCTAATTCTTCATCCTGTTTAAATGATTGAATACAGTCGTGATAAGTTTCCAGTGAAATCATTGGACATGTGACAGGGCTATACATGATATAATCGGCGTCTATACAGTGGGCTAGATTTTCAAAGAATTCAGAATTAGAAGCTTCGGAACTAGCATGATATTGGTCGCGAACATGTACCTTTACACCATGCTCCTTCGCGATGGAAAGCATTTTTTCACAATCGGAACTCACAACGATCTCATCGATGAGTTTAACTTGTTTAAGTTGGCTAATCTTTAATTGTAATAAGTTCGTATCTGCAAACGGTTTGAGGTTTTTATTCTTAACTCTCACAGATCCTTTACGGACGGGAATTACTGCTGTTATCTTTCTCATTTAAGTCTCTCAAGGATCTCGCTCCAGTTATTAGTAAATTCAATTGCTTTGTCATCAATATAAAACTTTGCTCTTGGTTTCTCGTGTGTGATTTCAGAAACATAATCACGGACGCCGTGTTCTTCCAACCATTCATCGACCAGTTCATAGCCTGTTTTACCGTTCACAAACGGTCTGTCCGGACGTACCTTGGCGGAAAAAATAATAATGTTCCAGTCATCCGCTAAAGATTTTATTGCGGATAGGGCGCCATCTATGGGCGCACCATAACAAGTACCATCGTGCCACCCTTTATCAAATGTATGCACGACTCCGTCAAAGTCAATGGCCAAGTTTGCTAATTGGCTTTCTAAGCCGGGTGGAACCTCTTGATTGTGGGTCTCAACCTCTGATTCAATGCCAAGCTTTTCAAATCTTCTTTCCTGAGCCTTCTTAGAAATAGTAGGACACATAAAACCAGAGTCATGTATTAACTGGTATGTCATCGTTAAGGATAAAATCTCTGAAGTATGATAATATTTGGCATGCTGGATAACTTGAATAACCTTTGGGTTTATTCCTTTCTCTTTTGGCTGTGCCGCCCAGAGAGCGCTTGGGATCCCTTCCTCTGCCGCCCAGTTCAATGCGGTTGTAAGACAGTCAGAAGAAGCTCCATTAGTTGAGCAAGATAACCCAATGGCTAAACACTCACTTTTGTCAAGATTTCTTGTTCTAATTTCTAACCAATTTTGGATCCAATCATTAAAACTTGTATCTCCTTGAATCGAAGTAACAACTACTCCACCGCCGGGAGCATATACATTCTTATCTGTTAGCCGCGATGCATCAACTGCAGCGTGCTCAGCGATGCTCATATTGCCGCCGTGACCAAAAAAGAAAACGTGCTTTGCATCATTATAAAGCTCTTGTAACTGCTGAAACTCATCTGTAGCCACTATTGCTCTGAATTTATTTTCCATTGATTCAATGTCTAACATTTTTAATTTATCCTATATTGTTTTGATCTGCTGTCGGGAAGATGTCTAATGATACTGGGTTTATTGAATATATTTCAACGTCTGGATAGTTTTCTTCTATCCATCCTTTTACGATTTTCCAGTATTTAGCAATCCAATAGCCGGCGTTTTGTTGTTTTCCGATCATAATTTTAGAAAAAGTTCCTTTGTCATAATTGCAATCGTGTCCGACAAGGTATATCTTTTTTATACCGCTAAATAACATAAACTGCAGCACTTCAAATGATATTGAGGCGACTGCCATAAGTGGTCCATCTGTTATATCTTTTTTAAACATGCAGACGTCTGGGTTTCCATCACTGTCGCATGCATAATATTTTGCATTTTTAATTCTACCGGGCATTTGACCAGATCGAGGCACAAATCCGAGGTCTGGGATCTCTATAACTCTGTCGTCTTCCCAAATTGGGTGTCTAATAAATTTTTGTATATTAGGTTTATACTCGTTATATTCTTTATATCTATCATAAAACTTTGCCGGAACTTGTGGCATCGCATCTCCCATGAACCAATAATCTAAATTTAAATCTAGAAATATTTGATCGTTTACACCATATCTTAGCACATCAGAATGCACTTGTCCACTATTAAATTTAAGAATTGTTGGACCTGAGCCAAATAATATTGCGGTGGCGCCTTCGTGTTTATTACGGTACTCGGCGAATGCATTCCAGTTAAGCACGTTAAACACGCTCACTTTGGTTTTCCAATGTAAACCGGGATATCTCTTTTGTCTCCGCCGAGTAATTTGTTATTAGTTAACCTTTGTTTCGTGCTAAAAGTTTCGTCGAACCACTTATCGAGTGTTGGTTGAAAAACCGGATCCTCATAGGTGTTTCCATAATCAACTACAAAACAGTTTTTTACACTTAGATTCTCAAAAATATCAGTGTAATAATATATTGGAGTTTCTGACAGGCAGTGTGTTTCGACTAAAAGATCCCATTCTTGTTCAAAGATCTTTTTATATTCGCTTGATTTTATAAAACTCACATCTGGGTAATCTTTAAGTGTGTGTTGTATTTCTTTAAAATGCGCTTCGAGATCCAAAATAGAATAATCGACGTTAGAGTTTCTCTGTAGTATATTATGAGCTAAAAACCCGGTACCGGCGCCAATTTCCAGTATCTTGCCGCTAAAGTCTGCAAAATGTTCTGTCCATAGGTTTAGATATTCTTGATCTCCTGTTTCTGATACTTTACCACTTGGTGAGATTGAGTTTTCCCACGTTGGTTTTACATTGTTAGTTTCTCGATCATTCGGTACCATGCCGCCGGCTAATTTCCACTTAGACATAAAGTTTACCCTAACCCTCTTTTAATATTAACGTAGGGGTTGACGAAGTCTGCGACATTTAATGCCTTGATAATTTCATCGATCCCTTCCTCGATCGTGACTTCTGTTTTAAACCCAAGCGCCTTAATTTTATCATAACTAACGATATAATTTCTCTTGTCGGCATCTTCGCCGATCTCTTCGAAGTGAATGAATCCATTAGTTTTATCCGCCACCAGACGGCAAACTGCTTCTTTGCTATAGTTCATGGAGTCATCACCAATATTGTATACGTTATTAACCATCACATCAAGATTGTTTACCGCAAGCATAAATGCGTTGGCCATATCTGATACATGAATAAAGGTTCTCATAAAGTGCTTCTCATAGACAACGAGATATCCATCACGCAAACACTTATTGGTGAAGTCGTTAATAAGTAAATCAAGCCTCAAACGAGGCGAGACACCAAAAGCAGTGGCAAACCTGTAAGCTATTACATTTCCGCGTTCCATTAGCATGTGCTCTGCTTCTGTCTTGGTCTCGCCGTATAAGCTAAGGGGATTCAGTGGGGACTCTTCGGTGCAGACATCGGTTACCTTGCCATAGTTGCTACCTGTCGAACCGTACAGAATCACTTGTTCTGGTGTTGTTGTCTCGATTATATTTCGTGTGCCACCAACATTTACATTTGTGGCTAATTCTGGATTGTTTTTACAGGCGGGGAAACCTACAATAGCGGCTAAGTGTATAATCACATCTTTATCTTTCACCGCTGCCTCAACGTCCTTCTTAATTGTGACGTCTCCGTTAACAAAGTGAAAGTTTTTGTTTCTGAAGAAGGATAACAATTGGTTGCCTCCTTGCATTAAGTTATCGAACACAGTTACCTCGTGTCCAGCTTCAAGAAGCTTAGGTAGTAATGCTGTACCTACATAGCCGGCGCCGCCGGTGACTAAAATTCTTTTCTTTACCATATTGATAATCTCCCTAATAAAATATCTTTAAACATGATCCAGTCAGCTATTTTTGCTTTTATTGGATCACTAAATGCTGCTGGCTTATTCTTCTCAAAGACAGAATGTCCCGTCCACGCAAATGGATATATAATGAATGGCGCTAGCAATAAACCCAGCCAGGCACTATTGAACGCAATAACACCCACATATAAAATAGTGAGCCACAAACCAACAAAATGTAGCAGCCTACACTTTGGGTTCTGGTGTAACGTTAAATAAAACTTATAATATTCAGACATTTTCTTTTATAAACCTCTCTAAGTTGCTTATTGTCTCCATTCTATCATACAAATAAGGTTTTTGTTTACCCCATGCCGCGGCATGTATGCTTCGCATATCTTCATGCACAATTTTATTAGAATCTGAGCATAAGTAGTTCGACTGGAACAGTTTAAGTATATCACGAAAAACTATTGGTTCTGTACTAATATTTAACGTTTTAATATCGGCAGCCTGCATGGTCTGTATATCTTGCCATAGCCTGTCTATACAATAATATTGGAATGTTGAGTCTTGGTGGGGCAAGAACTGTTCTTCTTTATTTATAAGATCATAGATTGCATTCTTTTTTAAACCAGAGCCAAACAAAGAGGGTAGTCTAACTATTGAGGCATTATCGAAATGATTTTTTAGATATGTTTCCAAGTATAAACGATTGCGACCGTATGCGTTGTCAGCAGGATTGTCATAAACTGCGATCGTAGATATAAGAATTATTCTTTTAAATTTGGTAGACCCTATATTCCCAATCAATCTTTGTATCTGTTGGAAGTCTTCTTTTGGTTGCTTGTTCGCTTTCCATTTTATGCTACTAACACCGGCACACACCACCAATTCAAATTGTTCGCTGGCGATCTCTTCAATATTTTTAGAATTGTAACATCTATCAAATTTTGTCTGTTTCGATAAATTCGAACCAACAAAACCAGTGTGTCCGATAAGTGCTTTCATTGGTTGTCGTATTTTTTAATGTTCGCAATGATTCTGGTGACGTCATCATCGGTCAGATCTGAATGCAGGGGGATGAGGATGACGTCTTCGTCGGCGCGCTTAAGGTTTGGCAAGTCACAAAGCCCGCCGAACATCTCATATATATCGTTTCTTCGGTTGTTAACGTTAACTTGGATATTTCTATCCCACATATAATGAGCGAATTCTTCACGATTTTCAACATGGACTGGGAAGATTTGATAGTTTGGCTTCCAGTGATCTTGATAATTCAAAAGGCTAATTTTGTTTAATCCAGATAATTCTCGTCGATATCTCTCTCCGATACCTCTGCGATGATCCAAAACTCTATCTAAGTGGTCCATTGCGACGCTGGCTAGTGTTGCTGTGATATCATTCATGTTCGATTTGAAACCAAGTCCATCAGGTGGGATCGGAAGAGGATCTAAAATACTTGTTTTCTTAATTTCTCGGTCAATTCCATACCAAGACTGCTTACGAATTTTCTTGTACAAAGCTTCATCGGTAGTGGTTATAACCCCACCATCGCCGCAGGTTACAATTTTAACGCATTGGAATGAGAAGGTTGCGACGTCGCCGAAGGAGCCGATGGGTTGTCCCTTATACTCACATGCCATTGCATGTGCACTGTCCTCAATAATTGGGAGACCATGTCGGTCTGCTACTTCTCGTAACTCATCCAGATCAACGGGATTACCAGCATAGTGTACACACATAATTGCTTTTGTCTTATCTGTAATCTTCGCTTCTACACTCTTTGGATCAATGTTAAGTGTATCATACTGGATATCAGCAAATACAGGCGTAGCACCGACCTCAAGAATTGAGGTATTTGTGGCAATAAAAGTAAACGGCGTACTGACTACTTCATCCCCGGGGCCGACGTCAAGCGCTTTTAGCGCAATCTTGAGAGCAGCGGTACCGCTCATGCAAGCAGCAACATACGGAGCCTTAAATCTTGCTTGCACCTTTTCTCGGAACTCTTTTTCTTTCTTACCCGTGTTGATCCACTTTGACTTAAGTGTCTTAGCTACTTCTTCACCAGCTTCGTCTGGAACATACACACTCCAGCACCTGATAATAGACTCTTCCATTTTAAAATCGTTTTCCATTATAATACCTCCCTATAATATTGTACTGTTTGGCTAACACCTTCTTGGTGATCATAAAAAATGTAATCTTTAAACAAATCTTCAAATTTGCCCATTCCTAAAATCTTAATTGGGGCGCCATCTTGGAAATCTGTATTGAATATGAGCTTGCCTTGATAGCCGGTAGCTTTTGCTATGTTTTGTGCCGTTTCGGCAATTGCAAAGCCCTGCCCTTGAGCTACGTTTACTGGTTCAATGACCTTTTCAAGCTTCAGTGACTGCAATAGAATCTTACATACATCATCTATATAAATCCATTCTCTGACTGGCTTACCTGTTCCCCAAATCTCAAACTCTGCATCATTATTCTCGATAGATTCTAGCATCCTAATGATCATACCGTTTAAGGCATGTACTTTATTGGGGTCAGTGCTGTCGCCTGGTCCATAAATACCTGAAAACATGAGATTAATACTATTGATATTATACTGCATCTCATAACACCGAGAGATATAATATAAAACTCTCTTAAAGTTACCGAACGAAAATACCGAGGGATGAACTGTTCCGTCAAGCCACTTTTCTTCTTCTTGGATCTGCGGGCCATCAACATAACAACAGTTAGAGAGCAGATTTACAATCGGTGTCGTTGGGCAGTTCTCTAATACAGCTTTATATAAGTTTAGGGCGATATATGTATTATCTGAGATTACATCTCCCGCGTACGCCGTTACATAATGGACACTACCGACATTTGCTGCACAATTAAAAATAGCATCAATTCCGCGAGGGCGAAACTCCAGTAGCTTCTTATTCAATTGAGCGTAATCTCTTAAATCGCACTGTGATCTGGATAGTCCAATTACTTCGTGACCTTCGGCGCTCAAATATTTTGTTAGGTTTTTACCGACAAAACCAGTGTGCCCTAATACAATGTATCTCATTTTGTTCTCTCCCAAATATATTTTATGTCTTCTGCTTCAAAAAATCTAGCTGAAGATTGTTGTGCTATCACCAAACCGTCAGCTGTTTTTGTTGATTTCTTTTCTTTTAAAGATTCTTCAAGCTCAGATATGATTTTTTCTGACATGTTTGGTACTAACTTAACAATGTTATTTCGCCCCTTTGTATAAAGTTCTAGATATGAATATAAATGTGGCTCGTTGGGATAGTCATATTTGTAATTTAATATAGTTGCGCCGTCAAATCGAACACGATTATCGTTTACAAGTTCAAAATCCCATGATGTCATGTTAGGACGCAAATATTTTAAAAAATAATCCTTATTCCATATCGCTGGGTGTAGGCTAGCTCTATAATCAACATGTTGAGCAAACTCAAGCAAGTTTTCGTTACCTTCAAAAGTTTTTGTAAGATTTAAATTAATACCACCACCAATCATAGCTTTTTGTGCTTTCTTATTTATAAACTGCTCTTCTAACTCGGCTATTTTATTGAGCGATACTTGATTCATTAAGAGGTGATCATCAAATATTAGAGTGAAGTATTCTTCTTTAACTTCTTTAAAGAACGGGATAAGGGCATTTGTCCACGTTTTGCCAAAATCTTCTTGTGTGCCCACACAAGCAACATTTACGTTATCTGGCAACTCTTTTAATTCTAACACATCTTCATAGCCGACGATCGTTATGTCTTGATTCGGCCAATACTTATTGAGAAAATGCACATTAATTGGGCATAAGCTTTTCGTATACTTATTCGAAGTTAAGAGATAAATTTTCATTAGTTGCATTCCTTACAGGGTTTTCCGATATTAAAGCCGGTTTCTTCCCAGCCTTTGTGACAGTTATGTCGAACGCCTCTGGTAAAAGGATCCATGTTACTTCCTATATCAATAAATGTTATGTCTGGGAATTCTTGGAACCAGTCTCTGACTAATACTCTGGCAGTTGGTCCTAAAGATATTGCTATTACGTCGCCTGATTGGAAAAGCGGTGATACTTTCTTCTTTATTCCTTCGTACAAATCCCAACTATTCTTCCTAGGAAGTTTAACGGTGTTTGCAATGTTTAGTCCCATCTCTTTTAGTGGTTCTGTGTCCTGATCACTTCCGGCGATCC
>Ga0209091_10004261_pt1 | contig 11217 bp, 11 predicted proteins | sample ArcticOcean_MG_C_6_FD_187438 | JGI IMG/M metagenome (GOLD analysis project Ga0209091, IMG submission 187438) | Marine microbial communities from western Arctic Ocean - ArcticOcean_MG_CB8_128 (SPAdes) (version 2) | ecosystem: Environmental > Aquatic > Marine > Oceanic | place: Arctic Ocean... | reverse complement strand
CTTTTATTTCAGATAACCCTGGTGCATTAATATATATTTCAATCGATTTTAAAAAACTGAAATCCGAATTTGACGGACTCGTCAAAGTTAGTTCCAGTTTGGTTAATTTTATTTGTTCAATTAAATCTTTCCTAGTATCATTTACTTCAAAAGTAGACTCAGAATTGGTTTCGACATCTGGTGAATACAGGTTAAATGGCAGGCTCAATCCAGATGAGGATGGGATAATCACCTGTTCTGAATAATCCATCTCAAACTGTGTAAATTCATCAAGCTTCGAACAACCGAATAATAAAAAGGAGATAACACTACAAATAAAAAATCTTGTCATAATTACAATTTTATCTTACATCCAAATTCTAAAATAGTGAGCGTAAAGCTACAAAATACTTTTTTAAAGTTTAAGACGTACACTAGCCATAATACTTATCATCAATTCTTTCGCATTAATATTTTCAAATAGAGAGCATTGGTTTGAGTCCCTAAAAATCTACAAAAAAACAGAATACCAGACACTTCGAATCTTTCCATAGTCACTTGAAAATTAGGAGATTACGAAAGTAGCTCCTTTTCTTTCCCTTTTCTTTGGAAATCTGTGATGGAAGTGTTCATGTTTTGAGCCATTTGCGGCATTCAAAACTAGACATCTTGGAATTAGGGGAGCTTAATCCGATAGAACTATAATTGATTGTTAAATTCTAGCTTATTTGCAATCCCAGTATACTCTATAATCTTCATTGATGTCTTCATAATCTTCTGCTGCATCTAATTGGTCTCCACAGAATTCTTCTGCAGGTTGTCCATAGACCATGTTAAAATAATCATCACAACTCATTCCTAGATTCTCTTGACAATCTGATTCAGTGAGTGAGCTTGCAGGAAGAAACTCTACCTTTATTTCACACTCTTTGCATTTCTGGCAAGAAGTAAGCAGGGATCCTGCAAATGCGATTAATAAAAAATACTTTTTCATATTTTATTAAATTTTTAGTCTTGCCTACTCTGGTTAAGGTTTTCGGCTACCCGTATAATTATCTTATTTACAATAAGTTAATGGTAAAATTTTAGTGATAATTAGACTTACTTTAAAACGTTAAAAAAAAGCTATAGGAACTGCTTTTCCCAACACCGACCAATTACTGGATAAGCACCGTGATTCGTTTTACAACCCCCCCTTTCAGAACGGTTGCGCTAGAACTACTGCCATCTTTTAATCAACATTTAGATTCCATACAAAGAGAATCTGATTCACAGCACACTCTGCACCCTTTTTTTAAGAAATTCAAATTGTAAAATTATTTTGAGATTTCTACAAGCGTCTATTACCGCAGCAGCATCACAAAGTAATTTGTAGTGAAAAATAGAAGTTTCTTGGGCTTGACGGAATGATTCCAGGTCCGGGGTAACCACTAGCTCTTCTGGTAAAATAGGACTGGTCAAGTAGGTTATTTACACCTGTTCCGAATTCCAAACGGCTTATTGAATATTTTACCGAAGCATCAGAAATCCAATAGCTAGGAATTATTCCGTTTACGGCATTTCCTTGGCTTACTGAATTTGTTGCATCAGAAAAGTGTTCCTGAGTGTATGAATATTGGTAAGATGCTGTGAATTTTTTATAACTAAATTTAAATCCTGATTTTATTGAAAAGGGAGGGACAAGCTCTACTTTTTTGTTTTCAAAAGCTGTGACCTCAGAATTAATGTAGCGAGCGTCAATAATCGATCCGTTTAAAAATATCTTAAATGAGAATTTACTACTGTCATTTTTAATCGCTTTCCAAGCATCAAATTCAACAAACGCCTCTACACCTTTGGTGATTGAGGCGGATATGTTTGTTCTGTATTGGTAAGTGTTATAGAGTTGAGGATCCACCTCGATGGTAGTTCCAATTCTATTGTCATAGGACAGCAAGAAAAAAGAAACATCATAATAAAGCAAACCTTTTTTTAATCCCTGAAACCCTACGTCTGCATTAAAACCTGTCTCATCCTTCAAGTGTGGATCAATTTTATAGTTGGGGTTTTGTATTTGCATATCAGTGAAGTTGATGCTCCTGTAATTCTGAGTTATATTGGCATAAATGCGATGGTCTTCATGGATTTGATAATCAAAGGCGATCCCTCCAATCATTAAGTTTCTGTTATTGTTTCTCAGGTCTGAGTGCAAGCTGTCAAAAATCACTGTACCAGCTATGTCTTGAATTGTTTCGCGGTAAGCTCCATCAGCTTTCGTCCTGATGTGCTCGTATCTTATCCCCGGAGTAATGCCAAATTTTGAATTCACTTGAAAAATATGCTCTGCAAATGCTGAATAATTGGAACTAGGAAAAGTGTAAGAAGAACCATCTACTTCATCATGAATAAAGTTAAAGTTAGCAGATGAGTCGCTTGATGCTTCTCCTTGTCTACTTGTGCTGTGCCCTTGATAAATTCTAACTCCAGCTACAGCAGTCCAATACATGTTGCTATCTACTTTATATGTTTTTAACCAACGGGTTTCATTGCCCCAATTATTATATTGTCCAGAAATCAAAGTCCTTTCATTTAAAAGGTCAATCCGGTTTATTTGCCCCAAGAACCCAAGAGCTTGGCGAGATGCAGAAAGCCCAAATAATTTAGAACTCAATCGACTCCCTTCTTTAAATTTTTTCGAATAGCTGATAGCAGCTAAATTCCAATCAATTTTAAACCAGTTTCTGTCTCTCTTTGAGACCGAAGGATCGGTATTAAATTGCATGTCTGTAAGTCCACCAGGTTGTTGAGTTAAATAATTCATTTTGGTGAATTCAAATTTTATAAATGAATTTTCACCTATTTTCTTTTTGACTTGAGTTCCAAAAGAATATACGTCAAAGTCTGAGTTTGGTCGCCAGTCATTTCCATTTTTGTAATTACCGTAAACGTAATAGTTCACATCCTTGACTGTCCCTCCAATACTGGAAAAAAAGTTATCAAAGCCAAATGATGCTTTTGTCTGTTTGTAAATTAGTTCAGCCTTCTTGTTTCCACCTTCCTTCATTACAAAATTTAAAAGACCGCCAAATTGAGTCCCAAATTGTAAGGCTGCCGCCCCTCGTATAAGTTGAATTTTTTCCACCGCCTCAATGTTTGGAGTGTAATAGCTTTCAGGGTACCCTAAAGCGTCGGCACTGATGTCATAACCATTTTGTCTGGTGTTAAAACTTGACGTTCTACTTGGGTCGAGACCTCTACTCCCAATTCCTAATTGAATGCCAGCTCCATCGCTTTCCCAAATATTCAATCCTGCAATGGATTTATAAATAAGCCTTCCGGTTCCTGCTGATTTATTTCCGTCTACGTTTTTAGTGGAAATTTCCTCGGTTTTTATTCCGGCAGTGACCACCGTGTGGTCTACTTTAGACATTTTGTAATTTAAATCTTCCTTGCCTTTGTTTACTATTTTCACTTCATGTAATTCAACGTTCTTTGAGGTGATTTTTATTTTAAACAATTGTTTTCTTTGATGAAGATTTATCTTTATTTTAAGTTTGTGATAGTCGAAGCCTCCAATAATTATATCATACGTCCCAAAGCTCAAGGAGTCTGAAACAAAAGTGCCATAATAATCGGTACTTCCTGAAAGGTTTGTTCCTTTTATGATTACTTGGGTATAAGGAAGGTGATTACCTGATAATGAATCCGTTAGTTCAAAGAGCAAGATCCCCTTATTTTGCGAGTATGAAAACAAGGGGAGTGCTAGTATTAATATTATTATGGTTTGTATCTGCTTAATCACCATCGCTGTCTTGATAATTAACAAGGACTCCTAGGGAAGCTGTAAGATCAACTTTGAGCAGTGAAACTAATTTTTGCATTTCTTGATAGCAATCACTTACCTTGGTTTTATTCACGATAACTTCATTGTCAAAGGGTTCATTTAAATTTAAAATCGACGACTTAATTGAATTTATTTGATTTTGAATAACTGTAGCAAGTAATTGTCCGTCTTTCTTCGTTTCGGTGAACATCAAATAGTCACTAAGACCTTCTCCATTAGATGAGTTCGCATAATTAAACCCATTGAAAAAAAAATCAAAAGCTTCCATTGATCGAAGAGCATTTTCAATTGATTTGTGTGAGTACAAAGCTTCTATATGTCCAGGCATTTCTTGCTTAGAAAATCCATTAAAAACACCAGAGGGAATTCCAATTTTACCTCTTCTTATGAACGCCTCATAATGATTTGTAATGGTATTTACAACAGTACTTACCGAGCTACCATCCGCGTTATTTTCGGAGTTAGCTATAAATTCAATTGAATAACTTTTCCACTTATCCGTTACATATTGACTGTTTGATTTCAAATCTGCAATCACTGCAGTAACGTAACTTGCAACTTCACTAGTAGCTACAAAATCTACAGCCTTTGAATTATCAGATTCAGAATACAACAAGTAATCAAGAGCTTGCAATCCTTTAGCGTTAAAATTATTTGCAATTGCTAAATTGTATCCTCCACTACTTATATTACTGTTTATTAGGGAGGTGTCAACCGGATACACGTTAGTTTGTGCTCTTAAACTGATATCCGCAGCAGGTCCAAACTCTAAGAAAGCTACTTCCTGCCAGCTAAGTAGTGCTTTATTCCAAGCACTCCTCAATCCTTCCAGAGAGGCAGTTGAGGGCGATTGAATGAAAGAGTTCTTTTCCTGCTCAAGGTATTTAATGTTGTCATTAAATGCTTTATAAGCAGGAATTATGTATTCCGAGCTTAAGTTTGTTAATAGGACTTTACGATCATAAGTAAGAGCCAGCTCTTGCTCAGTTTCAACTTTTTTATTTTTTTTACATGATACAAATACTGAACCTAACAGTAATGTAAACACAAGTATTAAATTCAGTATTTGTTTCATAGGTATTAGTTTTTGTTGTCTTTTTTGAGGATTGTATCAATGATTACAAAGTTGATTTCACACCATCTAATCCTACTTTGCTTGCAAGTAGGTCGATAGCACTTTGAATGCCTGTTATTGATACGGCATTGAAATCGGTTCCAATTAAAGCTAATACTTGATCTATTTCAGCAGCTGATATACTCACACCGTTTAAGGAATTGTATCCAAACCTTAATCCGTTTACAAAAGCCCAAGCTTCTGATAACATGTGGTTTCTTGCTGTTGAGTTTGATATGTTAGCTTTAGACTGATTCAAGTAGTGAATAGCTGTCCCAGCACATACCTTTTCGATTTCAGTTCTGATGATAACAACTTGTGCATCTCTAACTGTATAATCAGTGTTTGAAATAGCAGCTCTACCTGTTTTAAAAGCAGTTGTAATTTTTGTAACACTACCTAAAACAGACTCTCTTTTGTTTGCATATTTACCCCAAAATCTGTCAGTACCTGTTGAAGGGTAATCGGTCTCAGAAGTAAAATATCCGTATGCTTCATCCCAGTGATGCTCCATAGCTGTGTAATACTTACCTGCACCTGCATCACTGGCAGTAGTATTATCGTCAGATGTAATTCCGCTTAAATAATTAATTGTCATTTGGTTCATGAAAACAGCACACATTAACCCTTTTTCAATAAGTTGCATGTATTCAATTCCATTTCCTGACATTAAATACGGTCCTTTAACACCATCATTAGCATAAACTCCACTAGTTCCTCCAGTACCGTTTTCTTGACCAGCAATTGTGTTTCCACTTATTACTCCTATTGAGTCCATTAAAGCTTCAAATTGATTTTGAATACCTAAGTCGTTTTCAGCTGTTTTACTTTTTAGTTGCTTACTCGACCCCGTCATCCCAAGGGAACTTGCATCAGCCCAAGTGTAACCTGAATTTGAATACATGCTTTTTAATGTGGATGCAGAAACTGCAGTCCCAGCTGTGTTTCCTGTTTTCATATAAGTAGCCATTTCACTTAACATGTCCAACCTTTGTTGTTGACCCGAAAATGAAACAGTGTTGTTTCCAGATGCATCAGAAAAAGTATACGTTGCTGGAACTGAATAAGTAGGAGTGTTGTTGCTTGTTGTGTCAACTGTTCCAGAAGTATCTCTTATGGCAGCATAAGTACAAGGATTATCTTCATCTTCTTTATCAGCGTTTTCATCATAATTTGCAGCTGCTGAATCTGTACATCCTTTTCTTTTGCAAGAAGGAGTAATTGCTATTGCGCTAATCAAAAACACGAGGACACTTAATTGTAATTTTGGTAATCTCATTTTAAAAATGTTTTGAATAAGTTTGTTTAATTTTTATTTGCTAGCGATACAAAAGTATATTTATAGCAGGCAGATTACAATACCTTAAAAGGGGTATTTGTGTTTTCACAATGAATTATCACATCGAAGTGGGCACAATTAATACAAATAAATTACGGGATTTACTTTGAAAAAAGCTTATGAAACAGAGCTTTAAATGGCCCTAGCAGGTTATTTAGAGGCCCTTTCATTATTTCATTATCAACTTTTCCAAGACCAAATTTAATATTCGATATTTCTTTTGATTTTGCCAATGTCCCAAATAAGCTATCCCAGATTGCAAAAACAGACCCCATATTTTTATTAAAAAATTTAGGGTTGTCACTGTGGTGAATTTGATGTTGGTAAGGACTAATGAATGTGGATTCCAAAAATTCAGGATATTTAAATTTTACATGAGAATGCCTGAGATTCGAACCAAAAAAATTAAAAATTAACAGCAGCACATTTGCACCAAGGACTTCATATACTTTGATGTTGCCTTGAGTCAAGTAATTAAAAATACCAGTAATTAATCCAATTACAAGTAATGATACAAAGTTGTTTATGATCAATTCTACAGGGTGAATTCTGTATTGAGTAAGCGGAGTAAGCCGGGTTGCGGAATGATGAACTTTATGAAATTCCCAAAGGAAAGCAATTTTATGCATCAAATAATGTACTACATAAGTGGTGAAATCTTTAAATATAACAAGTGACACAGTATACAAAATAACAAATGTCATAGCACTATAATTGGCTGTTGGAGCCCCTAAGAAACGATAACTCAAGTCGCTCACGTCTTGTGCAACGTAAATACTTATAAAAAAGAGAGGAGCAATTATTAACACTTTTATGAAGGCGTTAAAAAATATCAAACAACAGTCAACCCATGTGGACTTGCTCAGCCATACTTTTTTATTGAAAACATAATTCAAAAAGTTCCCTTTTCTTTTTTCAATAATAAATACCACGAAGCTTATAGAAAAGGCCGAAACGAGAAATGGGTAAAACAACCTTTTACTGGGTCCAATCAACATTGAAAAAGGTAATGAAGCTATATTGAAAATTTCAGAAAGGAATTTTTCTAACATAATAATTTAAACTAAAGCAATGATTTGTGTGATAAGTTGCATTTGAGGTTTTTATCACTTTAATTTATGCTAATATACTTTTAATTTTAGTACTATCATGACTGAACTGATTGAAGTTGTAGCAATTTACAATTGATTTTCACCTCATTGTATCACAATGATTATTGGAGTTTAATCAGCCAGGGAAAAATCACACTTTTATTTTCATCACTTTTCTCAGGTAGTCTATGTCCCAAGCTGATTTTAGTCTTTTCGATTTAATGCTTTGTTTTTCTGTTTTTTCATTCATGAGTAGATTCAAAGCTATTTTCAATAGCAAAGAATAATTTTGAGCTGCATTTCCTTTTCTTTTTAGTGAAGCGTCTTCTACTTCACTAAAAATTCTTACTAAACTATTTTTTAATTACATTTTGTATAACTGTCTGATTATCATACAAACACACGTAACCTAACCCGAGAAGACAACGTTAGTATCTTGATAATCAGATGTTTACAATGATGGGTGTAATGGGTAAAAAGTATAATTTTGCCCTGTTTAATCAGCCCCAAAACTTAATTTTTAAGTATTCTTGCAATATCAACTCAAAATTTAATAAAAAGGAACATAAATATGAAAAAACACATCATACTACCTGTAGTTATCTTGTTAATGGTTGCTTGTAAAGCAGTAATTTTGTCCACACCATCTCAGACAGATATTGACAGGGTAAATAATTTGTATCCAAATTACACCTTAATAGAGCTGAAAGAGGGGAAGAAGTTGTATGAATTAAAATGTCAAGGTTGTCATGGCTTAAAAAATCCACGTAGGGAGTCGGAGAAAAAATGGAAAAAGATTGTTCCAAAAATGGTAAAAAAGGCTTTTAAAAAGGAAATTGAAATTAGTAAGGAAGATGAGAAAGCTATACTGAAATACCTAATTACAATGAGTTCAAAACCAAAATAGCAAACATTTCAAAAAATTGTTTTTCAATTCTTATTTTAGGCATAACATAAAGTTCTCTATTGGCTGAAGGCCTGCAATAAGAAACGTTTACCGGACATTAAATAGTCACTTAATAAGTGATATATTTATGTCAATGGATTACATTCTTTACACAAGAACTTCTACAAAGGATCAGCATCACGGTATCGAAGCTCAAAGAAAGACGGCTTATTCCTTTATAAAAAAAGGGGGATGAGATTACTGATGAGTTCACAGAAAAGGAGAGTGGACGGAAAGTAGAAAGGAAGGAGTTAAGAAAAGCTATGGAGCTTTGTAAGGAGAACAACAGTAAGTTGCTAATCGCTCGATTGGATCGTTTGTCCAAGAACGCAAAGTTTACCCTGGAGCTAATGGAGTCCAAAGTTCCTATTGTTTGCTGTGATATGCCTGATGCAAATAATTTGACCATAGGAATTATAGCTACCCTGGCACAAGCTGAAGCTGAAAGAATAAGCCATAATAAAAAAAGGCATTGGCGGTTTTGAAAGAAAAAGGGGTTGAGTTAGGTAAGAATAACCTTACTCAGGAAGGTGTTTTAAAGAATGATAGTATCCGAAAAGAAGAAGCTAAGGTGGAAAAACCGATGACACAGACCACCCTGTCACTGTTTAAAGTGACCAACGAAAACCATTTATCAATTCCCGCTACACCTATTGATATAGTTATGAATTATTGATTTTTGAATAAACAAACAAATTGGTCAAAATAATCCGGAATGGCATGGTAACCGTTGCCGGAATACCCACCTATACTTCAGAGACTCCACAAATCACCAATACTTACTTTTTGTATTGAAAAGTACATTCAATCAAAGAATATAGATTTTAGAACCCAAGTGGGTATCGAACTGTTTACGTCTGAATATCATACACTTACCCTTTACTCAAAAATCAGAAAACAAAAAAGTCGCTGAAAATCAGCGACTTAATGTATCTATGGGCCAAAGGTCTCTACCGCGGAACGAGATCATGAACGCCAATAAGAATAGAATATTTACGAATAATTATCGAACTTTTTAAAGGCGGATATTGAATTGATCAATACTAAAAAAAAGAAATCAACCTAATCATTCATGCCTTCCTGTTATTCCCCTAAAATCTATTTCAACTTACCATTTTCAGTACGTTTTAAAAATCCGTACTCGTAACAAACCTATTTGGGAGTGATTTTTATAGGATATCTCCACCGCTCCCTTACCTTTTGTCCTTGCGTTTTTCCAGGAGTCCATCTAGGAGATGATTTCAGTAATTTGACAACTGCCTTATCAAGCCCTGGGCTAATACCTCTAATTATCTCAACATCTCTCACAAAACCATCTTCATAAACAACAAACTGTACCATGACCATGCCTCTCACTCCTCTCTGTTTATCCTCTTCTGGAATTTTTAAATTGTTGTAAGCCCATTTCATAAATGAACGGTTTCCTCCAGGAAATTCTGCACGTATTTCTGCTCTTTCCACAATTGGAGGTACATAAACTTCCTCGTCATCATCGTCTTCCTCTTCGTCAGAAAACACTATTTCTATTTCTTGAAGCTCTTCAACATCTGTACTGTCAATTTCAATTTCCTCTTCCACAATTTCCTCCCTTCGAGGTTTATTTTGTTTCATCTTTATTTTTGGAGGTTCCTGCTCCGTAATTTCAATTTCTTGCGTTTGACTCATGACTGCCTTAGGGTCAAGCTTCTCTTCCAATTCCCTCATAATGGTTGGATATTCAACAAAAAACACAATAAAAACCATGGTAATAAAGCCAGCTATTACTGAGAAATAACGCCGATTTCTAAAAATATCTATGTGTGGGTCTTTGGTTAAAAGTGCTTCATCAAATTCATTTACCTCATCAGTAAATAATTCGTGTTTATGGCGTTTTTTGAAAAACGATTTCTTGAATAAAATCACTGCCAAAACAGTAAGAAAAACAAGAATGAATGTGCTAACTAAAAATGGACCCATTGTATTATATTTCTTTATTCCCAGTTACCTGACAAGGTTGATATTTCTAAAGAACCAATCTGTAACGGTTTCAAATCACCTTTCTTTTGCCTTTTAGGATTTAAAGGAGCAGGATCTCTTACTTCACAAATTTTTTGTCCATTTGCCATTTTATCAGCACGTATTGTAAATATGGTGTCACTAACAGGTACTCGCCATAGCTGTGAGACACCAGCAGTATTTGCATATCCAAGAGAGTTTTGCAAGGAATCATAAACAGAAACGGAAGAGAGTGTGTCTCGTTGGATAACAATTTTTTCCTTCCCTCCCACTTGTTCAATCGTTTCCTTAATCTGCTCTATCACAAATTCCTCATGAAGGATAAAGGTGTTCAAACTATCCCAAGAGTTACAATATTTGTTTTTTACTGATAAATACGCTTTTTGAGCTATCCTTATCTTTTGTAATTGAGCAATTACTTTAGCGTCAACTCCTTTAATTTTTTGAACCCTCTCGTTTTCTTGATAAATGTCATTGGCTAAAAACACAAACAAAAGTCCGGCGATAATTCCTAGAATTGAAAAAAGTATGTTCTTAATCTTTTTCATCTATTTTCCTTTGATTGCTGAATAATCAACATTTAGCACACCTAGCTTTCTCAATTTTTGAGTCACATCATTCACTAATCCCATTTTTAAACCTTCATCTCCTTTGATGTATGCTACAATGTTTGACGTACTCCTTTTTGTTGGTTTCATTTTACTTAAGGTTTCACTTACTATTGTTCCTAGTTCGTCCACTCTGACAATCTTGCTTCCTATCTGAATTACAGGTTCAGTCCCGTAAGTTCCTTGATCCAATGCTGAACCAATTGAAATGGTGGACTTGCTACTTTTAATGTGAGATAAAAGTTAAGATAGTTAGAGTTGATTTCGATAATTAACTTTAACACATGAAAAAACGATTAAAATTTAGCAAGGAATTTAAACT
>Ga0209091_10004256_pt1 | contig 11225 bp, 11 predicted proteins | sample ArcticOcean_MG_C_6_FD_187438 | JGI IMG/M metagenome (GOLD analysis project Ga0209091, IMG submission 187438) | Marine microbial communities from western Arctic Ocean - ArcticOcean_MG_CB8_128 (SPAdes) (version 2) | ecosystem: Environmental > Aquatic > Marine > Oceanic | place: Arctic Ocean... | reverse complement strand
GATTTTTTTTGAAAAATAGTTTTTTTAAGTTTTCAAATAAGACATTTAATGTATAAGAACCTCAAATTATGGCTAATAATATTAGAAACATCACTATTATCGCTCACGTCGACCATGGTAAAACAACCATGATTGACAATCTAATGAAACAAAGTGGTTCATTCAGAGAAAATGAAGTTGTTGATGAAAGATTAATGGATTCGGGTGAGTTAGAAAAAGAAAGAGGAATTACTATTTTAGCTAAACCCGCTTCAATTGAGTGGCAAGGCTCAAGAGTTAACATTATAGACACACCTGGTCACAGAGATTTTGCAGCAGAAGTAGAACGTGTTTTAAATATGGCTGATGGTGCATTATTACTTATTGATTCTGCAGAGGGTGTAATGCCTCAAACAAAATTTGTATTAGCTAAAGCTCTTAAACAAGGTTTAAAACCAATCGTTGTAATTAATAAATTAGATAAAGCAGATCAAAGAGCTAATGAAGTTTTAGATGAAACATTTGATTTGTTTGTAAGCTTAGATGCTAATGAAGAACAATTAGATTTTCCAGTTCTATACGCTAGTGGAAGATCTGGATGGGCAAGCAAAGAAGTTGATGGACCAAGAGAAAACCTTCATCCATTATTAGATTTAATTATAGAGCATGTTAGGCCTGCTGAACTTGATAAAACTAAACCTTTTGCAATGTTGTCTACCTTGCTATACGCAGATAGCTTTTTGGGCAGAAGTTTAGTTGGAAAAATATCTCAAGGAACTGCAAAAGCTAATCAACCTATTAAAGCAATAAATCTTAAAGGTGAAAAAGTGGACGAAGGTAGATTGACCAAAATTTTTAGATATGAAGGAACAAAAAAAGTTCCTATAGAAGTTGGTGAAGCCGGTGATATTGTTATAATTGCTGGTCTAGAAAAAGCTAATGTAGCAGACACTATTTGTGATCTAGAAGTAACTGAACCAATCCATGCAACTCCAATAGATCCCCCTACGATGTCTATTACTATAAGTGTTAATAGTTCTCCTTTAGCTGGAACAGAGGGTAAAAAATTAACAAGTACTCAAATTAGAGATAGATTGCTTACAGAGGCGCAGAATAATGTTGGAATTAGTTTTTCTCAGAATAATAATGTAGATGCTTTTGTAATTAGCGGACGTGGTGAATTAATGCTTGAAATTTTACTTACACAGATGAGACGTGAAGGTTTCGAGATGACTGTAAGCCCTCCAAAAGTTTTATATCAACAAGATGAAAGTGGTAAAAAACTAGAACCCATTGAAGAAATCACGGTTGATTTAGATGAGGAATTTTCATCAAAAATTATAGATTCAATGAATAGAAGAAAAGGTAAATTGCAAGATCTTAAAGATACCGGTAAAGATAAAAAAAGATTAATCTTTCATGCACCAACAAGAGGTTTAATGGGTTACACAAGTAGATTTTTAACCTTAACAAAAGGTACTGGTGTAATTAACAGAATATTTCATGGTTATGGAAAATTTGAAGGCGAAATGGATGGAAGAAAAAATGGTGCTTTAATTTCAATGGCCAATGGAAAAGCTGTCGCTTTTGCAATATTTAACTTACAGGCAAGAGGTGAAATGTTTGTAACTCATAATGACCCCGTTTATGAAGGAATGATTGTTGGATTAGCTCCAAAAGCTGGTGATATGATTATTAATGTTATGAAAGGTAAACAATTAACGAATATGAGAACACAAGGTACTGATGAAAATGTAGTGCTTACTCCAGTTAGACAAATGTCAATTGCTGAACAATTAAGTATGCTAAATACAGATGAAGCTTTAGAAATTACCCCTAAATCGCTAAGATTGAGAAAAGCTATTCTTAACCCTACTGATAGAAAAAAAAACGAGAAGTCCGGAACACCACTTTAATTAAAAGTTTTTCCAACAATAAATAATCCTAAAGCGACTGCGGGGCCTATACCAAAAGCAAACAATAGTGTGCCAACACCAACTGTTCCTCCTAAATACCAACCAACTGCAACTACTGTAATTTCAAGAAATGCTCTAACACCTGCGATTGGTAAATTTGTTTTTTTTTGCAAACCTACCATTAAACCATCCCTGGGGCCGGGTCCTAAATTTGCAACTAAATAAATTCCACCGCCTAATCCGACTGTGAGTACGGCCACTGTAGCTAAAATTAATTGTGATATATAGTTTTCTGGTGTTGGCACATATTTAATACAAACATCTATCATTAAAGCAATAATTAAAGCGTTAAGGATTGTTCCAATTCCTGGTTTTTGATTTAATGGTATCCAAAAAAGTAAAACTCCAATACTTACAAATAAAGTAATGGCCCCAATTGAAAAATCTACATTTAATGAAATACCTTGAGCTAAAACACTCCACGGTGAAGCTCCCGCAGCTGAAACTATTAACAATCCTTCACCCAAGCCAAATAAAGTTAACCCAAAACACAAAAAAAAGAAAGTTGAAGTTTTTGGTTTTAAATTTAAGGGCTTATCTGAACTCCATGAAACTTTAGGAACACTTTTTATAGACAAAAACATAACTTAAGTAATTATACAATTTGACAGAAAAAGAAAGTCTATTATTCTTATTTCTATATGAAAAAACTTTTTATAAATATTATCTTATTTCTTTTTATTTCCACAAATTTAAATGCTCATATTTCTCATTATAAAAATTTTAAGAAAATTGAGATGGAAATTTTTAGGAATAATGAATTAATTGGGTATAATTATTATTTTTTTAAGACAAAAAAAGATGAAATCCAAGTGACAAATCAAATTAAATTCACTGTAAAATTATTTGGTACTACCATATTTGATGTTGAGGGCTATGGGGAAGAAAAGTATAATAACAATAAACTAATTTCTTTTAATTCTAAAACTAAACAAAATAATAAAAAAAAATTTGTTAATCTTGAATTAAATGCAGAGAATAATAAATTTATAATTAAAGGTTCTTCGTATTCAGGAAAAGCCAGTACAAATAATATTATAGGAAACTGGTGGAATCACCAATTACTTCAAGCAGAAAGCCAAATTAGTCCTGTATCAGGCAGTATCAAAAAACAAGTTGTAACATTTATTTCAAAAGAAAAAATCGAGCTTTATGGAAAAAGTTATGAAACTGAGCATTTCAAACTTAAATCTATAAATCCAGATCTTCCGGATGATAAGAAATTAAATTTTGATATATGGTTTGATAAAAATACAGGTTTAATTGTTAAGGTAAAATACTCGAGAATGGGTTTATGGGAATATAGATTAAAAAGTTATGAATAAAAATCTTTCATTTACCTGCAACAACCATACCTTCAATTAGCATTGTTGGTGCATTCGTAGCATACTTAAATTCAAGATCATCTGCTAGTGTTATATTTTTAAATATATCTTTAAAATTTCCAGCAATAGTAATTTCACTTACAGGATATTTAAACACTCCATTTTCAACCATAAATCCTGTAGCTCCTACAGAATAATCTCCAGTAACTAAGTTGCTTCCATGACCAATTGTTTCTGTAACATATAAAGTTCTTTGGTTTAATTTTAAAAGATTTTTGTATGAAATATCTCCCTTTTCAAAAAACAGATTGCTAGTTCCGCCACTTCTACCATTTGATTTTAGATTCAATTTTTTTCCATTATAAGTATCAACTAGGTAATGTTTTAAAACACCTTGTTCTACTAATTTTAATTCCTCAGTTTTAACTCCTTCATCATCAAAATATTTTGATCCTAATCCTTTAACTATATCAGGTTTGTCAAAAATATTTATTGAAGATGAAAATATTTCTTCATTTATTTTATTTTTTAAAAATGATGTTCCTCTTGCTATAGAGGAGGCTGATATTGCGCTCGCTAAAACGCTTAATATTCCTTTTGAAATTCTTCTATCAAAAATAATACTAATTTTTTTGCTTTCTATTTTTTGAGGATTTAATTTTTGGATTGTTTTTTTTGCAGCTATTGTTCCAATTTGATTGGGCCTCAACATATCGTGTAAATGACTCGTGCTTGTGAATTCATAATCTCTTTCCATGTTATTGTTGACATTTTTTGCAACAGCTACACAAGATGCTGAAAAGGATGAAGATTTATACCCGTTTAAAAAACCATCACTGCTTGCTAATATAAAATTTGATTTAGACTCAGAAAAACCTGTTTCTGTATTAATAATTTCTTTTTTTTCAAATGCTGCTTCTTCCACTTCTTTTAAATATTCAATTTTTTCATCATTTTCTATGTGATCATCATCATATAAATTTAAATCATTAATTTTTGTTGCTAGTAAATCTTTGTCTGGTAAGGAATTAAATTCATCCTCTGGGGTAATTTTTGTTGTTTCAATACATCTCTCTATTAAAGTTTTAATATTATTCTCACTAAGATTTGATGAAGAAATGCTAGACTTTTTTTTACCAATATATGTTGTCAAACTAACCCCTAAACTATCTGATCGATCAGACTCATCTAGTTTTTTATTCCTGAAATTAACTGTTTCTGAAATAGAGTGCATCACTGCTGCAGTAGAATCTGTTGCTCCTAATTTTTTTGCTAAATCTATACAATAAGACACCGTTTTTTTTAAATAATCTTGATCTTTAATCATATGAATTATAATTGGGTTCCACCAACAGTCATTTTATCAATTAAAATTGATGGCTGAGCCACACCAACTGGCACACCCTGTCCTGCTTTTCCACAAGTTCCAATACCTGGATCAAGCATCATGTTGTTTCCAACTAACGAAACTTCTTTTAAAATTGATGGACCATCACCAATTAAGGTTGCCCCTTTAATGGGTGAACCTATTTTGCCATTAATAATTTCGTAAGCTTCAGTGCAGTTAAATACAAATTTTCCTGAAGTAATATCAACCTGACCACCACCAAAACTCACAGCAAATATTCCTTTATCGACTGATTTAATCATTTCTTCTTGAGAATATTTTCCATTCAACATCATTGTGTTTCTCATTCTTGGAAGTACAACGTGTTTATAGCTTTCTCTTCTCCCACTTCCTGTAGATCTAGTATTCATTAATCTTGCATTCAAACGGTCTTGCATAAAATTTTTTAATATGCCATTTTCAATTAAAACTGTTTTTTCTGTAGGTGTGCCTTCATCATCAATTGTTAAACTTCCTCTTCTATTATGCAAAGTCCCATCATCAACTATTGTGACGCCTTCACTTGCAACTCTTTGGCCCATTAAATTATGAAATGCAGAAGTTTTTTTTCTATTAAAATCACCCTCTAAACCATGTCCAATAGCTTCATGAATAAGGATTGCTGGCCATCCTGGTCCTAAAACTACTTTCATTTCACCTGCAGGAGCAGGTTTACTTTCTAAATTAACTGACGCGATTCTAAATGCTTCATCACATACTTTTTTCCAATTATCATCTTTAAGATATTCATCGTAAGATTTTCTTCCACCAATTCCATAAACACCTGTTTCCTTTTTTCCATTTTTTTCAAGCATTACGGAAACATTGAAACGAATTAAAGGCCTAACATCTGTTATTACTTCACCGCCCGATCTAATTATTTCAACTGATTTATGCTCTCCAGCAAAACTAGCAGTAACTTGTTGAACAATTTCACTTTTTGCTCTGGTATAATTATTAACTTCTTTTAAGAGTTCTAATTTTGATTGAAGTGATTTTTCTTCTATGGGGTTAATATTTTTATAAAATTTTTCGTTTGTCTTTGGGATTTCATTATTATAAACACCTTTCTTTGATTTTAAGGTAGAGCTTAAGTTGTCAGCTGATTGTTTAAGTGAATTTTTTGATATTTCATTCGAATGAGAGTATGCAACTACCTCTCCTGTTACAGCTCTTAAACCATAACCTAAATCGGAACTGTAAGTGGAGCTTTTGATTTTATCATCATCCAATACAATGGATTCACTCTTTGAGTTCTCTAAATAAAGCTCACCATCATCACATTTATTTAAAGTTTCAGAAATAATGTTTTCAGCATCTTTTCTGCTTAAATCTGTTTTTGTGAAAAAATCATTCATATTAATAAGTTAGTGTTTATCTATTTTTTATCAATTGTTGTAATTAGCACATGTACAAACTAATAGATTTCTAATAATTTTACAGAAAATAATTTATGAAAGTTTATTATAATGAATCTTGTAGTATCTGTAGAGCTGAAATAAATCTCTATAAAAAGCAAAATATCAAAGAAATTGATTGGATAGATATCACAAATAATGTAGCGGCTGAAAAAGATACCTCAAAAGATAATAAAAGTCTTTTAAGGAGATTGCATGTAGAAGAAGGTGGTAAGGTATTTGATGGTGCAGAAGCTTTTTTACTTGTTTGGAAAAAAATACCAAAATATAAATTTCTATATATTTTTTTTAAAACACCAATAATTTTTAATTTATTCTCTTTTTTTTATGAGATCATTGCCTTTTTTTTATACCTTAAAAATAAAAAACAACTCGTAAAATAATATTATGAGCAGTTTCTTTTTTAGATATATTTTTTTACATTGCCGAAGCTGATGGCAATGTTAGTCAATCAGAATTAAATATGATTAAAGATATAACTAAAATATTTGGGTTAGATGAAACTCAATTCAAAAAAATTAAAGAAGCTAGAAAAGGTTCTGATAAATTAAATCCCTATGTTGTTTTAGGTGTAAAACCAGAAAATGATCTGCTTTTTATAAGAAATAAATATATTGAACTAAGCAAAGAGTATCACCCCGACTTATTAATTAATAAAAAAATTTCAAAGGAAGCTATTGAAGAAAATAAGCAAAGATTCAATGAAATAATTTCAGCTTGGAAACGAATTCAAAAACTTAAATCATGAATAATTGCTAAAATTAAGTTTAGTTTAAAATAGCCTCTAAAAAACTTGCTACAATATAATTTGTAAAAATAAACGCCAAAATTACAATAAAATACATTATCGTTACTATACTATTTCTTTTTCGTCTTTGTCTTACAAATGGCTTATCATCTAAATCAGATATATCGCGCTTTCCAATCACTGGATAGTCACACGTATACCTCCATATGGACTTAGGCATTCTTTTATCTATTTGATTGTAATATTCTATCCAAGCAACAGTATATTTAAATAATAATAATAATAAAATGATTAAGAGCAATGCGCTAATAAGCATTTATTAATTAACTAAAATTGTTCAGATTCTGTGGAACCTTCCATGGCTGTAGTAGAGCTTTTTCCTGAGCTAATCGTATTTGATACTGCATCAAAATATGTTGTTCCAACTTCTCTTTGATGTTTTACACTTGTATAGCCATCTTTTTCTCTAGCAAATTCTTGCTGTTGTATTTTAGAGTAAGCAGACATGCCTTTTGATTTATATTGTTCGGCTAATTCAAAAATAGCAAGATTTTGTGTATGAAAACCTGCTAAGGTAATAAATTGAAATTTATAACCCATTTCAGCAATCTTTACCTGAAAAGATGCTATTTCTTCATCAGATAAATGTTTTTTCCAATTAAAAGAAGGAGAGCAATTATACGCCAGAAGCTTACCAGGAAATTTTGCATGTATTGCATCAGCAAACTTTTTAGCTTCTTCAAGATTAGGTTGTGCCGTCTCACACCAAATTAAATCTGAGTAATCTGCATAAGCCAATCCTCTTGAAATTGCCTGATCAATACCATGTTTTACATAAAAGAACCCTTCGGGTGATCTTTCTCCAGTTAAAAAAGGTTTATCGTTTTCATCATGGTCATTTGTAATTAATTTTGCGGCATTAGCATCTGTTCTTGCTAAAATAATTAATGGCACATCAGCAATATCAGCTGCCAATCTTGCGGCTTTTAAATTTTTTATCATCGTGCCAGTTGGAACTAAAACTTTTCCTCCCATATGCCCACATTTTTTTTCACTAGCTAATTGATCTTCAAAGTGAACACCTGCTGCACCAGCTTTAATAAATTTTTTTGATAATTCAAAAACATTTAGTGGCCCACCAAATCCTGCTTCTCCATCTGCAATAATTGGCAACATATAATCTGTTTTATTTTTTGAATCCATATCGCCATCTTTAATTTCCATATGTTGAATTTGATCAGCTCTAATTAAAGCGTTGTTCATTGACTCCACTAATTTTGGAGCACTATCATATGGGTATAATGATTGGTCTGGATACATCTCACCTGCACTATTTGCATCTGCGGCTACTTGCCATCCACTTAAATATATAGCTTTTAATCCTGCTTTAGCATGTTGAACTGCATGATTGCCAGATAAAGACCCTAGGGTGTTAATATAAGGTTCTGAATTTAATAAATCCCATAGTTTTTTTGATTGATGTTTGCACATCGAATATTCTATTTTCATTGAGCCTCTAAGCCTCTCTACTTCTTCTGGAGTATAATCTCTTTTAATGCCTGTAAATCTTTTTAGATCGTATGAAACTTTTGATTCTGAACTCATGATTAGTTTTTTGGTTTATATAATAAAAGAAAATTAGTTTTAAAGAGGCTTACTTGTCTTCACTATATTCATTAGTGAATTCATTCATTCCACTTGAACCCCAATCACAATGGTCGTCTCTCAAGTAAATACCAGATTGGTTATACTGATTCTGATCCTCTTTTTGAGTGAATTGAGACTGATTTTCTTGATTTTTATTAATGTTTTTATTATTCATAAAAAACTTATAATTTACAAAGTTTACTAAATCCAATAAATTCTTTAAAAAGCTTGTAAAATATAGAAATTTTATGTAAATTATAATTTACAAAATTTACAAATAGTAGATATGAGTCAATTAAATTTAAAAATTGGTCCAAAAATAAAGGCTTTTAGGAGACAACTAGGTTTACAGGCTAATAAGTTAGCTGAGGAGCTTGGTATATCCCCAAGTTATTTAAATTTAATTGAAGGTGGAAAAAGAAAAATAGATGGAGACTTATTGCTTAAAGTTTGTGAAAAATTAAAGATTCAGTTATCTGACTTAACAACAAAATATGATCAAAATTTAGCAAATAATATTTCAGAATTATTAGACGATCAATTATTTGAAGATCTAGATATTCTTGGGCCTGAGGTTAATGATCTAGTTAGCACAAATCCTAAAATTGCTAGAGCATTAATAAAACTTGGTGACAATTTTAAACAGAAAGATCATGAAATGATTAATAAAGTTGAGAATTTATCAGGAAAAATTATTGATAAAAGAAAAGCTTCTTTCCCTGGAGAAGTTATTTCAGATTTTTTACAAGAAAATAAAAATTATTTTCCAAAACTTGAGGAATTTGCCAATGATGTTTTTAACAAAGTTCAAAAAAATAATAGAACTCGATATATAGCCTTATGTGAATATTTAAAATTAAAATATTCAATAATTGTTAAAGACGTGATTCCTGAAGAGGGAAAACCTTTTTCTAAAATCTATGATAAAAACAAAAAAGAACTTTTATTAAGTGATTATAATTCATTAGAAACAAAAAAATTATACGCTGCAGCACAAATAGCACAGGAAGGTGCTATAGATGAAATTTATGAATATTTATCAAAATTTACATTTCCTTCTGAAGAGTCAAAAAAATTAACACAAATAGCTTTACTAAATTATTGTGGTGCAGCTATTTTAATGCCCTATAAACTTTTTCACACTGAATGTAAAAAATTAAAATATGATTTAGAACTTTTACAAAATACTTTTGCAACATCATTTGAGCAAGTAGCACACAGAGTGACATGTCTTCAAGATCCTAATCTTCCAGGAATTCCTTTTCATATGTTAAGAGTTGATATTGCAGGTAATATTTCTAAAAGATTTTCTTTATCAGGAATAGAAATACCACGTTATGGTGGGGCATGTCCAAGATGGAATGTATATTCCGCTTTCACAAGGCCAGGTGTAATTCAAGCTGCAGTTAGCAAGATGACTAATGGAGAAAAATATGTTTGTATCGCAAGAACTGTTGAGAAGGGTATTGGAAGATTTGGACAATCAAAGAGTATTCTTTCAATTGGACTTGGTTGTGATGCAAAATATGCAAGAGAATTTATTTATACAGAAAATATTGATATCTCAGATAAAAAAACTGAAATACCTATTGGGGTATCTTGCAGAACATGTGATAGGTTGGATTGTTCTCAAAGAGCATTTCCCCCACTACATAAAAAATTTGATGTTGATATAAATAATAGAGGAGTATCTGTATATATTAATGATTAAAAAAATACATTTATTGAGTTTTTTTAGCCCTAACTCTTGAAATTAATTGAGTCAATGAATCAACCATTAAATCTGATGCTTTAAAAATTTCGGTCGACTTAAAATCATGAGACAAGTTTTTTTCAGGATTTGATTTATCTTCAATTACAATTCCTTCATCAGGTGAATTATTTTTAATATATATCAAAAGCAGCCAATCATCATCTTGTGACTCATCCCATTTTATAAAAATTTCTCCCGTTTCAAACCTTCTATCAATACATCTAAATATAGACATATGTCTTGTTATGTGTCTTTTATTTAATTGAAAAACTAAACTGCTTGCACTTCTATAAAAACTTTCAAGAGATAATTCAATTTTTTGTCTTTCTATTGTGTATTGCTTTTCTTTTGCCAGAAGAGTCTCTCTATCTTCGTCACCTTGGATTTTTATTCCTAGAGCCTCTACTCTTTCTCTAATTTTTTGATCTCTAATTATTCTATATTTTTCTTTTAATTTCTCTATTCTCTCTTGGAGTCCTGCATAATCTTCTCGTTTTTCTTTAAGGGAAATTTTTTCTAATTTTTCAAGTTCTTTTACTTCTCTAATTCTAAATTTTTCAATTTGTTTTTCTAATTGTAATTGTTTTAAAAATTGTCTTTGTTTTTCAGCTTGCTCTTTTCTAACAATGGCCTGCTCTTTTCTTAAAAAAAGTTTTATATCTTTAACTCTTTCTTTTTCGAGTTTTATCTCATCCTTTAAATTTTTTTCTTTAATTTTAGTTCTTGTTTCCTCTTCTACTTTTTTTTGTTTTTGAAGTAAAATTTTTTCTTTTTCTATTTTTTCAAGTTCTTCAATTTTAATTCTTTTTTTCTCATCTTGTTTTGTGATTTTGTATTCCTCAATTTTTTGAGCAATATTATCAAAAAATGCCTGAATATACTTTTCTATATTCAAAAAAATATTTAATTCAAAATTAAAACTTGGTTTTAATTTTTCCTGGGCCCTAATTATTTTAAGTATTAACCTCTCTTTAGATTTTTTTTTTCTTTTT
>Ga0209091_10004253_pt1 | contig 11230 bp, 4 predicted proteins | sample ArcticOcean_MG_C_6_FD_187438 | JGI IMG/M metagenome (GOLD analysis project Ga0209091, IMG submission 187438) | Marine microbial communities from western Arctic Ocean - ArcticOcean_MG_CB8_128 (SPAdes) (version 2) | ecosystem: Environmental > Aquatic > Marine > Oceanic | place: Arctic Ocean... | reverse complement strand
CTTAGCTTTCTCAGCTGCAGCTCCTGCTTTTTGCTTCTTGCTTATCGCCGTTGCGTATTCCTTCGTGGAAGAAGGACTGGAGGGCGTTTCGATATCCTCCTTCTCCGTCGATTTCTTCGAAGAAGAGGCAGAATCGACGACATCTTCAGCGTGATGTCTGCTTTTGTGATCTTTCTTCTCCGCCACGAAGTCATACAACGTCGTCGCCAATTCTTCTTCGACTTCTTCTTTCGGCGCCTCGCGTTCGTCGACGTCTTTTTGCGAAAAGTACAGATCCGATGAATCTTGCGCGGGGCGTCTTTTAGAGGCCGAAGGATAATCGTACGCTCGATGATCTCCAGAGCTGTCCTCTTTCTCGTCTTCGTCGACGTCGTCGTCGTCGTATCGCTCGTAGCGGTGCTTACGAGAGGGTTCGTCGGAGGAAGCTTTTTCTTTTTCTTTTTCTTCCTCCTCCTCCTCGTCGCCAACTTTCGGTGCTTCTTCTTTATCGACGAGTTCCTCCGGGCAGCACCCGACACCTGGAATCGGCACACCGGCGATGCACGTCGGCGATGGATTACACGCGACGTTTTTGTACGGATCCACCTTAAACGTGTGCGGAACTTTGACGTTTTGGATGACAATCATGCCTTTCTCGTGATACGGTTTTGGCGCGTTGGCTTTCGCTTCTGCCTCAGCCTTTGCCGCGGCGATCGCGGCAGCTTTCGCTTCCGCTTTCTTTCGCTTCACTTCCTTTTCGTCAACGTTGATATTCGCGATGAGATCCATCTCTTCCTTCGTCATACCGTTCGTTTCGATGCCTTTTGGCATGTACTGCGCGGCGATGGGATCAATTGACGATGACGTCTCCTCTCCTACTTCCGTTGCAACTTCAGGCGTCGCCGCGGCAGTAGCCATCACAGCTTGCTCCGGAAGTTCTCCAGATTCTAATTGTCGCATTCGTTCTTCCAGACTCGCTTTCGCGTCATCGTCTTCACTCGCTCCGAGTTTGGTCAAAGCTCTCGCTTGTTGCGCAGCCATTTCAAACTTGCTCGCGACCGTCGCCTCGCCTAAATTCGCCATTGCTTCGTTGTACATTCTATTTCTGTTTATCTGCGCCAAAGCTCGCGGGCTCACACCGAGCATAGCTACTTCTTCTTCCTCAATTGGCGCGTCAAAAGTCTTGCGTTCCCCAAGCGCAGCCTCTCCGGCTTCATCACTACCGTTCGCGAAGGAGTCATCCTCCGCCGGGGAATTAAAGTTTAAAGAATCGATCAACTTTTGTTCTTCCTTTGTTAAGCCAGTTTCCGGGTCAACCTTGTTTCTGAGCTTTTCTTGGTGTTTCTGCTTGGCTAACTTGGCCTTCATGGCGCCCGTGTCCGTGCCTTCGGATAAAGGCACCGTCGTTGCAACTTTCTTCCACTTGCGCGGCTTCAAGCTCATCGGGTCCATGTTCGACGCAGGAACTTCGTACGAACTTTCGAGCGAACCTTCGAAACTACCGTCGGAAGAGGCATTTTCAGACTCGTCGACGGCGGGTTCATCGGCTCCTTGTTCTTGTTCTTGTTCTTGTTCTTCGTCGTCGTCATTGGAGGCAAAGACGGAGTCGTCAAAGTCAACGGACGCCAAGGCATCGGCAGCTTCCTTCGCGCTTTCGTCGTCCATGGATCCGTTCAATTGGTCCAACATGATCTGCTCTTCCGGCGAGACACCAATGGCCCCCGTGTTCTTGTTTGCTTTTTCCGCCTTTCTTTTAGACTTGGCTTCCTCTTCGCCAATCTGCGCGCTCATCTCATCCAAAGCGTCCATGCGTTTCATCAACTCAATCTCCTCCGGAATTTTGCCCGCGAATCGAATGGCGTCAGCCTTCGCCTTTGCTCTGGCAGCTCTCCTTTCCCGAGCTTCTTGCTCCTTTTCAGCTTTAGCGGCTTCGAAAGCTTCCTTTTCTTCTTCGAGCTGTCGCTGCACGGCTCTCTTGTGCTCTTCAATCTTTGCCGCCTTGGCCAATTCCTTCTTCGCCGCCTTGAAGTCAATCTCTTCGCCTTCCTCCGAAGAAGAGGAGGAAGAAGATTTCTTCTTCGCGGCTTCTTTTTGCTCTTCCTCAAAAACATTTGCGTCTTCCGCGTGCGCCAAGATCTCATCAATCTCGTCGCGTTGCGCGTTGGCCGAGGCTTCTTCTTCCTCGGTCAACGGTTCCGGTTGGTCCGGGATGTTTTCGCGCTCTTCAGATTCTTCAACAACAACTTCCTCGTCTTGTTGCGGCACTTCCAACTCTACGACCACGTTGTGCTCCTCGCCGTCGGCGTCAGCGATAAACTTTCGCGCCTTGCTCTTGTGTGAGGATTTTTTACCGGTCGGGTGCAACGCGTTCTTCGCCGCCCTGATTTCACCTTTCTCGAGACGCGTTTGGCGATCGATTTGCGTTTGACTTTCTGCTTGGATTCTCGCAATTTCCGCCTTGCGGTCTGTTTCTTCTTGAATCTTCGCGTTCACGGCATCAATCTTAGCCTGCTTTACAGCGTTGGCGGTTTGCTCCTCCGCTTCTTTAGCTTTGCGCGTTGCCTCCTCTTGCTCTCTTATGGCGGCTTGTTGCGCGGCGATGATTTCTTCGAGCGGGCACCCGTCGTAGTTGCACGGTCCGTCCGTTCGGCCTTCCTTTTCCGCTTGAAGCGTTACGGCGGCATCGTTCGTCCATCCACCGCCTGCAGTGGTAGTGGTGGTGGTAGCAGATGCTTCTTCCGCAGAACCAGTCGTCGCTTCCGGAGTTGCAATCGCGGCGGCGTCAGCTCTCATCTGCGCCGCCAAGTCCGTTGGTTGTTGTGTTTCTTGAGATTGCGATTGCAAATCATTCAACTGATCCACGGTCGAGGTAGCAACTGCTTGCGTTTGCTCAGCTTGCGCTTGCGCTGCGGCATCAGTCGTCGCCGCCGCCGAAGCCGCCGGTTGTTCCTCTTGCGCATCCTGGGTCGAAACTTCATCGTTGGCCTTCTTCTCCTCCTCCGCTGCAATTTCGGCGTCCCTTTGCGCTTTTTCGCTCGCCGCCTTGAGTTCTTTTTGCAATCTTTCAATCTTTTGCGCCGGAGTTTCGTTTTCCGGAATAGCTTCAGAGGCCGTACTTTCCGCCGGTTCCGGAACGACTTCTTCAACTTTTTCTTCCTCCTCCTGGTCCGCGGCGCCCTTCAAATCGGCTTTATCCATGGCCAAAATTTCCTCTGGCGTCATCTCATTTGACGCCTGCGCGGATGCAACTGATGCTTTCGTGTGTTCCGAGTTTGTAATCGCCGGAACGAACACTTTTTGCGCGGACATGGCCGTGTTCAAAAGACCGCTCATGCTCCCGTCCGACGGTTCGTCGTCGTCCTCCGAGGCGCCGCCGACTTCGGCTTGCTCCTGCTGTCCATCGTCCGCTTGCTGTTGCGCGTCCAGTTCGCACAACGCCAGCTCTGACTGCACGGAAAACGCGCAATCCGAGTGGCAACTCCCCCAAACGAACGACCTCCCGTCGCTCTCTTTGTACACGCGATCGTAAAACGTCTTGGTCGAATCCGAAAACGTCGACGCCGTGCACTCGTTCATGTTAAACATGTTGTTCGGGCTTCGTCCCAAGTTATTCTCCGGCGCGCACGAATCCGGGTTGCTCGCAGTCGATATGCACCCGGCATCTTTTCGAAACGCTGGTCCGTTCGGCCCGTTCTTTTCGTACAACGCGAACGTAAATTCGTCCCCTGGTGCCAACACGGACGCGTCGACTTCAAACGCGCCGCAGTGCGTCGCCGTCATCTCAATCCCGCGATCGAACGCTAATTCGGGATTTTGTTGCGATCGAACAATCACTCGCGCGCCCATGTTTTTTTTCCACGACGTCGGGTCTGGGTGGAAATCGAGAACGTGTAAAGGCGCGCACGCCGTGTGGAGTTTGATGGTTTTGGACGCGTGCGGTAACGACGCGGCTTCTTCCCCGAGATGCGATCGAGTTCCACCGCTCGATGTCAAAGAAGAACTGTTGCTCTTGTTCCCGCTCAAAGCGAGGGTCGTGGCCAAGACCAAAGCGCCAGAACCGGCGAGGACTTTCGTCCACGTTTTCGACGACGACGACGACGCGAAGCGATGAGACGATGCATCATTCTCTTCACGCGGCCTCAGCAACGATTGGTGCTCGGCCATTTTGTGTGTAATGTGTGTATATAAAAAGTCACTTTCACTCTCTCTCCTAGTAAAAGCGCTGCTCAAAAAAGGTAAGCGAGCAGAGAAAGCGTTGTTGTTTGGTTGTCAACTCTTCTTCTGTACTTCTTCTTCTTCTTTCTAGCGCGCGCGTTCTTTTATGTTATATATCTCGTCTCGAATGCAGAGAGACTTTCCCTTAGTACGTTTAGGGTTTTTTTATTTCTACCTTTTTTTCCAACTGAAAAAGTAAGAAAAAATCATGAAACTCATTCCTTCCTTCCCATAACACATTCGTCTTTGCGTAGTATTTTTCTTCTTATAAAAATAAACGTAAAATCGTCGTCGTCGTCGTCTAGAAGTATTCACGGTTTCACTTAAGCTTCTTCTCGAACAAAATCAAGTGCTCTTTCCTGGCCCCGTTATAGACGGTTCCGGTACTTTCCATGGTTCGTAACAAAGCGAGCGAACAACTGGCGAGAAGCGTAAAACCGAGTTGCTCGGCGCAAACGACGGTGCTTTTTAAAGCGTCCACGTTGGCGCCGTCGCCAATCATGACGAGCATTCGACCGGACGGTTTTAACGTTTTATAGGCGTTCTTAAGCCATTGCGTTTGGGATCGGGTCCATTTGTCGTTGAACGCGGACGGGTTTTTCCGTAACTCTCGCTTGGCGCCGAATTCGTTGGCGGAGCTGAAATCGTCGCTCCACGGCGCGCGGTTACCGTTTTCGTCCAATTCGTTCGAGTCAGGGACTTTTGCGTCGACGTAGTACGACGTCGGTGGTTTTAGGGATTCAGTTTCTTCACTTGTCGTCGTTATCGCGCTACCGTTACCAGAACTACTCCCGACGCGAAATCTCGACCTTTGTTTTCTCGCGAACGAGACGTAGTCGTACACTCCCGGGTACGGCGGACTCGTCAGTATTCCCGAAACTGTTCCAATTTTATCTTTAGGAACTAAATCATCAAACCGGGCGTCGCCTTTACGGATGACCACGTCTGCTGTTCCACCTACCGCGTCGTGTAAATCCTTCACGCGAAATATGTACTCGTCGACGCACCTTTGGTAAAAGCTCAACGGCGAGTAATACGAGTCGTCTCGATCGCTGTTGCTACCATTGCTCGTCGCGCGTCGCTTTCCGAACCGTTTTTTTCTCTTATTTCTTTTCTGTCGCACGAAGTGTCTTCGTTCTGCTTCGGCTAAACAGAAGAAAAGCGCCGTTTTCCTCGTCGTCGAGTCTATGCTATTGCTATTACTCTCGTTACCGCTACTACTACTATTACTCTCGTCGTCCTCGCTCTCTACTGAAATCGCCTTCTCCACCGCCACGGCAATGCTCGCAAAGCTCCCTAACGGATTGACGTTTTCGTCTGCGTCTTTTTCGTCTGCAATAATCGCCTCAATCTTCTTCATTCGTTCTCTCAACCACGTCTCTTCCTCGTCCACGTTTTCCGGCACCCAAACGCGGTGGCCGCAAACGTGTAGCGCCAACGGACTGACATCCGTCCCGTACGCGATTAAACCGTTCGTCATCGCCACGACCGGTACTGTTCCGCCGCCACAAAACGGGTCCAAAATGCTTTCTTTGTTCTCTGTTTTACTCTCCTGATGATCGTCGTCCTCCGCCTCTCCCCTCCTCAACAAAAGCTCCACGCACCTCTCGGCCGCCGCTGGTTGCATGCCGGCTAAGATTTCCCCAAACCCGTGCGTGACTCTGCGAAAACCACTCGGTACGTGCGTAAACCCGTGCTTCCACTGCATTCGCATCGCGTGGAGAAGAATAGAGGTGTACTCCTCCGGTCCGTGGCACGTTTCCGTGAACTCTGTGCTCGGGATTTTCGTGTGTTCGTAATACTCTAAGGGGGGTGATTCTGTCGTTTTTGTCGCGATATTGCTGGCGATGGCGCATCGATTTCGTCTCCTCCTCGTCCGCGCGTGTTGTTGATGATGACGATGATGCTGTTTTCTCTGCAAAAGCTGTTTTTGCTGCTCTTGCTGCCGAAAAGCGAAGAGAGAGGAAGCGACGACGCGCATATGGATTTGCTTCTCTTTTCCCCAAAGAAACAGTTAAAAAGTGTGGTTATGACATGTATTTATAAATAGTAAAATTTCAATGGGGGTTTGGTCTTCTATACGCACACATTTTTACGCGTTTATCATTCGCGCATTCTCTTTTGTGCCTGATGTTGTTATTTTTCTCACGTGTTATTCTTTTCGGCTTTCTCGAACGCTCTTTTCAAGTCGTTTAACAAATCCTCGGCGTCTTCGATGCCGCAACTGATGCGAACCAAATCGTCCGGCAAGCCTCGAGCGGCTCTGACTTCTGCTGGAATACTCGCGTGCGACATGAAGCACGGCAAGGAAATTAAACTCGTCACGCCGCCGAAAGAGACGGTAATTTTAAACAGTTTCGTTTCTTCGACTATAGTTTTGGAAAAGTTGACGTCTCCCGTGGTGAAGGAGAGAATGCTTCCCGCGCCGGTGGCTTGGGAGAAGTGCACGTCGTGGAACGGGTTGGATTTCAATCCCGGGTAGTTTACTTTTTGGACCTTCGGGTGATTGTCGATCCATTCGGCTAATTTCATCGCGTTTTCTTGCTGTCTTTTCATTCGCAAGTCCATGGTTTTGATGCCTCTCAAAGCTAACCAACAATCGAACGGGCCTAAAAGCGTGCCGCATGCGTTTTGGAAAAAGTACACGCGTTTTGCTAACTCTTCACCTTTGACCGCGAGTAAACCTCCGGTAACATCCGAATGCCCAGCGATGAACTTTGTCGCGGAAACCATGCTAATATCTGCTCCTAACTCTAACGGGTTTTGAAACGTCGCGGTCATGATGGAGTTATCCACGCACACCAAAGCGCCTTTCTTCTTGGCCATCTCGCAAATTTTGCGCACGTCGATGCATTGCAATCTCGGATTGGTCGGCGACTCGAGCATAACCATCGTCGTTGGTCCGCCGTTAATGGCTTCTTCCACTGCTTTCAAATCCGTGCAGTCCACGTTAACGACTTCAATCCCAACTTCCGGAACGACTTGCGCTAACAACCGACTCGTCCCGCCGTAAATATCGTCGCCGGTGACGATGCGCTCGCCATTCTTCACCAATCTCGTCACCGTCGCTAACGCGCTCATCCCCGAGCTAAACGCGAACGCTCTCGTCGCGCCTTCAATGTCTGCGAATTGCTCCTCCAACTGGTCTCTCGTCGGGTTCCCACTTCTCGTGTAATCGTACCTCCCATTTTCTGTCGCGTTCGGTTGCGCGAACGTCGCGGTTTGGTACAGCGGCGGCGCCGACGCGGAATACGGGTCCTCGACGGACGTTTTCGGGTGCACCAGTTTTGTCGCGATAGATAAACTCTTCCTGAGTTCCTTTTCGTCCTCGTTCGAAGAAACAACATCCTCCTCCGAAGCCGCCATGACGACGACACTACTCCTTCCCAATTTTAAGCTTTTCCCGGTTTTGGATAAAAGTACAGAAACAGACGATGATTTTTTACTCAATCGTAGATGATGATGCTTTCGCTCCTGCTGCTGCTTCGAGAAAAATCGAAAAGAAGAAGAAGAAGAAGAAGAAGAACGAGTCGTCGTCGTCCTCCTCGTCGTCGTCGAAACCGACGAAGGTGCCGTTAACCCTGCTCCTCCACCGAACAAACGCAACGACATTTGGTCGGGAAAGTAGTAAAGCGCTTTTCCCCTTTTAACAAACCGGTTTACCAAAGCACAGTGAAAAAATTACGAAAAAATGTGAAAAAAATGCAGAAAATTTCATTCCTTATTTTTAAGTCAAAGGGGACAAAAAGCTCGCGAGGGAGAAAAAATTTCAAAATCGAGAGAGAGATATAAGCGCGAATAAAACACACGCGGAGGAGGAGGAGATTGCTCTCTCGGCTGCTGCGCGCTTTACGACGACGCGCTCTGACGAGGAGGAGGAGGACGTGTTGCCCGGGCGAGTAAAATGTCTTTCTCGTCTTTTGAGAAGAGCACCAACAAAACCAACATCAAAGAAAACAATGATGACAACAAAATTCGGTTCTTCAGCCGAAACGCGAACGTGATAAAAGAGGACGTGGAAAAAGGCACCAAAGAATGGTCCTCCGTCCCTTCGGCGGTGAGACGAGCGTTTTTACGCCTAGGTCTCATCTCTGAACGAGAAAATAGTGCGAACGAAATCAGAGACTCGCGGTTAGAGGCGACGGAAAAACGATTAGGGGACGTGGAAAAACGATGCCAAATCTTGCTCAACGGTTTAGACTGCGAGCGAGAGGAAAACGCGCGATTAATGGAACGGTTGTCGAGTTTAGAGAAAGAACACGCGACGTTTCGAAACGAGTGCGAAACAATCGTCGGTGGGTTGGAGAAGCACGTTTTGAGCGTAACGACGGAAACGAGCCAAATGAAAGCGACCGTGGCGAAGTCGGCGCAGATGGAAGCTATCGTCAAGGCGAACGAAATAGCGTTGAACGCGGTGGCGAGTTCTGTTGATGACGCGGTCGCCGTGTCGCGAGTAGCGAAAGACGAGGCAAAGAGATGCGTGAAAATGATGGAGAGAGGTTTCGACGTGAATGAAATTCGGAACGACGTGAACGTTTTGACAGCGCAGATGACTCGCGTGGAAAGCGAGAGGCGAGAGTGCGAGAAGTTTGCTCAAGCGAGTCGAAAGGCGGCGAGCAAAGCCGAGGAAGAGGCACGGAAAGCGGACGTGGAGAGAACGAAAACGCAAAGCTTCGCGGAGATTGTGGGACAATTCAATCGCGAGGTGGATAGAAAAATGCAGGCGTTGAAAGTTGGTTTACAAGCGTGCGACGAGGCGGAAGGGTTGATCAAAGATCGCGTCCGAGAAGCCAAGGCGGAAAGCGATCGAAACCGAGACGCGATGGAGATGTTTGCAGAGAAAGCGAGAGGGAAGTTGATGGAGTCGTGTTCGCACGTGGAGAGAGTTGCGCGAACGTGCGCGAACGTGGCGGACGCGAGCACGAGAGAAATGCACGAGGCGGTGGAAAATGAAAAGGAGACGCTGAGGACGTTGGAGGAGGAGATGGAGTTGAGATTTCGAGACGAGTGCGATCGATTTGAACGCGCGGCGAAGAGCGCGAGGAAAGAGGTGGAGGACGTCGCGGAAGCGGTAAAAGGTCAAGTCGTCGATGAGTGCGGTCAAGTCTGCGACGTGGTCATCGCAAAGTTTGTTCAAGAACGCGCGAGTGAGTTGTCCGAAACGGTCGTTTCGGCGATCAAAATGAAAGCCAGCGACGCCGCAGCGGACGCGAGACGGTGCGCGGAGATGTGCTCGGACGTTTCAAAAGTAGCCAGAGATGCCGAACAACAGTTTCAAAGAAAAGTAGACGATGGGTTCAGGTCCGTAGATATTGCCATTGCGAGAGCGGAAGCGGCACAGGAAGACATCTCGACGCAAAAGGATACTATTTTGCGCGCGGTGGATGAAGCGTTGGACGCGTTGCGCCAACGGGAGGCGAGTTGCTCGAAACGCATGCACGACGAAAGCGAAGAACGAATGCGCGCTTTTAGACGAACCATAGACGAATTGAAACAATCGGTTGGGAACATCGACGCAGCGGATGTTGTCGCGTTCAAAAAACGGTGCGACGGCTTGGAAGCGAGAGTTTTAGAGTGCGAAAAGAACGGACGCGTTTCGTTCGGGACGCTTGAACACGTCAACAGAGAGCTGGAAAGGTTAACGTTAGATTTTAACGACGTCCGTGTGGACGTCGCCGAACGCTTGCGCAGAGACGAGGAAGTGTGCAAAGAGCTCGAACGGTTAGAAAAACGCGTGAAAGAGGAGATTGTTGCCGCCACGGAACGCGCACAATCCTTCGCGCAAATGGAAATCGAACTGCTTCGATTGGAAAACGTGGAGAAAATCGAAGGCATTTGCGAGGCGTTGTTTGGGTTGGAAAATGGAAAGATGGCCGGTAAAGACGCGCAAACGATTAAAGCGATGACGCGAACGATGTTTTTAGAATCTAGCACCTCGGCGATGGAAATGTATTTAGGTGGTGGTGGTAGCATGGAAATGTCCTCGTCGTCGACGTTGGTGCCGACGACGGAGCACGGCGAAGGCGACAGCGCTTCCGTATTTGCCAAAATCAGACGCCTAGAAGCGCTCGCAAAAACCTTCGAAAAGAGAAGCGAAGTCGAGAAACTCGCGAATGAGATCGCGTCGAGACAGACGGAACACTCGCAGGTTTTGAAATCGTTACACGATGGCGTGCAATTTGCCATGCGCGAACGCCCGACGAGAGAGGCGGTGGAACATCTCGTCAACGACATTTCCGAAAGAGTTTTAGACTTAGAAACCGATAAAGAGGTAAATAAAACTCGATTGCGACAAGTCACGGAATCTGCAAAGGAGATCATCGACAGGAGGTGCGAAGCTTTAGAAGCCGCCCATCGAGCGCAGTTGAGGAAACTCGCCAATCAACGCATCTCGACGACGACGCAAACGACTACGGAAAATGAAGTCTCCTCGCGCTCTACCTTCACCAACAACGACGATGGCGAAAATAGATTAGAAGCTATACTTCTGCACGAGTACCCTAAAAGAACGGAGATGAACGCCGCGATTGCGGGAGTAGAAAATCAAATTCGAAGAGTCGAAGAGAGAACTCGATTGAAATTGGATTTGAAAGCAGATAAGAAAGACGTCGTCGCGTTGGCCGAGCGCGTGGTGAATAAATGATAAAAGCACTATGCCAGCGGATCTATGTAAATCTATATAATTCTACACGTACCAGGTACCAGGTACTATGTAAACTATCTCCATCACAATCTCTCTATGATCTCTTTCCGAATCTTCTCAAAATATGTCAACTCAACAATCGCCTTCCTCGCTTTCTCCGCGTCGAATTCCACTTCATCGTCCAACGCCTCTCCCACTCGCCTTTCCGCCTCTTCCATCCTCTCCTCGTTCTCTTCTTTCAACTTTATCAACTCCTCCCCGTCCTCGTCCGCTTCTTCAATCGCCTCTCGAACTTCCATGACCAAAAAAAGTAACTCTGGCGGCACCTCTTCTCTCGCTTCTTCCTCTCCTCCGTTCTTCTCCTTCTCCTCCGTACCGTCGTACGCCGCTCCC
>Ga0209091_10004244_pt1 | contig 11249 bp, 10 predicted proteins | sample ArcticOcean_MG_C_6_FD_187438 | JGI IMG/M metagenome (GOLD analysis project Ga0209091, IMG submission 187438) | Marine microbial communities from western Arctic Ocean - ArcticOcean_MG_CB8_128 (SPAdes) (version 2) | ecosystem: Environmental > Aquatic > Marine > Oceanic | place: Arctic Ocean... | reverse complement strand
TCTTAGGTTCTTAGGTTCTTAAGTTCTTAAGTTCTTACACCCCAACAGCCCTCACATCAGCCGGGCGAGACCTTGGTAGGTATAGGTTGCAAACTTTGGCCCCGCAATGTAGCCCCGTTCTATGTCATCGAAGGCGAACCCCGCCTCGGCCAACAGCACATCCGGCGCGCGATTTAAATTACAACCACCGGCTAAGGGTTTCCAAATGGGGTTGATGCGATTTTGCCACCGAGCCACCCCATGATCTGGCGAGACCCCATGCTCGGCAAATACCAAACGCGCACCGGGCTTTAACACGCGTCTAATTTCTAGCAAGGCCGCTAAGGGATCGGGGATGGTGCACAGCGTCCAGGTAATGACTGCGGCATCGAAACTCTGATTATCGGCGGGTATGGCATCGCCTGAAACGGCTGCGAATTCAACCTCCGTGCCGTGGGCTTCGGCCACCTCTCGCGCATACACCTGCAGTTCCTCCGACGGGTCAACGGCAAAGACTTTAGTGCCCGGTTGATAAAAGGGTAAGTTCAAACCGGAGCCCACCCCAATTTCCAGCACCCGCCCCGATACTTGAGGCACACGATGCGCCCGTATCCGGGTCATCTCAGGCGATTTCATCAAGGCGTTTAAAAGTTTTGGTAATACGGCTCGATCGTACCAACGGGCTAGCACACTCACGGCATTCTCCTTTGCAAGGATCTCAATCTATCAGATCCTAGAGGATTTAAGCAGCGCCGGAATAGTTCAGGACCGCGTAAACCGCCCCGGGAACTGTCGATGAACTTTTATGCAACGTGTCCATTGGTCCGCCCCCTTTTGAGTCTACAATTTTAAATGAACCCGACTGATCAGCGCCCGCCCTAAATAAAAACCGATGCGCTTGCTCAAAACCAATGCCAAAAACAACAGGGCCCAAGAATGCGCTGACCCCAGCGGCCAACCTCAACGGTTCTAACGATAAAAGTCTGCGTCTAATCATCCGGGTCAAGGTCCCTGAAGCGCTGGGTTAGAGCCTCTAATCAACAAACCGATATCGGCTTAAAACCTCTTCAACCTATCTCAGTCCTCACTTCGCTTGGCCATCTATGCCTTGGCACAGCATTTAAATACCCTCTAAACTGCCCTAGCAGGAGAAATGCTATGACGCACTCAGACGAAAGCGATTTGGTGGCCGAATTAACCGCGGCAATCAAGCGAGCCCACAATGTGGTTGTCTTTACCGGCGCCGGTTTATCGACCGAGTCTGGCATTCCCGACTTTCGCGGACCCAACGGCATTTGGAAAACCCAGACACCCATCGACTTTAGCGATTTCGTTGCCTCTGAGGATTGGCGCCGGGAATCCTGGCGCCGCCGGTTCTCGGGCACAGACCGCTTCGGGACGGCCGAGCCCAACTTGGGTCATTTAGCGATCGCGCATTGGGTTCGCTCTGGCAAAATCACCAGCATCATTACCCAAAACGTAGACGGCCTGCATCAGAAATCAGGGGTGCCCGATGACCAGATCATCGAACTACACGGTAATGCCCAATACGCTACCTGCTTGTCCTGCGGCGACCGTTACGAATTGGCAGCCCTTCGGTCGTTGTTTCTGCCCGATGAGACGGTCCCGGTATGCCGTCAATGCGGCGGCATCATCAAAACCGCCACCATCTCCTTCGGCCAAGCCATGCCCGAAACAGAAATGCAGGCCGCGCACGATGCCAGCACAGCGTGCGATCTGTTTATTGCCATCGGATCATCGCTTACGGTTTAGCCCGCGGCAGGATTCCCCGTCCTTGCCAAGCAACAGGGCGCCGACCTGATCATCATCAATCATCAAGCAACAGACTTAGATCCCATTGCGGATCTCGTCATACCCCACTCAATCGGCTCAGTGCTGTCTCAGGCCGCAGGGTTAGGTCAAATCAATCATTGAGTAGGTCGATCGCCGCTCGAAGCATTTGATTGATATCCATCGGCTGGTCCGGCAGCGCTCGGCAACGATCAAAAAAGGCGGTCGAAATCTCGTCCCGCGCCGAAAAACCGCCGCAGACAATCATCGAGGCTTCCGGGTTCGCCTCGCGCCACTCAGACAAACCACCAACCGCTGCATCCGAAACCAGCAGGCGAATGCCCAGGTGATTTTCAAGCAAAGCTGCCGCGGCCAAAGCAGGCGTTTTAGCGATCCGCGCGGTCATGCCTTGGGCTCGAAACAGCTCTGCCACCAATTCACTTCGTACCGGATTCGACAAACTCACGAGCGCAATCAACGGCGCTTCATCGGCCAACTGCGCGCCCATGAGCAGCTTGCTATTGGCCGCCTGACCGAGCAGGCCTTCCATATCCATTAAATGATCGTTCACATACTGCTCATAGCGTCGAATCGCGGACAACCGCTCGCCCGCGACCAGCTGGTTCTCCTCGAGCATCACCGCGATCAGCTCCGAGTACCCCTTTGCAGTGGAAACCATATTTTGAAGGGTCTGGATCAACTGCCGCTGAGGTTTTTTTAGCGACTGGAGCTCGACCTGGAGCAAGCTCAATTCTTGATGGTGCGCCAGAAATAAAAGATAACGGGCGTCGTCCTTCACATAGGTCAGGGTAATCGGCACTCCTTCAAACTCAGATTCATAACTCCCAACTTCGTCTAGAAACTCAGGGCAGGCGGTCAAACAGTGGCTCAAAACATGTTCAGGGTTTTCAAATTCAGCCCGCGCAGCTTGGTTGAAACAGACCAGTTTCAAATCCGAATCCAGCACGAAGCACGGCATCGGCAAGGCTTGAATCAAGAACGACATACTTTGGGTCATGGTGTAAAACCTTTTAATCGGCGCGTCTCTGCTTTCATCGAATGCATCGCTTTAATGCCCGCATCCAAAAAGGGTTGGAACGCCGCCAGCGCGAACGGCTTCGCAAGCGTTGCATAAACCGCGGGATGCTCGAAAGGATCTGCCGTCATCAACAAAACCGGGTGCAAGGACCCAACCGCTGCCATCTTATCCAGCAACGGTAGAATACTGTCCTCGCCCAAATTACGATCCGTGATCACCAAATCAAACCTTCCAGGCTGCCAGCAGTGGATCGCCTCACGGAGCGATGCCGCCGTTGTAACCCGCAATCCCGCCTCTAACAACATTGGCAACAGCGCGCTGCGCATCATCTCATTATCTTCAATCAGCAACAGTCGTCCCGCTGAACCACTGGCTGCTTTAAGAACATTGACGCCAGCATCATCCGATTCTAATCTGGTTAAGCGCTTGGCATCGGACGCGGTATCGGCCGAGCCATGTTCTGACGCGACGCCATCCGGCGCCATCTCGATAACAGCGTCATTCGACCGCTGAGCAACCGTATCGGGCGCGCTCAGGGCGCCCGCCTGATCCCAGTGCGGCCCGACCTGAATTTTCAAAAGACACGTGCGGCGATTACCGCTTGCCCCACCGTAAGCGCTGGCCCAAGGTTCCGGTAACGTTAAAACCATCACCCGCAAGCACAACAGTTCCCCGGTGACCGTTGAGACCGGGCACAGGATCGGCTCATCCAGCGGTTGTTGCTTTAGATAACGCAACAGGTCTTCATACACGCCTGGCACCAAACAACGACGCCACAGGGCGGCCGTTAAACCGCGATTGGTCGCCCGAAACCCCATTCGAAGACAGAGCTCTGGGCTGGGCTGAAGACGCGCTGTCACGGGATCAAAGAGCGCATGATACGTTGCAACCGGCTCCCCAGCGTGCGAGGCGGCCAATACCGAAAAGAGCGCGGCCAGCTCAGCAGGCAGCATCGAGTGCCGGTCCGGCGCAGCAAATGATTCACCAGACGATGGCTTGACAGCACTGGCGCGACGCTCGGCCTTAACCGCCGCTTGCACTTCAAATCCTGTGGCGCCCTGAAACACCTCGACCCTCAAGTCATCGGTTAAGGCGTGCCCCTGAACGTCCTGAAGAACGAGCTGCCCTGCTGCCAGCTGTCCGCTCACCAGCTGCACCAGGCTCGCATTTTTAAAGTGCTTAGCCTGATTAAACTGTTCAAGGCAGTCCCGGGCACTGCCATAACCTAAAAGGTTTGAAACGCGCGCGCCGGCCGCAACAATCGAACCGGTCGTCATTTCGAAATAGAGACTGTCTGGGCCTGGCGCCTGAAGGTGATTTGCAGCCATCACGGGATGCTTCCGAACCGCCCGAGCCACGGCCCACAAAGCAAGCACTGCACCAACACTGGTTAACAAAAGAATCATAAAACTCGAATTATTCGTAAAGCCTCAAGCCTATCGTTAATCGGGTTTAATGTGAATGCCGGCAACTTGGATGTTGCCCTGCTCGACAGATGCTACACTTTCGCCGTCAAAGAAGGTGCCTGTCATGCTTAAGAACTTAACCGTCCAAATCCTCATCGCGGCCGTGGTCGCGGCATTTAGCGCCCGCCTGTTCGGGGACGTTAGCTGGCTCACAACGCCCTCGGCCTTTTACGACACCATTCTCATGCTCAAGGTTTCGTTTCTCGCAGCCTTGAAAATGCTCATCGCACCGATGATTTTTTTCTCCTTGATTAGCGGGATCGCCAATATCGGCAATGTTGTTAGGTTACGTAGGCTCGGCGGCGTCACCGTTTTGTACTATCTTGGCACGACCGGGCTTGCCATCACGCTCGGGCTCATTGCCGTCTTTTGGATTCATCCTTGGGAAGCCTACCCCCCGGCGCTCGAGAGCAGCCTGGTGTTTTCGGAATCCCGAATGATCGACCCGGGCAGCGACTCCCTGATTGGCATTTTAAAACAGCTCCTGATCATGGCCTTTGCCAACCCTTTCCACGCCCTGGTCAATCTCAACATTATTGGCATCGTGACCAGCGCGATTCTGCTCGGGCTGGCCATGGTGATCACTTTGAAACCCGACAGCCCGGTCTTCGCCACCGTCCGCGATCTGAATCAAATTATCATGAAAGTCTTAAGTTGGATCATCAGACTGCTGCCCATCGGGATCTTTGCCATTATTTTCGACTTTTCGTTGCGGCTCAGCATCAGCGATGAATTCAGCCAAGACTTCCTCACCCAGCTCCTGCAATTTTCAATGCTGGTCACAGCCCTGACGTTATTCCATGGCTTTGTGGTCTTGCCGCTGGTGGCTTGGATCACAACGGGGCAGCATCCCGTACGCCTCGTTCGGTCCATTGCACAACCCTTACTGGTAGCCTTCTCGACCTCGTCCAGCGCGGCAACCCTACCGGTTTCGATGAAAGCGGCCGAAGAAAAATTAGGCGTCGACCAAAGTGTCAGCAGTTTCGTTCTCCCATTGGGCGCCACCATGAACATGGATGGCACGGCCTTATTCGAAGCTGTGGCCGCAATCTTTTTGGCCTACCTGTATGGTATCGAGCTCAGCACGCTCATGGTGTTTACCGTTTTCTTAATGGCCATGATTTCATCGATTGGCGCGCCGGGCATGCCAACCGCCTCGATGTCCGGTATGCAGATCGTCTTACTGGCCGTCGGGATTCCGCTGGAAGCCATCGCCATCCTGCTCGTCATCGAGCGGCCCCTCGACACCTTTCGCACCACGGTCAATGTCCAAGGTGATTTAATTGGCACCTTAGTGGTTCAGCATTACTTGAATAAAAGGAACAAACAGGCGGCGCAATCGATCTGAGCGAGGCGCATTCGCGCCAGTGATCCAGCACCGTCGGATAAGACCCAGAACGCTAAGCTTTGGGTTCCACCTCGCGCTGTAAGATCAAGCGCGCGAAATAAAACAAAAACTCGCGATGGTGTTGGCTAGTCTGTAATCGGCTCATGCTGTCAGCGCCTTGTTTACTGACCAAAAACTCAAACGTCGACATCAAGGTCTCTTGTGCGCCCACCACCCGGTCCAGTTCTTCGTTTAAGAAATCATGCAAAACCGGTAAATCGTCTTCGGTAATCCCGGAACGATCCGGCTCGAGCACCGCATTCCCCCAAATTGTGGCAATCAGCATCCGAAATTTTTCTTTATCAACAAATTCATCAACCAGACGACACTGATCAAGGATCTCCTCAACGGCGGGGATAAATCGTTCCCGGGCTTCTTCGATCTTCATAATAAGACGCAATATGCAATGGATCATAACGGAGCAAAATGATAACAGTTCGGTCTCGTCTTGTTGCAGAAATCGCGAAAATTTCACCGAAGCAAGCCCCTCAGCACACGGGCCATCCGCCCGGGCTGCATTGACCACGCCCCCCCGCTTTTTGCCAAAAGCGGGGGGGTCGGCCAAAGCAAGCGCCCGCATTGCCATTGCTGCCTATTCAGATCTCAGGCAATCCTCGTTAGACTCCGAACAAAGCACGGCCACATAAGCTGCTCATGGACGTTGACCCTCAGCAAGTATCAAGCGAGGCATTCACCCGGAAATTCATCCATGTGGATATGGATTGCTTCTATGCGGCGGTTGAAATGCGGGATGATCCGAGCCTTGGCGACTTGCCCCTTGCCATCGGAGGTCGCCCCGATCAACGTGGGGTCGTTGCGACCTGCAACTATCCCGCTCGAAAATTCGGCATTCATTCCGCCATGGCGACCGCCTACGCCATGCGTCTCTGCCCCGAGCTGATTGTCAGACCCCCCCGCATGGCGTATTACCAAGCTATTTCTCGCGAGATCCGCGCGATCTTTCAGCGCTACACCGACCTAATTGAGCCCATTAGCTTGGATGAAGCCTATCTGGATGTGACCGATTCCGAGCACTGCCAAGGTAGCGCAACCCGAATTGCCGAAGACATTCGACAGGTTATCTTCGATGAAACCGGCCTCACCGCATCAGCCGGTATCGCACCGATCAAATTTCTCGCCAAAATCTGCAGTGATGAAAACAAGCCCAATGGCCAATTCGTGCTCACCCCAGACACCTTGGATGACTTTGTGCGCGCGCTACCCCTTAAAAAAATCCCAGGTGTCGGTAAAGTGACCCAAGCCAAGCTTGCCAAGTTCGGTCTAATAACCTGCCAAGATATCCGAGATTTTGGGGAAACCGCACTCTCACAACACTTTGGCAGCTTTGCAAACCATCTCTTTCAGCGCGCCTGGGGGCAAGATCCAAGGCGTTTGACCACCGAATGGATCCGAAAATCGGTCAGTGTTGAACGCACCTTCTCGGAAGACTTGACTGAACTGGCTGAAGCCGCGCCAATTATTGAGCGTCTGACTGCCGAGCTCCAAAGGCGTTTAACGCCCTATGCGAACCGGCGCGTTAAGAATCAGCAGATTAAGCTGAAATTCAGCGACTTCACTCAAACCACCGTCGAGCGCCGCAGCGAGATGCTCGACCCAGCCCTGACCCAAAGCCTGCTTGAAAGCGCTTGGACGCGGGGCGCGGGCAAAGGCGTTCGCCTCATCGGCCTTGGCATTCATTTTTTTGATCCCGAACCTGAGCAAACCCAGCAACTCGCCCTCTTCGCGGAGACCGACCTACAAGGCACGCCACAAATCCTGTAAGATTCTCAGCTTTTCAGTCCTAGAGATTGTCATGCGAAAAACCAAGATCATCTGCACCATCGGTCCTAAAACCGAATCCTTCGATCAGCTTGAAAAGCTCGCGCTCGCAGGCATGAACGTGGTCCGCCTGAATATGTCCCACGCGAACCACGAAGGCGCCGCCCGCATCATCCGCGCGATTAAAACCCTTAACCGTAAACTGCCCGACCCAGTGGCCATTTTGCTCGACACACAAGGGCCGGAGATCCGAACCGGCGACATCAAGGGCGAGCTCGCCCTCACCACGGGTGATGAAATCACCATTAGTGTGCGCGATGGCGGTGACGTTGAGGCCTCAAGCATTCGAATCCATTACGATGATTTGGTGAGCGCGCTCAAGATTGGCGATCGGATCACGGTCGACAACGGCATCATTAACCTGCAGGTCCTCACCAAAAACGACAATGGCACTTTAGGCTGCAAAATTATCGATGGCGGCATTTTAAAAAGTAAACGCCACGTGAACTTGCCGGGCATTCGGGTCAACCTACCCGCCATAACTAATAAAGACCGGGCCGATATTACCTTTGGCATCGAGCAAGAAGTCGATTTTATTGCGCTGTCATTCGTCCGAGAAGCCGAAGACGTGCGCGAACTCAAAGCCCTCCTGGGCAAGAAAGCCGGCAAGATTAAAATTATTGGCAAAATAGAAGACCAATCTGGCGTCGCCAACCTCGATGAAATTTTACAAGAAGTTGACGGCATTATGGTGGCCCGCGGCGACCTGGGCGTTGAAATCAATCTCGCAGAACTGCCCAATGTGCAACGTCAAATCGTGCGCCGATGCGCCGAGGAAGGCAAACGGGTCATTGTTGCCACCCACCTTTTAGAATCCATGATCGAAAATCCCATCCCCACCCGGGCCGAGGTCACGGATGTGGCCAACGCCATCTATGAGGAAGTCGATGCGGTCATGCTGTCCGGTGAAACCACCATCGGGAAATACCCCATCCGGTGCGTTGAGCAATTGGTCGAGATCGCTCGGGCATCCGAGCGCGTGCCGGGCCTGGGCTTCGTTCAAAAACTCACGCCCGATTCCGATAAACAGCAGGTTGCCCACTACGCCGTTCAATTGGCCGAAAGCTTGGGCGCCAAGGGTACGGTTGTGATTACTCGCCGGGGCTACATGGCCGACTTCGTAACCAACTGCCATCCTCAAAAAAGTCGCATCTACGCGTTCACCAATGATTCCCAAACACGACGACGGCTGGTTATGAACCGGAACGTTTCACCCTACCGTATTGCCTTCAGCCAAGATCCTGAGAAAACCCTCACCGCCGCCTTTAAACTGTTAAAAAGCAAAGCAGGCTTAGAAACGGGCGACAAGGTCGTTGTCATCTCGGACATGCTCTCAGGCCAAGGGATCGAAGCCATACAGGTGCGTAAACTGCCCTAGCGTAAACCTCGCGCCGGTGCGCGCGCCCGAACACGAGCGGCTATGGCCTGCCTCACAAGGCAGGCCACTCGCTCAGGCGAAGATCTTACCCGGGTTCAAGATATCGTTTGGGTCTAAGGTTTTCTTCAGCGCCTGCATCACGAGAATTTCATCCGCGCTGCGCGACATCCCAAGATACTGCTTCTTCTGAACACCGATGCCGTGCTCGGCGCTCACCGAACCGCCGCGTTCGGGCAGCCCCGCGTAGACCACCGCTTCCACCGCAGGCTTGGCCAATTTATCACCCACCCCAACCACGATATGCAGGTTGCCATCCCCCAAGTGCCCAAACACCGACAGATGATTACCCGGCCAAGACGTATCCAACTGCTGCCGAAGTTCGATGACATAACTGTCCATCTTGCTCAGTGGCACACTGATATCAAAGGCAAATACTGGGCGATGCTGGCCGACTTGACCCACGTCATCTCGAATCGCCCACATGGCATCCCGTTCTGCCTGACTCTGAGCAATCGCCCCATCGGCAACAACGCCCTCTTCCATGGCGTCGGATAAAACCTGTAAGAACCGATCGGCATCGCGGCTATCGTCGCCGCCTAAGGCTTCAACCAAGATGTAGTAGGCGTAATCGTGGGATAGCGGCGGCTTACCGGCCGCAGGGGGGGTTGTGACCAACCGATAATAGTCCTGCCAGAGCACTTCAAAGGCGCTCAAGCTGCCGCCCAAGCGTGCATCGAGCCGATTCAAAATATCGGTCACCTCATCAAACGAATTCGCCGCCAAAAAAGCCATTTGCTGACTCACCGGCTTGGGCCTTAACCGAAGCACCAAACGGGTTACGATGCCTAACGTGCCTTCACTCCCAATGAACAGCTGCTTTAAGTCGTAGCCGGTATTGTTTTTAATGATTTTATTGAGCGACGATAAAATCGTGCCATCGGCTAACACCACTTCCATACCCAAGATTTGATCCCGCATCATGCCGTAGCGGATGACCCGGTTGCCGCCAGCATTGGTCGCCACATTGCCGCCAATCGTTGCCGAGCCACGCGCGCCAATATCCAAGGGAAACATCATGTCTTCCGCGTCGGCCGCCTCTTGCACCAACTGCAGCGCAACGCCTGCTTGCACGGTCATGGTCCGACTCGCGGTATCAATTTCTTCAATCTGGTTCATGCGCTCGAGCGAGATCGCAACTTCCGTCGCGTTCGAGGCCGTTGCCTCAACCAATCCGGTTAAGCCGCCATACGGAATGACCGGTTGACCCGCCTCCGAGCAGGCCTTGAGCACTTCAGAGACTTCGTCGGTCGTCCGAGGCCGGACAATGGCCAGTGGATGCCCATGGGGAATGAGGCGTTCGGCTAAGGCGTCTCCAACCAACACGCCGCCGTCACCTAGAATCGCTTCTAATTGGCTTAATAACGCTGACATCACAGTTCTCTCAACGATCGGAATACCCCAAAGCTACCCGATCTGCCCAGACGGTACAAATGAGCTAGCGCGGCGGGCCGCGGTAAAACCCCGCGCACTCGACCCTGATTAAACCAGGCCCAGCTTCGTGAGACTAAGGGACTGCTTCTGCTTTTGGCGGATTGAGGTCGTGCAGGGCGAATGCTACGGTTTAGGCTAAAGCCTCCTTGCGGAACGGCCCTGAAAGAACCGCCGCTAAAGCGGCCAACTCAACTTGTTTTAACGGGTGCAACACCGCCAGCGCGCTGGTGCATGATCTGTTGAAACCCAATGCCGGCGATAATGGTGATCAGCCCCGCATAGGTGGTCCAGTGAATGACCTCGCCCAGGACAAACTGAATCAACTGCAAGGATAAAAAGGGCGAGAGAAAAATGAGATTACTGATGGTGGCGGCGTTATCGGTTGATTTTAGGGCCAAAGACCAGCAAACAAACGCCAGCGACATCTCGAACAAGCCAATATAGACGCCCCCAAGAAGGCCTTCAATTGGCGGCAGCGCGCCGTCAAATAACCCCCAAATCACCAGCACAATCGGAGCGGCCACAACAAAATTTAGGCACATGCCGATGAGGGGGACTCGGTCATCGCGAATATTAAGGGTCCAATAACCAGCCCAGACCAGGGTCGACAAAATTGCCAAGCCCACACCAATCCAATCGGCCTGCAATAATTGGGTCACATCGCCTTGGCTTACAATCACCAACACCCCGGTATAGCTGATCAAAGCCGCGGCGTAATCAAACCTTCGTATCCGCTGCTTTAAGAAAAATCCAGCCATTAAGGACAGCACAATGGTCCAGGTCAGATTAATGGGTTGCGCCAACTGGGCCGGCAATCGATCGTAGGCCTCAAAAAGAATCAGGTAGTAAATCACCGGGTTGAGCAACCCGGCCAGAAGG
>Ga0209091_10004232_pt1 | contig 11264 bp, 7 predicted proteins | sample ArcticOcean_MG_C_6_FD_187438 | JGI IMG/M metagenome (GOLD analysis project Ga0209091, IMG submission 187438) | Marine microbial communities from western Arctic Ocean - ArcticOcean_MG_CB8_128 (SPAdes) (version 2) | ecosystem: Environmental > Aquatic > Marine > Oceanic | place: Arctic Ocean... | reverse complement strand
GAGAGAAAACGAGAGAAAACGAGAGAAAACGAGAGAAAACGAGAGAGCACGGGGCGCATCATCGCAGTCATCGTGATGTCATTCTCGTTTTGCGTGAGCTGTCGTTTTCCTTTTGCTCAGTCTCGAACAACAACCAACCGAACGACTTTTCTTTCCCGAGACGTAAAAGTCCGCTCGAATAACAATCATCGACTGCTGAAACGAGACGTCTTGTGGTCAGGAGGAGGTTCTGGCGCGATAAAAGCCATCGACGAGAGTATCGTATCGAAATTTCAGAGCGATTGGAGCGCAACAGACGACTCGAGTCGTACCAGCGCGGTTTCTTTTTTAAGCGACAGATGGAGAGTTGCTTTAGAGATATTTAGTTACGAACGCGCGAGAGTAGGATTAGACGAGGACCGATGGTTTTTAGGATGGCACGAAAAGAAAAGTTACGTGGGCAAAACGTATTTAAACGAAGAAGACGAGATGGGTCCAGCGAGAGGTGAGATTTACGTATCTAAATACGCGCTATTAGACGACGATTTTTCAACCTTCATCGGCGTGTTGAGGCACGAGTTGGCGCACGCCATGTGCGGGCCGTTAGAAGAGCACGGCTGGAAGTGGCAGAAAGCGTGCAAAGCGATCGAGTGCGACGAAGAGTGGGTGTGTGAGGCGAATAGGAAGTTTTACGTTCGACCGAAAACGAGTTTGATGTGGACGAAAAGAGACGGACAATTGTTTCTGGAAGGCGGGAAGGACGCGATGTTTCGGGCGTTGCCGAGAGGATGCTGGGAACGCACGATTTACGATAGCGAGTCGAATAGAACGGTGTACGAGAACGCTGACGGCTTAAAGATTGACCCATTCGCGTTGAAAGAGACGTACGAGATTCTGTAGTTTTTGAATAGTGTATTTAGTAATAGTTTAGTTTAGTTCTTTCGCGCGAGGCGATGTTATCTGATAATAATAAATAATTTGTACCTGGATATCATCAATCGTGTTTGTTACTAATGACAGCCACGTACCTCGTTTTCGTCGACGCGCCAAAGAAACCGAAGGATAATATTGCCAGCAAATACGAAAGAGCAGTCGTAAACACGTTCCCACTTTCCTTCCTCTTCACCGATACCGTCCCATCTTTGGACATTTTTTCCAAGTGCTGTTTTGTGATTTTCAAACAGCTCATCAACAACACGACGATGCCGACAATATCTCCGTACACTCTCCGCGTGAGTTCCCAAAGCGTCGCACCTCTCTGACCAAACTTTGTCAACTCTCTCAAAAACTGTTTCTCTCTCGATATTCGGTGTTTCAAGTACGCCTGGGTTAACCGCTCGCCGTCAGAAATCACGTCGCCGTGCGAAGGATAACATCTCGCTCGTTGTATTGTCGTCGTCGTCGTCGTATCCTCCCTTTCGCCGTTACTACCACTCTTATTATTACTTTTCATACTGCTCAACTTCTCGTTTGACCTCGTGAACGCTTCTAACAACCTCCCCAAACTCATCGAATACGCGCTCAAATCCTCAAACTCTGCCGTGCTCCCATTCATCAAACAATCTCCGGCGAACACGGCGTCGCCGCCGTCCTCCTCGTCCCCTAACAGCCAAAAACACACGTGATCCTCCGCGTGTCCGGGCGTGTGCATCGCTACCAACGTCGCCCCAACGCATTTAAACACGTCCCCATCTCGTATGTCCACATAATGCCTCCGTTTCTCCTTCCCTTGTCCGTCCTCGTTCTCGTCCTCCTCTTCCGTCCTCCTCGCCACCGCCATCTCGCCCTTCTCTTTCCTCACCATCTTAAACGCCTGAAGCCTTGCATCTCCGCACGCCTTCCTCACAACGTCCACCCCAAACGCATGATCTGGATGCCAATGCGTGAGCAAAATTCCGTGCAACCCTTTCACTTTATGTTCCCGCATCGCCAGGCGCAACGCGTCCCCGTACTCGCACCTTTTCCTCCCATCTCCCGCATCGATCAACCATCGAATTTCCCCACTGCCGACTAAATACGTGTTCGTGCCTTGCAGCGTCAGCGGCGACGGATTCCCGCCGAGAATTCGAACGACGTTTTTGGAGAGTTTCGATATCCGCGGTAAGGTTGGTACTCCGCGCGGTTGCTTCGAGGACGTAAAGAGCGTGATGAATGCGTTTGCAACGGTTTCGAAGAAGAAATATCTGTTCACGCCGAGATGAATGAGCGTCGATTTCATCGACGATTTAGACGACGACGCGTCTTCTTCTTTAACTTCTTCTCGAATAAAACCAAAGGAGTGAGAATGCGGCGCAAAAGTAGATATTTCTTCGTCGCGTGATGCCATTATTCGCGCGCGCTCGTATCTTCTTCGCGTTTTAACGCATTTTTAATAACGAGGAAAACGCTTCTTTTTTCTCTTTGGTGAAAAAAAACTTATTAAAAAGGTCAAACAAAACGACTCCTACTAAAAATGACCACGGCTTCTCTCCCTTCCTCTTCTTTCCCAAACGAGGGAGGAGGTAAATCCGGCTACGACGCCGCGAACGACGCGGCGAAGACGAGAGCGCAGCAAGAGGCGGCGAGAGGAAAAGGCGCGTGGGACTGGTAAGTCGTTCCATTTTTTTTCTTTGTTGTGTGTTGGATGACCTGAAAACGTTTATTTTTTAAAAGCGAAAAGTATTGCGAGATATTACCAGAAGACGAAGCGAGAGTGTTCGAGGAGATCGCGACGGCGAATGCGGGAGATTTCGTCTTCGAAGGCATTCCGTGCGTGCAACCGAGAACGGATGATGCGCATTTGGCGTTTTTCTTCGACGGGTGTCGATATCGCATCAAAGCGGACGTGAAAGAAAAATGCCAAGATATCAAAAAGAGACTCTGGGAGAAAGGATGCGGCAAAGGCGAAGCGATGACCACTGGTCGAAGGAGGACTGTTGAAGATTGGCGAGAGTTGACGCTGTTGTACTCGTGCGAGATTATACCCGAAGACACAACGTTATTGGATTTTGGCGTTCCGCCCGGATGTAAATGTTTGATTGCACTCGAAACGGCGCTATTAGAATCCGGGAAACCTTCTGCTTCCGATCCGTATTGGAACTAGGAAAGAAGTTACGTAATTGTGCTGCTATTGCGGCTAGCTTCCTAATGGTAATAATATTACACATGCTATTTTCATTCTACGTTGACTTTGGTTTCGAACACGAGACGTTCACCGCTGCCCCATTTCCAGTACGCGGCGATACCCAACGAGTAAAGAATAATCGCCGGTCCAAACATGGACAGTTCCCATTCTTGCGTTTCTTTAATTAAATATCCAGTCAATGGAACACCAATGACGCCCGGTAACGCACCACACGTATTCGTGATACCTAACAAAATCGACGCGTATTTTGGACTCAAATCTTGGTGATTGGAATACAAACCGGCGTAACTAAACGATTGGAACGAAATGCCGATGGTCAATAAAATAACCGTCGCCACTGGATCTTCAAAATACGTCGACAATAACATCGCGAATGCCGGCGCGGCAAACGCGACGGATTGACATCCTTTACGTACTATCGTCAAATCCGTACCTCTTTGGATGAGTCCATCTGCGGTAGGTCCGGCTAACGTTCCAACCGCGATGTTCGCTATGGGCGGCAATAAAGTCAACAAAGACGCGTTCGTTAACGATAAACCAACTTCTTGCGTGAAATACGTTGGCAACCACGCTAAGACGACGTATGTCCCCCAGTTACCGACGAAATGAACAAACGCCAAAGCTTTAATTGGGTCTGAGTTCGCGAATTGCCCCCACGGCACGTTCTCAAACGTAATCTCTTCCTTCGGCTTTCCTGGTTCGTCCTCTGCCTCTTGTCTACTCCCGAACAAGTTCGTCACCGGTGTCTTCCCTTCGTCTATCGCTTTCGTTGTGACCCCACCTGCGGCAAACAAACCTAACGCTAACACGATCCACAAAGCGCCAAAACTACCGAAAATATCAAACATACCCTTCCACCCCGTCTTTTCCATAATAAACGGCGCCACGGACAAACCTAAAATCGACCCGACGTTAAACCCGCTAAAGGTAAACGCCACCGCTCGCGACCGCTCACCAACCGGCATAGCTCTGGCGATGATATCCGTCACCGCCGATGGCACGACGCCTTCACCCAAACCAACTAAAGCTCTCGCGAAAAACAACGCGGGTAAATTATCCCCGGCTACAGGAATCGCTAACGTCGCCAACGAAATAAACGTCAAACCTAACGGCAGAACTCTCGCCCCGCCAAACTTCGTGTTTAAAAAACCGCCTGGAATTTGCGACAGCGCAAAGCCGTAAAAAAACGACGATTGCAAAATCCCCGACTGCGCGGTGTCCCACGAAAACTCCCGACTCATAGGAATCACCGCCACTGACATGTTAATTTTGTCCATGTTACACACTACAAACGCACACGCGCAACAGACCATCAACTTATACCTCGCCGGCGCGGACTGGTACGTGTCCGATAACTCGTTTACAGATTTCGGAAAGGTGAACGCCCATCCTTCTTGTTGCATGTCATCCGTGGTTAAAACAACTTCCGGTTCCGCCGTCGCGTCGTCGCTTCTCGACACCGTCGTCGTCGTCGTCGTCGTCTTTTCCGCCGCTGCTCCTCTCGGTTCGAGTTTACTATTATTCTCTTCACTACTGCTCCTCGTCATCTTAATCATCCTCTCTTTCACTTCGTTGCTTTCGTCGTCTTTGTTGTCCTCCTCCTCGTTCTCGCTCCTCTGCTTCTTTCTCTCTCCCAACAATCTCCTTCGCTTCCTATTCATTCGTCTGTTGTTGTTGTTGTTGTTACTATTATTGTTATTATTATCATTACCGCTCGAAACCATAAAAGAGAAAGATGATGACACGTCCTCGAAATCCTCCTCGTCCTCGTTCCTCGTCGCCTTCACCCTCGTCCTCCGCATCGATGATTCGACAGTCTTCTTGTTAAAACAAGGACGACACCATAATTCGTTTTTGTTTCTTCTTCTTCTTCTTCTCTCATCGGCGCCACGAGCAGAAGAAGAAGCGGCGACAGAAAAATAACGAGAAGAGGCGATCATTACTCTCTCGTCTTCTTCTTCTTCTTCGTCGTCGTCGTCGTCAGCGCGCACTTTTATGATGATGACGACGCTTTTCGGAAAGAAAAAAAGGGGAAGAAACTTGTTTAGGGTGTAGGGTTTAGGTGGCGGCTCTCTCACTCTCTCTCACTCATATCTCCTCACACGCGCGCGGGGCAACATACGACGCAACAAATAATGACCGACCAAGGAGGAGGAGGAGGAGGAAATAATATGCAACAAATGACCCCGGAACAGCGCGAACAAGCGTTCGCGATGGCGAACCAAGAGATGGAATACCGCGTGGATTTATTCAACAAATTGGTGCACTCGTGTTACAAGAAGTGCATCGATAAGAGGTTTAAGGATGGAGATTTGAACGTCGGGGAAACCGCGTGCGTGGACAGGTGCAGCTCGAAGTATTGGCAAAGCGTGGGGATTGTGGGGCAACTTCTCGGGGCGAATCAGCAACAGCAACAGCAGCCGTAATGTAATAGTCGTAGTCGTTGTAGTGGTTTACATGCGTTAGAATTTTATCCATCTCTCTTCTCTTCTGCTTTGATAAAGTTCTCTTTTTATTATATACTCGCCGCTTCTTCAGCGGTAATACATAACATCCGTTCGAATGAGAAACTTACTTTCTCCCGCCAAGACTTCGCGACCGTCGTGGAGCAAGTGCTCGTAATCCGCGTCGACTTCTTTGTTCCCGTGCGGGAAGAGTAGGATATCGCCGGTTTCGCCTTTTACGCTCGCGACGTATTCGACGAGAGGGAAGTTGCCGTCGCCGCAGCTTTTGGTGAGACCAGAGTTAGATTTGCGAGAGTTCGGTTGAGAGTCGAGGAAGAATCCGGTTTCGCCGCCGAGGTGAGCGGTGCCGTTTAAGTAGACTATGAGCGAGTACGCGCTGCACATCTCTTTTTCTTTAGCTTTTGCGGTGGTGGACTTGTCGTAGTGCGGGATGGAACACGTCTTTTCGCTGTATCGGTAGCATCGCAAGCGTTCGTCGAGGAGGAGATTATCGTCGTCGACGAGGTATCTGCCGCTTTCCCCATCCATCCCTGATCGAAGCGGTAAATATTCGCGTATCTTTTTAGCCATAGCTTCGAGAACGGCAGTGTTTTTGTTGTTTTCGTTGTTCATCGGCAACCACGAAACCGGCTCCACGGGAAGTCGAGATTCGCCATAAAACGTATCCGTCGAGGAAAGCGCTATTATCGGGTCCACGGCGAGAATTTTGAAACCTTTCAAAACAGATTTCACGGATTCTTCGTTCGCCGTGAAATATTCATCGGCGCTGTTCAATATTTCCAAGTTGGTGCGCATGATTTTCTCCGCCATGGATTCTCTCCTCGCGTTTGTTTGATTGTACTTGTTCGGTTGGATTTGATTCACACATTTCGTGAGAATCTGTGAATTCGATTTTGTGAAGACGTTTCGTAGAAGAAACGCGCCCGGGACGCCATCTATTGCTTCTTTTCGCACTACCTCGGTATCATCAAAACTTCGAAGCGCTGATACCGCCTCCGATTCTTCGATCACACGATCCTCTTCCTCCACATCGTAGCGAGCGACGGGGATCTGTTTCCCAACGGAGAACGATTTATGGTCATTCAAGCACCTCATTTCAATCGCGCGATTGCGTTCGGCGTAATACGCGTGCCAAAAACTATCACGAATATCTTCTGCGTTTTGTGCTGCTACTCTTTTCGTGCGTTTTCTCAGCGCGTGCCAATTTTTGAACGCCCCCCTGTTAGTGTTGCCATAGCCACCAGTTTTACTGCTCGTCGGCGCTTCCTTCGTTTCGTGTTCCAACTGCTTAATGAGCGCTTCAATTCGACGGTTGACTTCCGCATCCGTAATCTCACTCGCAAAATTTGTATTGATGTCTCTTTTTGCCAACTCGCGAGGCGTCAGTTTCAAAATATCATCTCTCGAGTTTGGGTCAGCGCCGAGCGCGAGCAAAGTGCGATACGTTTGCAAAGCGTTTTTGGTGCCCAAAAGCTGCGATGGTTTCTCGAACATCGTTTCGATATCCTTTGCGCGCTGCGAGTCACGTTTCCATGCCGCTTTGTTTAGTCGTTTCAGTTCGCTCTTATTCTCGTTCCTCTCGTCATCAGCAGTCGGTCGAAACTCTTTAATTTGGGCTAATTTTTTCACCAAATCATCGTATTCCTCCTGTATCGCGGCACCGACGACGTATTTTTGCATCAACGTCGCCGCTCGATGCAACGGTGTCATTCCGAATAGATCTCTTTGATTGACCAAACCACCATATTCGAGTAATTCTGAAATCATGTCTGGCTCTCCGTAAGAAGCGGCAAAGTGTAGCGGGGCGCCTGCCCCGTTGTCTTGCGATGCGTAGTACGGGTCTACGTCAATAATATTGCGAAATAAATCCAAGCGCCCGGTCGATACCGCGGCGTAGAAGGTTGTAGAAGGATATCGGACTCGATGACGTTTAATAGCATCATCATCTTTTTCGTTTCTTTTTTCGTGTTCTACGCGCTCTTCTTCTTCTTCTTCTTCTTCTTCTTCTTCTTCTTCTTCTTCTTCTTCGAATTGCAACCGCCGTTGAAATCGTTCAATTTTCGTGCACAAAAACTCTTTGTCTTCCATCTTTGCTAAATCCGACGGTCGAAAGCCTTCTAGATCTTTTCTGCAATGTAAGGAATAAGATAGTCCAAGCCTTCTTGAATTCTTAATAATCCAATCTACAACTCTTTCGTTCCCTCGCTGCGCCGCTTTGTGCAACGCCGAATGCCCATTGGCGTTAACCAATCGAAAAGTCACATTCAACGAACGTAAATATTCACACACGTCCGCGTTATCACCGTCGCTTTGACACGCCCACATGGCCGCGTTACACCCGAACTGATTCGCCGATTCTCTCGCGTTTGCACCGAACCTGATCAGTAGTTTCATGACATCTATCTCACCTTTCCAAGTTGCCCACGCAAACGCCGACGTTCCGTCGTTTGTTTTGCAATTTACGTCAACTTTACACGTTTCGAGCAGATATTTGCACACGCGTATGTTACCATTCCTCGCGGCCCAATGCAAAGGCGTTCGTCCTTCGTAACTCCGCCTGCCTTTTTGCGGCTGATTCGGGTCGAAATTGAGCTCTTTGATGAGATATTGAACAACCTGCAAACTATCCGAACCGCACGCCCAGTGCAAACACGAGGCGCCGTTTGAGTCCAAGCAGTTCTTCACATCCTCCGTACACTTTCGCAGCGCGTCTATATCACCTCTTCTTGAATACTCCAGCGACTGAAACGGTAATCGCACGATCTTTTTCTCTATAATACATTTCTCAAACTCTTCACCTAAATCTCCACCCTTCGCCGCTCGTATCGCTTTCTGCAAATCGTCAGGATCTTTCCTCTTCTTTTGTTGAAGTTTACCGCCACTACTGCTACAACCACCACCACCACCATCACCACCAACACCCGTTGCTATCCTAACTAAACTACCGTTCAAAATCACGCTCAACGCGTTCCTCTCCGCCTCTACTTCCTTCATCGCGTCCCTGTGCGTCAAGTCGTGTTTCGTTTTCTGATGCCACCACAAAGCTCTCTCGTCGCTCGCGAACGCGCCGCACTCGTGACACCGCCACCACCCGTCATGTTTACATGTTTCGTAATACTCCACCGAACAAAACCAAATCGAGCCGGTAGACTCATTCACTTTAGCGTGCACGTACAGTCCTTTCTGCGTTTCATTATTCATAAATTCCAGTAAACATTGAGCAAAACAACTCGGCGTCGCGAACGTTCGCTCGGTGCCCATGTTCGATGTTAATTTGACAAGACAACTTTTTTTCTCTTCATCTTCTTCTTCTTGCATCTCCTTCAACGCATAAAACATCCGAATCGCGGCATCAGAAACTTTATCGAACGGTTTCGGTTGCTGTCGTTTGTCTTCTTCTTCTTCTTTTGCGGCTTTTGAGGTCTCGTTCGATGGCGCTTTCCTCGTCATAAAAAAGCGTCGATTGGTTACCGAAAGTGTTTCCAATTCAGAAATCTCTTCTCCCGAAGAGTGCAAAAACGAAAGAGACGCGAACAGCGCTCCAAGGAAAGCGTCGTCGTCGGCCATTTCGGTGTCCTTGTTTTGTGCTCTTAGAAAAAGGCAAAGCGTTTCGTGATGATAAATCGTGTCATGTTTATATCTAAAATGAAGAAAAATTCTCTTGGTACAAGTCTCTCTCTAAAAGTAAAAATCACACTCTAGTAGTAGTACACGCTTCGGTCGCATCACCTCGGATGCTTCAATATGCGATCTAAATCATCTAAAGGCCTTTGCTGCTGCTGCTGTTCTCCTTCGTCTCCTCCTAAAGCTAAGTCTTCGGAGCTCATTCTCGTTATTCTTTCCCTTTCCTCGGCGACGGAGATGTACTGTTGGTATCGACTGCTGAAAATCTCGATGTAATACGTCGCGCCGTTCCAAACGCAAAAGCTGAAACATAGTAAAATGATGAACGTGTGCACGTAAAAGTTGACGTAACACGCCGTGGCGACGACGAACGTTATCTTGGTGTAGATAAATTGCATGAAAACGAACACAAATTTGGTTTTTATGCTGTCCGGGGAGTACTCTTCGTCTGGACCAAAGAAACCGATTTTGCGGAATTGTTTCAACGTCCACGCGTTCTTTCGATTTTTCGTGTGCATGGAAATCCAACGCAAAGAGGTGACGAGTTCTGGATCATCTCGGAATTTCTTCGCGTCCATGATTTCCGTTTTAATGAGATACGCTACCTGCCAGACGATGTATAACGTCATCGGGTAAATCCAAAACTCCTTCGTGTAGTGTTTATACGCATCCAAGGTCAACTCGGCGACGTCCAATCTTTTCTCGTCGTCGCCGTGGCCGTACCATCGTCCACACCACGTCAATACCGCGGGCCATAAATGAAGAAAAACCGATTGGACTTTATCCCACGAGTGAAACACGAGCGAATTTCTCCAAATCGGAATCGCAATCAATATCGGTCCATTCGAAAACGTAAAAATAGTTCGGTACAATTTCACGTTCCCGTAATCGTACAAATGAAAATACATCGTCGCCGCGTGCGAAAAGTAGCAAAAATCCATCATGAAGTATTGCCACTTGAGTTGCACGTAATACACCATCCTCGTTAACAGTAAGATCGGCATCGCATAGCAATAAAACACCCAAAAATTTTCCGGATACTTCACCGCCACCGCTTCCGTGGTTAACAACCCGAACACGCCCGAGAAGAACGCGACTTTATCCACCGTCTTGATCGTCTTTGGAACTTTCAGAAAATCTCGTATCCGATAGTTTGGATCTCCTGTGATTCGTTTCCTCGCCACCGATTTCGTCTTCTCGATGGTTTTACTTACCATTTTCTTCGGTCCTCGATTCCGTTTCGGCGACCCCCCTGTTAAGGATTTTTGTTGATTTACCCTTTGCAAAACATCATCATCATCATCTTCGAAACCCCCTTCTCGACTCAAAATCCCCCCGTTTTTTTCACCATCACCACCACCACCCTCGAACCCGTCGTTCGTATCGTTCTTGGAGGAGGACAGCGCGCGTTGCAGTCTGTTTCTCATGCTCGTATTCCTTCAAAAGCAGTCTTTAAATTAGGGGAATTTTCAACGAAGACCTCCTTTTTTTAAAGTTTGTTATTACGAAGCCGCTCAACAAGAGATCTCGTTTGAAGAAACCTCAATTCCTTCTCCTCCTCTTCAAAAGTGTGTGCTGCTTCCAAACGCAAAGACTTTGAAAGAGAGAGAGAGAGAGAGAGAGAGAGAGAGACAAAGAGAGAGACACAAACAAAAAGAAACTTCTTGTGTTTTGTGAAAGGGTTGCTCCTTTTCCATTTTTTCTTTTTGTTATTTAGGGTTTAGGAATGAAGGCAAGTCTCTCATCTCTCGAAACCAAACACCACAAAAAACGACGAATGGCGTTTGCACTGAGCGCAGCAAAACCATCATCCGTGTCGTCCTCTTCTGCTTTTGCGTCTGCTACCGCTGAAAACGAAGGAGGAGGAGAGCAAATTCTTCTTCTGAATAAAAGGAATCAGCAAACACGAAATCGAGAACGACGAGAACGATTGTGTGCTATCCAGAAAAACATTTTAGCGGTTTTGATTCTTTCCGGAGCGATGTTTTTGATTCTGAACGTGTGCGCGAAGATGAAGGAGGAGATGAGATTGCGAGGATGATAATGCGATGACGACGACGACGATGCTTTCG
>Ga0209091_10004225_pt1 | contig 11269 bp, 10 predicted proteins | sample ArcticOcean_MG_C_6_FD_187438 | JGI IMG/M metagenome (GOLD analysis project Ga0209091, IMG submission 187438) | Marine microbial communities from western Arctic Ocean - ArcticOcean_MG_CB8_128 (SPAdes) (version 2) | ecosystem: Environmental > Aquatic > Marine > Oceanic | place: Arctic Ocean... | reverse complement strand
AGGATCAGGAGTAGTACCTTACTTACCACTTCCTGAACTAGGTAAAAAGAAAGCAGTAAATTAATATGAAAATACAAAAAATTTTATTACCAGTAATTATTGTAATAGGAGTACTAACTTTTTTCTCTATTTTTGTAGTTAAAGAAGTTAATCAAGCAATCGTTCTTCAGTTTGGTAATCCTAAACAAATTATATTAAACCCTGGTTTAAACTTTAAAATGCCTTTTGTTCAAAACGTAGTTTATCTAGATAAAAGAATTTTAAATTTAGATACACCACCAATAGAAGTAATTGCATCAGATCAAAAAAGATTGATTGTTGATGCGTTTGCAAGATTTCAAATTACAGATCCATTAAAATTTTATATTTCAGTTGGAAATGAAAGAGTTGCAAGATCGAGACTAGCAACAATTATCAACTCACGACTTAGAAATGTTTTAGGACAACAAGAATTGCAAACATTATTATCAAAAGATAGAAGTAAACAAATGGCTTTAATTCAAGAGGGCGTAAACAATGAAGCTAAAAACTTTGGTATTAAAATAGTAGATGTAAGAATTAAAAGAGCAGATTTACCTGAAGCAAACAGTGAAGCAATCTTTAGAAGAATGCAAACTGAAAGAGAAAAAGAAGCTAAAGAATTTAGAGCAAGAGGTGCTGAAATGGCTGTAACTATTACATCAACAGCAGATAAAGACGTTTCAGTTCTACTAGCTAATGCAAACAAAGATTCAGAGATCATGAAAGGTCAAGGAGATGGTGAAAGAAACAAAATTTTTGCAGATGCATTTGGTAGAGACCCAGAATTCTTTGCTTTCTATAGAGCGATGCAAGCTTATGAAACTGCGTTAATAGGTGGTGACACTTCTGTAATTTTATCTCCTGATAGTGAATTCTTTAAATTTTTTGGAAATATTAAACCTAAATAATAAATCCCAAATACTATGAAGGAGCTAATTATAGCTTTTGGTCTGTTTCTTTTTATTGAAGGTATTTTATATGCCTTATTCCCATCAAAAATGAAAAGTATGTTATTGAAATTAAATGATGTGACTAATAGTCAATTAAGAACAGGCGGATTGATATTTGCAGTTATAGGTTTTATTATCATCTCGTATATAAAAAATTAAAATGAATAAGATTATAAAATTATTAATAGTATTTTTTACAATTAGTTTTGCTTCTCAAGTTTTTGCAAAAGATGCCCCGGTATCATTTGCTGATTTGGCAGAAAGATTAATGCCTTCAGTTGTAAATATTTCAACAACAACGACTATAATTACAAATACCAATCCATTTCCAGGTTTTAAATTCCCCCCTGGATCACCATTTGAAGACATGTTTAAGGAATTTGGGGAGCCACAAAAAAGAAAATCTGCTGCCCTAGGTTCAGGATTTATAATTGATGAAAAAGGAATTGTGATTACTAATAATCACGTCATCCAAGATTCAGAAGATATTGTAGTGAGAGTTGGAGGTGACAAGGAATACAAAGCAACAGTTATCGGAGCTGATCCATTGTCTGATATTGCTGTTCTTCAGATAGATTCAAAAAAAAAATTTATTCCAGTTAAGTTTGGAGATTCAGACAAAGCAAGAATTGGAGATTGGGTAATAGCAATTGGTAATCCATTCGGCTTAGGTGGAACAGTAACTTCAGGAATTATTTCTGCAAGAAACAGATCAATAGGACTTTCTCGTTACGAAGATTATATTCAGACCGATGCCTCAATTAACTCTGGAAATTCGGGAGGACCTTTATTCGATATGAATGGAGATGTAATTGGAATTAACACTGCAATATTGGGTAAGGGAGGATCAATTGGTATAGGTTTCTCAATTCCGTCAAATAGTGCAAAAAAAGTTGTTAATCAATTACTAGAATTTGGTGAAACGAAAAGAGGTTGGCTTGGAGTTAGAATACAAGTAGTTACAAAAGAAATTGCTGATATAGAAAAACTAGGAACACCAAGAGGTGCATTAGTAGCAAGTGTTGCAGATAAAAGCCCATCAGATAAGGCAGGGATTAAAGCTGGAGATATTATTTTAGAATTTAATGGAACTAAAATTAAAGAAATGAAGGAATTACCAAAAATTGTCGCACAAACAAAAGTTGGTAAAATAGTCGATGTTAAAATTTGGAGAAATAAAAAAAAGATCATTAAAAAAATAAAGTTGGGAAGATTAGAAACTTCAGAAGGTTTTAAGGAAAATAAAAAAAAAGAAAAAAAAGAAGTAGAACAAGAAATATTTGAGATTAAACCTCTGAAGATTACAGCAAGATTATTAACCAAAAAAGATATTGACCTTAGAAAACTCCCAAATCAAACAACTGGATTAATTATAACGAGTATTGCTAACGATAGTCCCATCAACAACTTAAAAGAGGGTGACATTATTATTGAGGTCCAAAAGAAAAAAATTAAATCTATAAAAGATCTTGAAAGTATAATTGACACCGCATTAAAATCTAATCAGAAGACAATTTTGGTAGTGATCTATAACAGTCAAAACCAAAGAAGATATGTTGGTGTTAAGTTAGACTAATTATGGACAAACAGTCCAAGATTATTTTAATTTCAGGTCCTACTGCTTCAGGTAAATCAAATTTTGCTATAAAAATTGCTAAAAGAATTGATGGTGAAATAATCAATGCAGATAGCATGCAAGTTTATAAAAAATTAAAAATTTTAACTGCAAGGCCAAACAAAAAAGAGCAAAAAAAAATTAAACACCATATGTATGGTGTTGTTGATTTAAATAAAAAGTTTTCTACGGGCCAATGGTTAGAAGAAGTAATAAAAAAAATTAAAGAAATTAAAAAAAGAAAAAAAATACCAATTTTAGTTGGTGGTACAGGATTATATTTTCAATCTTTAATTAATGGTTTGGTTAAACTCCCTGAAATACCTCTTAAGTTTAGAAGCAAAATTAGATTAATGCAAAAAAAAGAGGGGCAAAAAAAATTTTATAAAAAACTTTTAAAAATAGATCCTGAGATTGAGAATAAGTTTGATCAAAATGATACCCAAAGATCAATTAGAGCTTTTGAAATTAAATCATTCACAAAAATTTCTATGTATGAGTGGCTTAAAAAAACTAAATCTGAATTTAAAGACGATGAGTTTTTAAAATTGTATATTGACTTTAAAAGAACAGATTTAATTAAAAGAATTGCAGCAAGAACAATCAGGATGGTAGAGGAAGGTGCAATAAAAGAAGTTAAAAGATTTATTAAATTGAAAATTAAAAAAGATCAGAGTGTAAACAAAGTAATTGGGATTGACGAATTGACACAGTACTTAAATAGAAAAATTAATTTAGATCAAGCAAAAGAATTAATTTCGATTAAAACAAGACAATACGCCAAAAGACAAGCTACATGGGCAAGAAGTAGGATGATATCCTGGAGTAAAATCGACCCAAATAAAATTGGTAGCTATATAAAAAAATTAAATAAATCATCGCTTAAACTTGACCAATTAACATAAAATCCGATAGATTGCTTGGATGCCAAAATTATATTCTGGAGCAGAAATTGTATTTAAGTGTCTTGAAGATCAAAATGTGGAACATATTTTTGGCTATCCAGGTGGCGCTGTACTACCTATATATGATGAATTAAAAAATCATCCATCAATAAAACATATTTTAGTTAGACACGAACAAGGTGCTGGCCATGCTGCGGAAGGCTATGCAAGGTCAACAGGAAAACCTGGTGTTGTATTGGTTACATCTGGACCTGGTGCAACAAATGTTGTTACAGCATTAACAGATGCATATATGGATTCAGTTCCACTAGTTTGCATTTCAGGTCAAGTACCGTCTCATTTAATTGGAACAGATGCTTTTCAAGAATGTGATACAACAGGAATTACAAGACCTTGTACAAAACATAATTGGTTGGTTAAAGATATTAAGGATCTCCCAAGAATAATGCATGAAGCATTTGAGGTTGCTACCACTGGAAGACCTGGACCTGTGTTAGTAGATATCCCAAAAGATATTCAGTTTGCAAAAGCAAAATATTTTAATCCTAAAAAAGAAAAAAAATTAAAACAAAAATCTCTTAATAGATTTAATCAAAAAGATATAGATCAATTAGTTGACTTAATGAAAAAAGCTTCAAAACCAATTTTTTACACTGGAGGCGGAGTAATTAATTCAGGTCCAAAGGCAAGCGAACTATTAAGAGAACTAGTTTCTTTGACTGGGTTTCCAATTACATCAACACTTCAGGGTTTAGGTGCTTATCCAGGAGACGATGATCAGTTTATGGGAATGCTTGGAATGCATGGGACGTATGAAGCAAATAATGCAATGCATGATTGTGATTTATTAATTAATATTGGAGCAAGATTTGATGACCGTATAACTGGAAAAATTGATGAATTTTCTCCAAAATCAAAAAAAATTCACATTGATATTGACCCATCTTCAATTAATAAAATTGTAAAAGTTGATTTATCGATTGTAGGTGATGTTTCTGATGTAATTAATGCGACAATAAAAACTCTAAAAAAGAAAAATTTAAATTTAGAAAAATCTAATAAACAAAAAATTTCAAAATGGTGGCAACAAATTCAAAAATGGAGAACGAAACAATCGTTAAATTTTATCAATAGTGATAAAATTATTAAACCTCAACATGCAGTACAAAGACTTTATGAGTTAACAAAAAATAAAGACACATACATAACAACTGAGGTTGGACAACACCAGATGTGGGCAGCTCAACACTATAAGTTTAACAAACCAAATAGATGGATGACATCAGGTGGACTTGGTACCATGGGGTATGGATTACCAGCTGCTGTAGGAGTTCAAGTGGCTCATCCAAAAAAATTAGTTATAGATATTGCTGGTGAGGCATCGATTTTAATGACCATGCAAGAGATTTCGACTGCTGTTCAATACAACTTACCTATTAAGATATTTATTTTGAACAATCAGTATATGGGGATGGTTAGACAATGGCAGGAATTACTTCATGAAAAAAACTATTCAGAGAGTTATTCAGAAGCTTTACCTGATTTTGTAAAGTTAGCTGAAGCTTATGGATGTGTTGGAATTAGAGCAAAATCACCAGGTGAACTTGATGAAAAAATTGAAGAAATGATTAATATAGATAAACCAGTAATTTTTGACTGTCATGTTGATCAAGATGAAAATTGTTATCCAATGATTCCTTCAGGAAAACCTCATAATCAAATGTTATTAGGTCCAAAAGATCAAAATGAAAATAAGATTACAGGAAAAGGAAAAACATTAGTTTAAAATGGTAAAATCTAAATCAGCTTATAGCATACCAACTAAACTTGGAAAAATAGATACACATATTATTGTTGTTTGGGTAGATAATGAAGCTAGTGTTTTATCAAGAGTAGTAGGTCTATTTTCTGGAAGAGGATATAATATAGAATCTTTAGCTGTTGCAGAAATAGACGTTAAGAAAAAACTTTCAAGAATAACAATTGTAACTACTGGAACCCCACAAGTCATTGAACAGATTATATTACAATTAAAAAAACTAGTACCAGTACACAAAGTGGGAAATTTTAAAAGAGAAGATAAAAAGGTTATATTCAAAGAAATGGCTTTATTAAAGATAGTAACAAATTCTAGCAAAATTAAAAAAGCTTTAAATGCTTGTAAAAAATATAATCCAGCTATACTAGATCAAACAAATAAATCTGTTGTAATTCAAATAACAGCATTAAAAAAAGAAATAGATAACGTGATAAAAATTTTAAAACCACTTGGTCTTGTTAGTGCCTCAAGAACTGGGGCGGTAGCAATGACAAGAGGCGCTGAAATATTTAATTAATTATCAATTGGAGAAAAAAAATGAAAATGTTTTATGAAAAAGATGCAGATGTAGATTTAATTAAAAGTAAAAAAATTGCAATTTTTGGATATGGAAGTCAAGGACACGCTCATGCGTTAAACTTAAAAGATAGTGGAGCAAAAGAAATTGTTGTAGCTCTTAGAGATGGATCAGCAAGTAAAGCAAAAGCGGAGTCTAAAGGATTAAAAGTAATGAACCTATCTGATGCTGCAGAATGGGCAGATGTTGCGATGATCCTTACTCCAGACGAATTGCAAGCATCGATTTACAAAAATCATATTGACCAAAGAATTAAACCAGGAACAAGTATAGCTTTTGCTCATGGATTAAATATTCACTATAAATTAATTGAAGCAAGAAAAGATTTGGATGTATTTATGGTTGCACCAAAAGGACCTGGACATTTAGTTAGAAGTGAATTCGAAAGAGGTGGAGGGGTGCCATGTTTATTTGCCGTTCATCAAGATGGAACAGGTAAGGCAAGAGATCTTGCACTGTCTTATGCATCAGCAATTGGTGGTGGAAAATCTGGCATTATCGAAACAACCTTTAAAGATGAATGTGAGACGGATTTATTTGGAGAACAGTCAGTTCTTTGTGGAGGATTAGTTGAATTAATTAAAAATGGTTTTGAAACTTTAACAGAAGCTGGTTACGAACCTGAGATGGCTTACTTTGAGTGTCTTCATGAAGTTAAATTAATTGTTGATTTAATTTATGAAGGTGGAATTGCTAATATGAATTACTCAATTTCAAATACAGCTGAATATGGAGAGTATGTATCAGGTAAAAAAATAGTTGATAGTGAAAGTAAAAAAAGAATGAAAGAAGTTTTAGCTGACATTCAATCTGGTAAATTTACTAAAGATTGGATGAAAGAATGTGAAGGTGGACAAAAAAACTTTTTGAAAATGAGAAAAGATCTTGCGGATCATCCAATTGAAAAAGTAGGTGCTGAATTGAGAGCAATGATGCCTTGGATTGGTAAGAAGAAGTTAATAGATAGCGATAAGAGTTAATTTTTACCAAAAACCCAAATCGAACTGAATTTTAAGGAAAAAAAAATAATTATTTTGCAATCTCAATTATAGATTGTATTATAAATTTCTTAAATATTTACCATGAGTGATAGAGATAAAGTTTTTATATTTGATACTACGATGCGAGACGGTGAACAGTCACCAGGTGCATCTATGAGTCTCGAGGAAAAAATTCAAATTTCAAGAATTTTTGATGAGATGGGGGTTGATATAATCGAAGCAGGATTTCCAATTGCATCACCAGGGGATTTTGAAGCTGTAACAGCTATAAGTAAAATTTTAAAAAATTCAATTCCTTGTGGATTATCAAGAGCAAACAAAAAAGATATTGATGCGTGTCACCAAGCATTGAAAGCTGCACCAAGATTTAGAATTCATACTTTTATTTCAACAAGCCCTCTTCATATGAAATTTAAGTTAAATAAATCTCCAGAACAAGTTGTAGACGCAATAAAAGAAAGTGTAACTTATGCGAGAAACTTTACAGACGATGTTGAGTGGTCTTGTGAAGATGGAACAAGAACGGATATGGATTTTATGTGTAAAATAGTTGAGCTTGCAATTAATTGTGGTGCCAAAACAATTAATATTCCAGATACAGTCGGCTATACAACGCCTTCAGAGTATACAAAAATTATAACAACATTAAAAAATAAAGTTCCAAATATTGATAAAGCTATTTTGTCTGTTCACTGTCATAATGATTTAGGGTTAGGTGTGGCAAATTCTTTAGCAGGAGTCTCTGCGGGTGCAAGACAAGTAGAGTGTACAATTAATGGAATAGGTGAAAGAGCTGGAAATGCAGCTTTAGAAGAAATTGTAATGGCAATAAAAACAAGAAATGATTTAATGCCTTATACAACAGGAATAAAAACTGAATTATTAAGTAAAGCTTCTAAAATTGTTTCTAATGCAACTTTCCCAGTTCAATTTAATAAAGCAATTGTTGGAAAAAATGCATTTGCGCATGAAGCAGGTATTCATCAAGATGGAATGCTTAAAAATAGAGAAACGTATGAAATTATGACACCTGAAAGTGTAGGTGTAAAAAAAACTTCTTTAGTAATGGGAAAACACTCAGGAAGACATGCGTTTAAAGAAAAACTAAATGATCTTGGATACGCCGATGTTATGGATGATGTTATTCAAACTGCTTTTGGTAAATTTAAGATTCTTGCGGATAAGAAAAAACACGTTTACGATGAAGATATTGCTGCTTTAGTTGATGATAGCATGGTTTTAGATAAAAATGTTATCAACTTAAAATCTTTAAAAGTTTTTGCTGGCACAGGTGAGCCACAAAGAGCAGAAATGACCTTGGACGTTTATGGTGAAATTAAAACAACTTCTGAAACAGGTGATGGACCAGTAGATGCAATTTTTAAATGTATAAAAGTTCTATACCCGCATGATGTTAAACTTCAATTATATCAAGTTCATGCAGTTACAGAAGGAACTGACGCTCAAGCAACAGTAAGTGTTCGTATTGAAGAAGAAGGCAAAACCACAGTAGGACAAGCTGCAGATACAGACACATTAGTTGCGTCAGCTAATGCGTATTTAAGTGCGTTAAATAAAATGATTATTAAAAGAAAAAAAACAGCTCCAATAGAGCACGAAACACAGAGAGTGAAAGGTATATAGATGAAATTTTTTAAAAATTTAACAAAAATTTGGAGCCAAGACATGGCTATCGACCTAGGAACAGCCAATACTCTTGTTGTGTTAAAGGGGCAGGGTGTAGTTCTTAATGAACCCTCTGTTGTAGCTGTTGTAGATAATGGTGGAAAAAAATCAGTCTTAGCAGTTGGTGATGAGGCAAAAACAATGCTTGGAAGAACACCTGGGAACATAAGCGCTATTAGGCCCTTAAGAGACGGGGTGATTGCGGATTTTATTGTTACAGAAGAAATGATTAAACATTTTATTAAAAAAGTTCACAAGAGAAGTACATTTGCAAACCCAAGAATTTTAATTTGTGTACCAACAGGATCAACACCTGTTGAAAGAAAAGCTATTCAAGACAGTGCGCTTGCTGCAGGTGCAAGAAGAGTTCAATTAATTGAAGAACCAATAGCAGCAGCAATTGGAGCTGGGTTACCAATATCTGAAGCAACAGGATCAATGGTTGTTGACATAGGTGGAGGAACAACCGAAATTGCCGTGATGTCACTGGGAGGAGTAGTTTATTCAAGATCTCTCAGAATAGCAGGAGACTCTATGGATAGAGCACTAATAGAGTATATGAGAAAAGAATATAATTTACTGATTGGTGATACTACTGCTGAAAAAATAAAAAAAGAAATTGGAACTGCGATACCGTCAAACAACAATACTTATCCAGTAAAAGGTAGAGACTTAAGATCTGGAACGCCAAAAGAGGTAAATATCACCGAAGAAGATACGGCTGAAGCATTAAATGGTATTTTAAAAGAAATGGTTAATGGAATAAAAGATGCTTTAGAAAACACACCACCAGAATTATCAGCAGATTTAGTTGACATGGGCTTAACCCTAACTGGAGGTGGAGCGTTACTAAAAAATATTGACAAAAGGTTTTCAAAAGAAACAGGTTTACCGGTACATATAGCTGACGATCCTTTGGCGTGTGTTGCTATAGGCACTGGAATAGCACTTGAGCAAGAAGAAACATTTTCTACCATGTTATCTGAATATTAATAAAAGATGGAAACGAATAGAGATGATTTTATAATTGCTGTTCGTTCTGCTTTTTTAAAAAAAAACTATAAACAGCGATTTTCATTAATTGGATTAATTTTTTTTTCATTATTATTATTAGTATTAGGTAAATTAAATTTTACTCCTGTTGACTATTTGAGAATTTCATTAAAAGAAATATCTTATAAATCAGCCTTCATAGTTTCGGTACCAGAAAATTATATAAAGAATGTAGCTAGAAAAATAGGAAGTCATTTTAATTTATATGAAAACTATTTAAATATAAAGTCAGAGATAGAAAAAATAAAATCTGAAAAAATATTAAATGAATTTATTGTTGCTGAAAATATAAGATTAAAAAAAGCAATTGATGATCATTATATTAAGTCTGAGGGTGTTATCGGAAAGGTATTAATTGATAAACAAAGTCCGTTTTTAAAATCTATAATAATAAACCAAGGTAGCAAAAATAAAATTAAGCTTGGAATGGCAGTTGTAAACAATAACTATCTAGTTGGTAAGGTTGTTGAAGTAAATTACCTGACATCAAGGGTATTACTTTTGTCTGATTTAAACAGTAAAATTCCAGTAATTTTGGAACCTGGAAGCATACGGGCAATATTATCTGGAACAGGCAAGAATAATGGGCGTGTTCAATATTTAAAAGATAAAACTAAGGTAAGCAAGAATAGTGTTGTTTATACATCTGGGTCAGGTGGAATTTTTAAAGCTGGAATACCAATTGGAAAAATTAAAGATCCAAACCTAAATAATGAAATAGAAGTGGAGTTTTTAGCCGAATTTTCTCAATTAGATATTGTAAGTATAATTTCATTTACGAAGGAAGCTCAAACAAAAGCTGAAAGCGAAGCCCGAACAAAAATTGAAAGAGAAGCTCAAATAAAAACTGAAACAAAAGCTCAAATAAAAGCTGAAACAAAAGCCCAAATAAAAGCTGAAAGAGAAGTTCAAATAAAAGCTGAAAGAGAAGTTCAAATAAAAGCTGAAAGAGAAGCTCAAATAAAAATCTCAGAAAATGTTAAAAATGAAGCTCTATTTAAAAAACTTAGCAAAAAATATACGATCAAATGTAAGAAGACTTTTTTTAACAATCTTTATGTTGTAGGAACGCCAAAATTTAAGGCATGTATTATGAATAAGGGAATTAAAAAGAAAAAAAATTAGATGTCAAAATTTACAAAGACTAACTTTCTCCATGTATTCGCAAGAAATGTTCCATTAATTTTACTCTTTATTTCTGTGTTAAATGAATTTGATTTTAATTACCTAGAAATTAAATATTTTTCATTCAATTTTCCATTTATTTTAATTTTTTATTCAAGTTTAAAAAAGAGTAATTATATAGGATATGGTTATATCTTTTTAGCTGGCTTAATTAATGATGCTGTTGTTGGTTTACCGATTGGAATAAGTAGCTTAACATATTTATTAATTTGTGGATTTGCTGCCTATCTAAGAAATATAACTTTACGACCAAGTCTTTTTAAGGATTGGTTGTTTTTTTTATTTACTATTTTAGTTGTTAATTCGTTAATTTATATAATATTAGTTTTATTTTTTTCTGTAAATATAAATTATTATTCATCAATGATTAACCTAGCTTTTACATTCTTCTTATATTTATTTTTTGCTCAAATATTTAAATTTTATAATGATCTATTATCACAGGGTAGATATTATG
>Ga0209091_10004223_pt1 | contig 11274 bp, 8 predicted proteins | sample ArcticOcean_MG_C_6_FD_187438 | JGI IMG/M metagenome (GOLD analysis project Ga0209091, IMG submission 187438) | Marine microbial communities from western Arctic Ocean - ArcticOcean_MG_CB8_128 (SPAdes) (version 2) | ecosystem: Environmental > Aquatic > Marine > Oceanic | place: Arctic Ocean... | reverse complement strand
CCACTCAATACTCCTACTAGTAGTGCGTGGGAACGGTCATCGCCAAAGGCATCTGAAAGCATATTTTTTGCTGATTCAGAGATGGTTAAAGCAACATCAATAATTTCAGGTTTGACCATTTGAACAGGGCTAACAGTATCACAAGTTCCGCAATCCATGTCAGTGCCTCACATTCCATCTCTATGAACCTGCGCCTTGCAGAACTATGCTTTTTCCTCAATACTACACTCTATTTCATAATAGCAATCTTGATTTGAACAGTCGGTACAGACCCGTTGGTTAGAAACAACTTCAACGCCATGCCTCTCTTGCATGATACCTGAAATTATTCCTTCATCAAGTAAACAAAAAATTCCATTTTCTTCTGGGTTTCCACCACATGCATTTCCATTACGTACTGTGATTTTAGGATTTGCAGCGTCTGTAATTATCAGTTCACCCATTCCTAAGCCCTTCCACTTCTTTGCCAATCGATTCCAGAACTCACCATCATCTTCAATATCACTTAACTTCAGTGCCAATTCTCGTCCAATTCTGTTGCCAACTGATTGTAACAAATCGCCTATATCAATCCCCAGCATAGACAATGCTTGTGATTCGGGATTGTTTTGTGGAATGATTTTTAATCCACTTTGTCTCATCTCAAGTGTTGAATTTTTTGCTCCCGCACCACCGCTTAAGTCATTGGCTAAACTATCTCTTAGTTTTGCATAAAATGAACCCTCTCCAAGAGAATATTGTAATGGTTCGGTCATTTCGCCATCAATTATTCTTGCACGTGCCACAGAGTATGCAGAAGCAGCAGCCCACTGAATTTGCAATAATTCCTTTTGAGCTTTCAAAAATTCTGGGCTTTCTATTAAGAGGGCAGTATCTTCTTTGCCCCTGCCAGTAGGATTATCTTCACTGTAAACAAATTGGATTCCATATTCATCATCTATGAATCCACCTTGTAGTGAAAGTCGTTCGTGATGGCGAATTTCAATCAGCGGCGACAATTCATCAAAATATCTAACAGTATTTTTATCGACACATGCAACTATTTTGATTTCTACGCCGCGCTCTAGAGCATCATCTAGAACTTTCTTACCGCCGACTCTTAGGAAATGTAAAATTCCCCATTTTCCGAATAATAACCAAACATTAGATTCGGCTTCTGCTAAGAGTGATTCAAATGTAGCCATTATTTGATGCCTGTCTTTAATGACCGAGAATGTTGCTTCATTTACATGACTTTCAACAGACATTATAGCCACGGCTGGACCGGTTGTCAATACTTCTAGATGATCTTCCATGCGCTGTAAATCCAACTTTTGTTTATGGATTAGTAACTTGAAAACTTCACTGATAGTCTTTCCTGCAAATCTCATTGGTTTGTCAAGTGTTGCTTTAACCAAACCCTGCTCCTGTAATTTGCGCAGGGAATTGTATGCATCCATTCTTGACAAGCCGATTCTTTTTCCAACTTCACTAGCCTTAGAAGGGGGATTGGAGGCCAAATCTACTATGATTTGGGCTTGTTTCAACTCTAAGCCACACTCTTCGAGCCGCAGCAAGATGGATGTCATGTCGTCTCCGGACATGGAACTAGGTCCATGCTCCTAGTTTTTCAACCCATCTAATGAATGATTCAGGAGTTTTTCTTGATTTTCCTTATCCGCTCTTTATTTATGATGGTGCAGCGTCTAATTTGATCTTTAGCCCTCTTGGCTTCGCTAGTCGATAGCCCACGTGGTATAGACTGCTCAAAACATTTTATTGCATCTGGATATCTTTCCATTTCCGCATATGCAGTGCCCATATTGTAAAGTGTCTGCCCTCTTACTTCTGTAGGTCGAATAAGCATTGCTTGATGATAAGCTTCAACACATTTTGGATATTCCTCCATGTAATAATATGAATTACCTCTTCCATTTAGAATTCTAATTACCATTTCATCATCATCTTTGAAAGATGGCAATGCTCTATCAAAACAGGTTAATGCCTCTCTATATTTGCCATCTTCAATCAACTGAATACCCTTGTTATACCACGCAACATCCTGATTTGCAACAGATTTTGAAGTAGTTTCACCAATTATATTTAGTGATGCTGCATGTGTTGCATCAAGTGCTGCTTTTGCTAAATCCACTTGATGGTTTTCCACAGTTTCCACATTAACAGGCCTTGGCTCAATTGGAGCCATCAGCAAGTCATTTGCTTGATTTGTATTCTCCTCATGCGCTGGTTCTAAAACTTCAACTGGAGCAATTGGCTGTAGTAAAATATTAGCGGGACTTTCAGCAATCTCTACAATCGGTTGTTCCACGACCACTGGTGCGAGTTCTTGAGGTACTGATTCAGTAACTTGAGGAATTTCAGTTTGCTCTACTGGTAATGATGTTTCCACAACTACAGATTCTACACCATTATCCATTTCATTCGCTTTAGCATGACACTTCTGTGCAGTTGCAATATCGCCGGCTTCTTCTAGCGAGCGAGCAAGGCCTCTCCAATTGGCAGGATTTTCTCCATCGCTTTGGATTAATGCCTTCCAAGTGGTTACTGCATTGTGATGGTCTGAAATGGCAGTATATGCTCTTGCATGTAATATTGAAACTCCCTCTCCAATTATTCCCAAAGCCTCCTGAGCCATTTCAGGGCCAACTGGTATTGTCGGTGGTAGGCCTTGGGTCGAATCTAATACATTTGCTTCACCTTCTGCTATTTCGATCAATACTTCAGCCATCTCTATAATTCTAGTATCTGATGGTTCAATAGTTGCAATAATACGTGTCGCAAATAAATATGATTCTACATCGCTCATCTGTTTTGCTAAATCGCTTAATTTGCTTGCTGCTTTTAGATAGTCTGGTTGTGCATCAAGCGCATTTAGATAGCATTTTTTAGCCTCAGCAAGGGATTCTCCTCTTTGGTATATTGAACCCAAATTAAACCAGCCACTTGAGTTGGATGGGTCTATGGTTTGTGCGTGAGTAATTGCAGCGATCGCATGAGTGTCCAAGTCAAGTCTTGCCATTGCTCCACCAGCTACTCTCCAGGCATTTGCATGTTCAGCAGCGATTGTCTTTAGATGGGGCTTTAGTATTGATAAACCGCCTGCAGCATCCCCAGAACGAATTAATTCTGTAGCCTCTTCAACAAGAGATTCAATATCAATTTCAGGCTGTTCTATTACTTCCTCTTCAACCGTAACCGGTTGTGAAATAACTTCCTCCACGGGTTGTTGCACTACTTCTTCCGCCTCGTGTACAGCAACCTCTTCAACAGGCTGTGCTGATATGATTGGCTTTGCTTCTAATCTCACTAACACTTCTTCAGTAGCTGCAACTACAGTTGCTGCCGATTTCAATTCTGAATAATCAAGATTTAAATTTCTATCATGGTCGTGATGTACTGCCTCTTGCAGAACAGCTTCCATATTATCAATGCCAACTTCATCCATTACAGCTACTACTGTTGATTCATCATAGGTGTGAGTCTCTGCTGTAATTCTAGGGACTTCGGCAATCGGGATGTTGACTGCGGAATCTTTACATCTGTTTGAAATATCCACTAGGGCAGGATGCCCTGGGTAGAAAACTAATGCCTTTTGGACTACTTTGTATGCCGAAATTAAATCGCCCATCCGCTCCAGAACACTGGCTAGATTTGCTGTTGCTGGAGCATGGTCAGGATTCAGATCTAGACAAATTTGGAATGCTTGCTTTGCACCCCTGGCATCTTTTTGGGCTTCTAATAAAACCCCTCGATTAAACCAAGCCATGTCACATGATGGGTCAAGGGCAATTGCTTTGTTAAAGGCTGCCAAAGCACCCTTTGCATCTGATTTTCTGGAACGTTCTTCCCCAACATTTAGCAAAACCTTAACCATCTCTTCGTTACCATCTACATCCTCTAATTCAGGAAATATGTCATCTTGGTAAACTAAATTGTCTCCGGAGGTGTTTGCATCATCGGATTCTTGTTGCGAACTAACTTCAACCACCTCTTCTATGGCAACTGGTGTTTCTTCGAGCATACTTCCAAGACCTGCGGAACGCATTGCTGCGGACATAGATGCCATGTCAGAATCCATTGATTCATCTGATGATTGAATTGAATTATCTAGGGCCGAATCGTCTGCATCATCATCAGTCATCACAGTCACCATTCCCTAGGGACGACCTAATGGGGATAAGCGTTGCTTCTAATTGGGTCTAAAGTAATCATTTAAGATCAAAGATTAGAGTAACACAAATGACATTAACTTTAACTCATTAGGGTGAGTTAAGAAAGATTGCAGGTGTTAGGGATGTCTGAAGAAAACCCACGTTTTGATGATGAATTTGGTTCAACATATGTGCTGATTTCTCCGGGAACATATCAGATGGGTAACCCTACAAATAATTCTCCGAAACGAGAACTACCAAGTCATGAAATTGAGATTACCCAACCTTTCTTTTTCGGAAAAATGCAGGTTACTCAAATCCAGTGGCAGTCGGTAATGGGTGATAATCCTGCAAAATTCAGTGAAGGATGGTCTGCGGGATTACGACCAATGGAAAATGTGTCATGGGATGATGTACAAATCTTCATCGAGAAATTAAATACTCTACATAATGACTCTCCTAAATTAGGATTATATGGGAAATGGAGATTACCAAGTGAATCCGAATGGGAATATGCTGCACGCGCTGGAACTTTGTCCCGTTGGTCTTTTGGCGATAAGGATGCAGAATTAGACGAGTATGGGTGGCATGCAGGTAATTCAGGTGCATCGACAAGAGAAGTTGGTCAAAAGAAGGCAAATCCATGGGGATTGCATGACCTTCATGGCAATGTAAGCGAATGGTGCCTTGATGATTGGAGCAGCAATTATGAAAATACACCTAGAGATCAATCTGCTATGGTCATAAGTGGTGAAACACGTAAATCTCATAGAGGTGGAAATTGGTTCACAGAAAGCGATTCAACAAGGTGCTCAGCCAGAGGGTCTTCACAGAGAAATATTGCTAAGGATGGAATCGGACTTAGACTAGTATGGCAGCCGGATTGAACAGTTAAATCATTAACTTTGATTCAATGCAAATGATATGCCAACCCTTTACCATAACCCTAGGTGCTCGAAATCAAGACAGGGACTTGAATTATGTAATGATTCTGAAACGGAAGTTATCATTATAAATTATCTTAAACAAAACTTGACAGAAAAACAACTTGATGGAATTATTTCAAGACTTGATGGTTGCCCTTCTAGACTTGTTAGAAATGGCGATGATGCATTCAAGAAATCGCAATATTGCGAATTTGATTTAACAGATTCAACAAATGTATTGATTATTTTACATAACTTACCGCAGGTGATGCAACGCCCTCTATTAGATGATGGTAATCAAGTGATAATCGGAAGGCCTCCTCAAGATTTTGAGAAGATTCTAGGCTAGTATTGTTCTCCATCTAGTAATGAGCAGTCTATCTTCATACGTTCATCCAATGGAGCAAGTGTTTGGCCAGATGGAGTAATTCCAGGACCTATATCCCACTTACCTTCTAATGGTTCATCGATTACAATCATTAGGTTTTTAGAAACTAATGAGGCAATTCCTATTGTAGTTCTATTGACTACTGGAGCTATTTCTTCATGATATGTTGAATCTAGTTGTTTGCAAATTTCTTGAAAAGTTCTCGTTCCATCACACAATTCCCAAAGTAAACTATTCATTATATCGAGAGGTCTTCTCAATTCCTTTGGTGCCCGTAATATTTTTGCAAACATAGATTCAATTTTTTTGAATTTCTTTTCAATACGGATTACTACTTTCCTTCCGCTTATGCCACTACCTTCAGGGTGAGGACCTATATCGCCATACCTGCCCCACCAGACGGGTAAACGGCAAGGATATTGTTCGTAATATATACTAGTTGAAGAATCAATAATTTCAGCCATAATAATCACTCAAAATTCACTTAAAGTCCAACTCAATAAACTAATCATTGAGATAATTCCGCTAAAAGCAATAAGTTTAGTCAATTCTACTCTAGTCGTAAAATTACGCAGATACCATGTTGCTACTCCACAAATTGAAACAACAAATAACAACCCATACCAGAGTGGTGGATATGATACCATATACATCTCCACCAGTGGTTACCATTTTTATTTATCTAAAGATTTCTGTCTAAATATTGCTGACCATAATGCTGCCATTGCTCTTCGGACCAACCGACTGGCAATCCCGATTCTGGTATTGCAGGTCCCGCAATAATTTGTTCAACCGGTTGAACTTCTTCTTGAGAACTAAATGACTCGTTTGAAGGTGGTCCTGATGGAGCATTGGTGGGTTGATCAGTTAGTGAAGAAAACGATGTAGGCTGTTGTTGAGATGTTGGCGGTCCGCTTACTTGGCTAATAGGGGGCCCGATTGTGGTTGAAATAACCGCTTCTTCAACAGCTTCATCATCTATTTCCATTTCAGTCGTTCGTTTTCTAATCAATACAGCGATTAAGGCGATGAAAACTAACATTGCAAGACCGCCTGCAGCCATCAAATCGGCGCCAACAGAAAAGGAATCATCTATTTGTGACTGGAAGTATATGGATTGTTTATCTTGCCATGAGAGCGTACCATCTTGGCTGCTAACAGTTATTTCTATTTGCCCTTCCAAAGAACCACTCAGTCGATGGATGTCACACGAAACAAACTTTTCTTGCCCATCAATATGCCCAGCAGGGGTGTTAATCGGGTATCCACTTTCATTCATCAATATACCAAGACAAACTACTTGCCATCCATCGGGGACCTTGCTGGTAATGATGTAATTCTCTTCCATCGTAGAAGTACTGGTTAGATTTATCCATAATGGGACTGATATACCAAATTCATTTGTTTGATTACTTATCGGGCTTGAAGTGGTTGTCATCGAACGCCTTGAGTCAACTAATATCATTGCCTCGTGTTCCAATTCGTATGGGCGCAATTCCTCATCTAATCCTCCAACAACTTCGAATCTAACAATAATTCGCGTATTGAGTGGGATCTCCTTAGGAAGTATCATGTCAACATTAAGAGTTGTTTCTTCTCCTCCGTTGAGTGTAATATCAGACCACCCATCTATAGGGAGAGCGCCACCATTTGAACCAACAGAAAAGAATCCAATTATTCCAGGTGCTGGTGGCGATGAAGAAATAATAACTCGTACTGCTATCTGATTATCTACTGCGTTTCCAATATTTTGAATCGTTATGCTAGCCGATGTAGTAGAATCTGCCATTGCTCCAGTTGGGTTGGAAGAGTTTGTAATTCTTGGTTGTTTGTGTGATGCTGTAATTGCATTAATTTCAATTAGATTATCTAAAGGATTTATGTCTATGCCCATTGAATTTGACATGGCAGAAATTTCAATAGAATGCAGTATACCCGCCGATTCGTCCATTGAAATCAAAATCCATACTTCGACAATTTTAATGTCCTCTAAGTCATATGATGCAGATAAGTCAATCGGGCCTGTATGGTTTTGGTCTGATAGTCTCATCCACCATTGCCATGATTCAGGTAAATTAGGTAAGTCAATTACGACCTGCGTTGGCCCATTGCCGTTGTTTTCGATTTCGATTTCGATTTTGTTTCCGATTCCTGGAGTTAATTTGAGAGGTGAATCTACCAATCTTATGATAATGTCCTCAATTGATTCTACTTCTAAATCATTGAACTCAGTACCCATAAAAGTCATGCCACTCCTCGTAGAAGTAATAATTGGAATGATACTCGGTCCATTATCACCTGCTTGGGCATTTGCTGGTGCTGTAACTTCAATTGTAAAAGTCGTTGAAGCACCAGAATTAATCACTGCATTTGGTCTAGTTGGTTGCTCAACAACCCATAACATGCCACCACTGGACTGTACGGACATTTCAAAAATATCTTGCCTTGTAGCATGATTGGTAATTGAAAATGAAATTGTTTTAGTCTCTCCAGCATTTACTATCCAGTCATCAGTAGATTGCGTATCTGTCACTTCAACACTAGCATTGGAAATCATTGAAGCCGAAATATCGATTTCGAGTTCATGGAATCTTCGCGAGTCATTCTGTGAGGTTGCTGTTAATTTGAATGTTGAAATGGTATCAGGGGCACAATCATTCGGCAGAGTCATTGTCAAATATATTTGCACAGGAGTATCTGGTCTAACCAAAATACTACTCGCTTGTGTCCATTCCAATCCCACTTGCCATCCACTGGCTAGTGATGCTTGATCTATGGATAAGTCGAAGACATCGGTTGCAGCACCTACATTTTCAACAAGAACCGCGAAAGTACATGTATTTCCAGGAGGACAATTCGGACGTTGTTCAGGTCCAGTAATCAATGGGATTCTATCGGCTAGTACTTGGAATTGAACCGGCAATGTAGTATTTACTTCATTGTAATAATTAGAATGTGCCTTGAATGTCATTTGAGTAAAACCAGTTGATTCATTTTCACCCGGCATTATTTTCAAATCAATTTGTTTAGATTCGCCAGGATAAAGTGTTACCCCACTCAATGGATTTAGAGTGATTCCATTTGTATGAGCGTAATATATTTGCCAATCTGTTGGCAAACCAATAACAGAAGGTATGAAAGAATCTGTGATATTACCATCATTGCTTACTTCAACACGTACAGAACCCCAATCACCAGGTAATGACCCAGTAGTTGTAACTCCAGTAGAACTCAAACTATATTCGGAGTGCTTAACTTTTTGATCATATAATATTACTATATCATCCACCCAATATCCAATGTCGACGCCTGAGGCATCACTAAAAAATTCAAACTTAAATTGTGATTGTGAGTGGAAATCTGCTTGTGGTACTGGAATTAAAGGTGAAGCAAATCCTTTATTGCTAACTGAAAAGGTTTGCCAGTTACTACCATCGGCGAAGTTATTATCAATTGTGCCACTAATGGAAGCTAATTCATTCCAACCTCCAATAGTATTTTTTGAGTATATTTTCAAATAATCATTCGCTGCAGCACTGCCAGAATAAAAGAAAGAGAGTCCATTAGTTCTAGTAGGATTTCCAACCGCGTCAGACATATCGATAGCGGGGGTGATTAGAGATGTTTGCATATTATTATTGTATGTTGAACTTGAACCAGCACCAACATGGCAAGATTTGCCATTGGATATTGAGGCGTCTGTGTTCGAAGACCACAAATTTCCAACAGTCCATGAAGTCAACATATCACAATTGTCGTATTGAGAGCCAACAGCAAATCCCTTTGCCCAGACATCATTATTGTTATTATCATCAGCAATACTGGATGTCACCATAATCCAAATAGTATGATTTCCAGAATATGTAGAGGTGAATTGGTGCTGAATATTATTGGACGAACCGCCATTCAAAGATGCCATTTGTATTGTGTCATTAACGATTTCAAATTGTGTATATTCATTGTGTAATAATTTAATATTAATGTCAATAGTGCCCGATGGGTTTGTACCAAAATTTTCTACCTCTATGGTTACTTTAGTGGGGATATTAACCATCGTATCGATAACGAATAATTCATAGGGTTTGTTAAAACCTATTATGGGGAAGTTGGATGAAAACATTCTATATTTTGCTTCATCGGCCGAATTAGCATAACTGTATGAAGAATTAGTAACTGATAAATCAACTCCAGTTGCTCTTGCTGAAGTACTATCGCTTGTTATTGGGTCAAAACTAGATTTCTCTAATGATATATTTGAAGATAATAAAATCATCAAAACGAATATCAGTGGTATCTGCCTCATGCCCCTCATGCAGGCACAATGATTCAATCTATATGAGAACAATGCAGAATCTAATAACGCTTGGGACTAACCACTTCAGTTACTATTATTATTGGTAGTAACTAATTTTTCATCTTGCTGTTGTTGATTTATTAGTTTCAAGTTATCTCTTTTTTCTTTAGCTCTAGCAGCAAAAAATACGGTAAACGATGGAATCAAGATCACAGCAAAACATCCTACAACAGAGGCTAATGCCCACAAGAATTCCGTTGCAGCATCAACCGAAAACACTGAGATTGAATTAAATTCCTCATTCACACCGGTCAGTAATATATTTGGGCTAGTGCTTCTATTTCCTTGTTCGATTATTTCAATTCTAACTTGTGACGGTGAGTGCAGGTATTCTATTTCTGCTCGTGCTTTTTGTTCAGCGGCATCTATATCTTGGCCATAGACAGAACCATTGTTTCTTCTAGCAGGATCTAATTCGGTCAGAGAAATTATCGAAACATCACCACCATCTTCAGATATTCGTTGGTGTGTGACATTTTGCTGGCACTGTTCTTGGCATGAAAAATCCCTAGCGTCAACAACGCCCAATAATTGGTGACTGAACAAACCAGCACCATTTGATAATTTTATAATAGCGCCATCAGATAGTTCCATGGCAGTCAAATTAACCCATGTTAAATTTTGACCATCAAGGGCAAATTCCCATGACCAAGTAGTTGTATTGTCGCCCTCATCATACCACCGTTGAGGTTCACTGTTTTGCATTTCCGTCATAGTTGCTTCAGTATCATAAATATAGTACGAAGGGGCTATAGTAGCGCCATATACTGCATATGATAGCAAAAAAATAAGTGTAAATGAAAGCCCCAAAAGTGTCCTGAGAAGGTTCGGATTTTGGGCCAACGCTTTCTTCATCATGCAAGGCGAAAAGTACCCACTTCATCAACACTTGCACAGTTGTCAAATGCATATCAATTTAGAGACAGATGGCCAATCAGTGCCCCGACCTCACCCGTTTCATTGATATAGGGGTGATAAGTCGGCAAATTGCTTGGTGTCCTGTCATGACCACGTTCTATGATATTCCTTCTGAACTACTCATCCCAGCTCTTGCTGAGAGAATTGCTGCAACTGATGGAATCGATACCCCTGAATGGGCTGGATTCGTCAAGACTGCGGTATCCCGTGAGCGTCCTCCTTCTCAAGAGAACTGGTGGTTCCTAAGATCCGCTGCACTTCTAAGAAAAGTTGCACGTGAAGGTCCAATAGGTGTAACACATCTTTCACAAGCATATGGTGGAAGCAAAGACAATGGAGCAATGCCTAACACTCCTGGAGTAGCCGGCCGTCACATCATTCGCACATCTCTTCAACAACTCGAAGCAGCGGGATTAGTTGAGAAGGTTCCAACAAAGACTGTTGAAACAGAAGAAGGAGAAGTCCAACTCTATGCAGGTCGCCGTATTACCAGTGCTGGCCAAAAGATGCTAAACGAAATTGCTCATGATTGCAGAG
>Ga0209091_10004216_pt1 | contig 11281 bp, 8 predicted proteins | sample ArcticOcean_MG_C_6_FD_187438 | JGI IMG/M metagenome (GOLD analysis project Ga0209091, IMG submission 187438) | Marine microbial communities from western Arctic Ocean - ArcticOcean_MG_CB8_128 (SPAdes) (version 2) | ecosystem: Environmental > Aquatic > Marine > Oceanic | place: Arctic Ocean... | reverse complement strand
TGGAGCAGTAACATTGATATTTGCAGAATAAAAACCCGCATCCATTCCGTTTGTTACGACCTGGACATAAATTTCGGTTGATTCACCTCCAAAAAGCACCCCGGATAAATCACCTGCTTCTGCTGATAAAATAAGCCACGAATTTCCATCCTCCGCTTCAGCTGCAGCCCAACTGAATTCACTTGAAATAAGTGCTTCATTTGAGACAATTTCGGTACCCATACTGCCATCATTATTCTGGAAGCCTATAGTACCAGAATTCAAGACACCATCCATATTTTGGTAATTTGTAGCAAAGGTGCCATTAGAGTACAAGACTATTTGAAAATCAAATTGTCCCCATTCATCAGGATTCCAGCGAACCACATTATTAAACCAGATGACAGCACGTTCTTGATTAACATGATAATATATATCTCCGGATGAATTAGAATTTCCACCTTCATTATTTGGATTGAGATCATCCCAAAAACCAAATATGGCAGGTCGTGGCGCGTTTGGAGATGGAAGATAGCTATTCAACCATGCATTTTCATTCTCACTATTCCATCCTATCCATCCATTAGCATTAACATTAACATAATCATATGTTTCATTAAAAAATTCAAAATCAAAAGGTAAATCAACCGGATTATCTGCAAATAAATCATTGTGAGTAAAATTGAGAAGGGTAGAATTATTCTGAATATCAATCCACTCATATTCCATTCCCAATTCTTCAGCAGCTGATGTCCAATAATAATTGCCTCCATCGGGGCCACCCTGGGGATTCAAAAATGGAATATCACCTACGGCATTTACTGAATAATTAAGTTGGGTTTCTACCTCTCCAACATTTGACAAGGTTACAGTCTGATTTCCAAAATCTCCCGAAGTTACATTAAAAGAGATTTCGTCAGGATTAACTTCAATTTCCGGTACACCGAATGATACGGTGAATGAAATACTTTCACCAGCGCTGGTTACATTTAACAGATTTAGACCGCCATCTCCTCCATTTCCACTGTTATAGAGGAAACACGAAGGGTCTGTCCCATTATTTAAGAATGTGTGTCCATAATCTGAACTATAAGGTGCTAAATCAAAACTACCATTGTACTCCAGTGTGCCGCCAGGTCGGTAACAGTAAATTTCATCCGGTGGCCCTTGAGCATTCCCATTGCCAGCTGACGTATTAATTCTGTAAACAACAAGGCCATTTCGGTTTCCCGGTGTATTAATGTCATAAAGGCCTTCTTTTCTTCTGTATTCAACAACAAAATATTCAGTTTCAGAATTTAGAGAAGCTATTTTATAAATTGCATTTTCCTGTTGCTGCAACGGATTGATCGTATAAGTACCACTTTCGGTTATTTCGGGAAGGTCTGGTAACCAATCACCATATTTCCATTTCATAAAAGCGCTAGGGTATTGAGGAGGATTGGTATTGGCTTCCATGACATCCCAACCCCCAACAGCTGACGGCGCTCCACCTCCATCATAGTGGTAAAGGTCAGGCGCACCCAATACGTGAAAAAATTCGTGACAAAGCACACCAACATTGAAATACCAGGATTCAGATAACATGAAGAGGTAATCCCAGACCTGCACCCCATTTATCAGGACAGTTTCAGTATAAAGAGCCCAACGGTGCGGCCATAGTAGGTCTGCCCAATCTCCCGGACCACCATATATGACAAATGAAACAGCATCAACGATCCCATCATCGTTAGCGTCAATATCTATTAAGGGTGATACCTGACTGGCGATGGAATTAAGTGCATTCGCTAACAGTGTATGTTCACGCTCAGTACGTTCATCATTATTCTGGTACCCATTTGTATTTATACTTGAATAAGGTTCATAATAGCTTCTGGGGTGTAGATCCTGGTAAGACGTATTAACATCATTTGATGTTTCGGGGTAATGGCGTGTATTCACCAACAGTGTATTGTATGAGACTTCCCAATAGTAATGACGCAGAGAAGGCTCATCTTCATCAGTTTGAAAGACTTCATCATAATAAGATCTTGGTTGAACAAATTCTGGATCATCAGAAAATCGAATAAATACGTTGATCTGGGCAATTTCACCTGATGTGGGGGCATCTCTAGATTCTCGGGTGGATTCAGGATTATGATAAAAAGATTTATTCCGTTGATATATTTCATCACTGATAGCTAATCCTGAAATCAGCCCATAAGTATCTGGGTTTCCATGACCTACAATCAGGGCAGATGGGATTAAATCACCATTAAAATCTAAATTGGCATAATAATAATAACCATCTTCCTGATTCATGATTATAGTAAAATCATTTGCATCATGAAGCCTTCTTCCATATTGGTCCCCAGTCACAAAACAATCAATAACTTCGCCATTGGGCTGAATAACTGTTCTCGGAATATCATTGAACCATGTTGCAAAGACGATAGAAATAGATGCAAAGATAGGAAAAAAGTTTTTAAATATTTTCATTAGATATTGAAAGTATTACGTTAAAAAAAGAATGACACTTACTTAATAAGTACCATTTTTTGGGATTGGGTATAACCATCAATCAATAAACGATAGATATAGGTTCCTCCACTCACCGAAAGTCCAACCTGATCATTGCCATCCCATTGGAAGGAAGTCAATCCGGGGTTTATGAATCCATTGTGCAATGTTTTTACTACTTGTCCATTGACATTATAAATAACAAGAGTCCCGCTAGTTGCTTTATCTAATTCCACAGAAATAGTCGTGGATGGATTAAAGGGATTCGGGAAATTTTGGTTCAATGAAATTTTATCTGGAAGGATTTCATCTAATTCTAGGGAACTCATTGCCACAATAATTTCATGGTGGGTTTCACCATTTTGAGATTGATATTCCGCCGTGAAGGTATTGTAATTCCATTCCACAATATCATAAATGAATTCTTCAAAACCAATGGTCCCAATAGGAGTGATCCATCTCCTTAAGAATATGAGTTGATTTGTTAACTTATCAATACCAATATAATGATAGGCCCAATTAAGGTTTTGGTCATAAATAAAATCCGACGATGATGTATAGATTAAATAGTTTTCTCTGTCTCCACCTTGAGAAATTTGGATAGAAATACTTTTATTTTCGTAGAAAGTTGTGGGACTATGCAAATTTTCAACGCCTGTCCAATCCCCGACGAAATCAGTCAAAATTTGGGCATGAAGACCCCAACCTGTAAGGGATACAGCGATAACTACGGATTTTATATAGGGATATATCTTCATGATAGACACCTCAGCATCATCAAATATACAACACATCCGACCAAGATTGGAATCTTGATTATATCATTGATTATATAGTATAACTACTTTAACAACAGCATTTTTTTACTAAGAGCACCTTCAACAGTTTCTAATTGATATAAATACAATCCAGATGGCACTTTATGTCCAAGCCGATTTTTTGCATCCCATATAGCAGTATATTCTTTTCCCTTTTGGCCTTTTTCAGATTTCAGTGTGTTGATCAATTGTCCATTAATATTAAAAATATTCAGCGTGTAAAAACCATCCTTTTCTAAGATATAATGAATTTTTGTAACAGGGTTAAACGGATTGGGATAATTTTGGGTCAATCCAAATTTCAAAGGAAGAATATCTTTTTGAATAGATACCGTTCCGCTACAAGTTAAGTCAAAGGCACCTATGACCTCACCATTATCAGATGCGGTCCGGCAATTGGAGTTTTCATTAAGTGAATAATTAAATATATTTGGATCACAAAATTGTGGATCTTCATCCATAATCCCACTCCCAATGGTAAAAGTGAAATTTTGAAAATTTCCCAAAATATTTTCTCCACCATCCAACACTGAATAACTAATCTCCAACAAGGTCAAGCCACTTGTTTCAGATGAATAAAATTGATCTCCAATATTGTCCCATAGAATAGAATTAACAAATGCGACTGCGCCCCCATGACAGGCTATAACCGACCCCGTGCCTGAGATATTCCCTTCAAACGTGGTTTGATTCAGGTTAATGGTTGCTCCATGCGCTACTATCCCAGCACCAAAATCATATCCCAGGTTTTGTTCAAAAGATGTCCATTCAATTTGACCAAGACCGCCTAATTGATATAATCCACCTCCTTCAATAAAAGCTTCATTATTCCTTATCTGACTATTCAGGATAGTAGGTTCAGCATTTTCTGAATAAATACCCGCGCCCCAATAAGAAATATTTCCCTGGATCAACATTTTATCAAAAGTAGGGGCTCCATCAGTGATATAAATGCCACCACCCATATTAGAGCCATTGTTTTGGATAATAGTATTCAAAAAATATGCATTTGATCCGGAGAGAAAAACCCCACCACCAATTTCTGCTGTATTATCTTCTATAATCACATCAATAAAAGTGGGTGAACAATTTTGGAGGACAACACCACCTCCACTAGTAACAATCCCTCCACGAAAGGATATACCTCGGATTGTAGCACCATCGTTGGATGGCCCATCTAAAATAAAACATGAGCCACCTAATGGGCCAGGCGCAAAGAAAGTCTCTTGAATCATTTCTATCATTCCTAATTCATAGGCTCTTGATTCCAGCACAACTTCTTTATCGTTAAAGTCTATTTCTTCAAAATATACATTGGGAGTTAGTCGAATTGTATCACCATCTGTTGAAACATTGATCGCTCTTTGTATGGTTGCAAAGGGTGTTGCCAGACCTCCATCATTGCCATCATGTCCATTTTGATCTACATACCAAATTGGTCCCAGATTCACAGGGCCACACGCCGATTCAAAACAACCTATGAGTGTACCATCAGCTCCACTATCAATGCAGGGAGAATTTTCTCTTAAATAATAATTCCCTATTGGTGCATTACAGAAATAGGGATCACCATCTAGATTCCCTTCTTCCCAATTAATATCTCCATTATCATTGTCAATAATGCCAGCCTCTCCATTTTGAACTAAACTGTAATTCACTGTGAATTCTACATCATCTCCAGTTGATCTGAAATAGACCTGAGAAGCATTATTTCCAAAAAGAATAGAATTATTCAATGAAACATCTGCTCCATCACGCATATAGATACCGCCACCATAGGTCGCAGCCACATTATTAGCAATGGTCGCATTGTTGATTTGAACAGTAGATGAATTCCGTACATAAATGCCGCCGCCGGAACTAGAGACATTGTCCCCTACTAACAAATAATCAATTTGCGCATCAGCATTGTTAATATAAAGTCCACCGCCGAGTCCCTCTGCAGTATTATCAAATAAATAGAGATTAGTGGCATTTAAATTTGCATCATCCTTTAATACAATACCGCCGCCGGAATTGTTGGCAGAATTTGCTGAAAATATAACATTGTCCATGATGGGTGATGATTCGCTTCTCAAATAACATCCTGCCCCAAATTCAGCTACATTTCCCATAAAAGAACAATTGTAAAATTCGGGACTGGAAGCAGTTTTTGCATACAATCCCCCACCTACGTCATCTGTCTCATTTCCTTTGATAATGCACCCAAAGAATTTGGGAGAGGCATTATAGCAAAAAATGCCACCGCCGCCGCCGACATCACATATATTGTTCTGGATAATACAATCCTTAATAATTGGATCGCTGTTTTCACAATAAATGCCGCCACCATAATCATAGTATGTACCATTCCCATCTGGATCTTCATTATTCCCTGTGCCATTTTGAATTGTAAATCCTTGTAAAATAGACTCATTTGATTCTCCACTGGCAAACGAAACAACACTACCATTACCATTAGCATCTAAGATGGTTGATTCTATGAGTAAAGAATCATTTGCAATGAAATAAAGCGATGAAACAACAATTTCCTTTCCATCAAAATCTAAGGTTTCATCATACAACCCAGGCCACACTAAAATCGAATCCGTATTAGATGCGGCATTTATAGCGCTCTGAATTGATGAAAAATCTCCTGGTACGTAAAATGTTTCAGCTCTGAGAAACGATAACATAGTAAAAAGGAAGAAGTAAAGTTGGATTTTCATTTTTTTATTCATTGTTTGGGCACCATACTCAAGAAGTTTATCTTATATTTTCGGGATGGGAATATGGGATTCCCATATTAATTTCCATCCCCCTTTTCAGTCACTTTAATAAAAAAACGTTTATGATTGTAGCAATACCTAAAGAAATAAATGCAATAGAGCCACGTGTTTCCGCCACGCCTTCCACCGTCAAAGATTTGATAAAATCTGGTTTGCAAGTTCAGGTAGAGACACTAGCAGGGAATGAGTCTTTTTTCTCTGACCAAGAGTATGTTAATGCCGGCGCAGAAATTGTATCATCATCTAGTGATTTATTGTCTTCGGCTGATATTGTTTTAAAAGTTTCACCTCCTAGTCTGGATGAGACGTCACAATTGAAACCCAGTGCCATATTCATTTCTTTTTTTCAAACAACCCGAGAAATTCAAACTGTACAGGCATTAACTGAAAAATCTATTACTGGTTTTTCTATGCACCTGATTCCCAGAACAACCTTAGCACAAAAAATGGATGCCTTATCTTCACAAGCAAATATCGCAGGATACAAATCTGTTTTGATTGCTGCATCTCGGCTTGGTGTTTATATGCCTTTATTGATGACAGCTGCCGGTACCATTCGACCTGCAAAAGTTTTGATTCTAGGTGCTGGAGTTGCAGGGCTTCAAGCGATTGCCACTGCAAAAAGATTGGGAGCGCAGGTTGAAGCCTTTGATGTACGTCCGATTGTAAAAGAGCAAGTGCAATCCTTAGGCGCAAAATTTATTGAAGTTGAATCAGATTCTGATGATGGTGTGGGTGATGGTGGCTATGCCAAGGAAACATCGGACGATTATAAACGCCGCCAACAAGAATTGATTCATGAACATATGAGTATGGCTGACATGGTCATTACCACAGCATTAATTCCTGGGCGACCTGCTCCCCTGCTTATACCATCTACTATGGTGGATGCTATGAAGCCTGGATCCATCATTATGGACCTGGCAGCAGAAAATGGTGGAAATTGTGAATTGACTCAAAAAGATGAGATTATTAAATATAATCATGTAACCATCGATGGTACATCCAATATTCCCGGGACCATGCCTGTTCATGCCAGCGAATTGTATTCTAAGAACATTACAGCATTTTTAACTTATATGGTAAAAGATGGTGAAATCAATTTAGATCTGGAAGATGAAATTATTTCTGGTGCAATGTTCACACACAAAGGTGAAATAACCCACAAACCAACCCAAGAAGTATTGGACGCTTAAGGAAAATTATGGATATCAATATTTTAACAGTTTTTATATTGGCGATCTTTGTTGGAATTGAGATCATTTCAAAGGTTCCTCCTACCTTGCACACACCTCTCATGAGCGGGTCTAACGCCATCTCTGGGATTGCTATTGTTGGTGCTATTATTGGCACAAAAGTAGGGGGCGGTGCAGGAACATGGCTAGGATTGATCGCGGTCATATTTGCCACCATAAATGTGGTAGGCGGTTTTATGGTGACCGATAGAATGTTAAAAATGTTTAAGCGTAAATAGGGAAAGACCGTGCTATTCACAAATATTTTTTACGTTCTGGCATCTGTCTTATTTATCTTAGGCATCAAAAAACTCAGCCACCCTAAAACCGCTCGCAATGGAAATATGATCGCATTCATTGGAATGATGATCGCCATCGTTGCTACTTTAATTGCCAAACATGAATTTGAAATAGATTATCAATTGATAGCTATTGGAATTATTGCTGGAATTATAATCGGTACTACATTTGCAATAAAAGTAGAAATGACCCAAATGCCACAAATGGTTGCGATTTTCAATGGATTAGGCGGTGGTGCATCAGCATTAGTTGCGGCAGCTGAATTCTTAAAAACCGGTGAAATGACAACTTTTACACTGGGGACAATCGTTTTTTCAGTTTTTGTGGGGACTTTAACATTTACAGGTAGTATGGTTGCTTTTGGAAAACTGCAGGGTTTTATTAGCGGTCAACCCATTGTTTTCCCAGGACAACAAGTCTTTAATGGACTTATGGCCTTGGCATTGATATTTGTTGGTGTTTATTTGGTTCAACTACCGGGCGAAATTAATTATTTTTATGCAGTCGTTATCATTTCTGCCATCATGGGGATCACCCTGACAATCCCAATTGGCGGCGCAGACATGCCCGTTGTTATTTCTCTACTTAATTCCTATTCCGGGGTTGCGGCGGCAGCTACTGGATTTGTATTAATGAACAATGGCTTGATTATTTCCGGTGCTTTAGTTGGTGCGTCCGGACTCATTTTGACCAATATTATGTGCAAAGGGATGAATCGGTCTCTGGCGAATGTGATTTTTGGTGCCGTTGGATTGGTACAGGAATCCACCAGCGACAGTACAACTAAACAGATCACAGTTAAATCTTATTCGACCGAAGAAGCAGCCATGATCTTTGATGCAGCTGATAAAGTGATTATCGTTCCTGGTTACGGTCTCGCAGTAGCCCAAGCACAGCATGCTGTCCGTGAAGTGGCTGAATTTCTTGAAGGAAAAGGGAAACAAGTTTTATATGCCATTCATCCCGTGGCTGGAAGAATGCCAGGCCACATGAATGTATTATTGGCAGAAGCCAATATACCTTACGAGCAATTAAAAGATCTGGATGAGATCAATCCGGAATTTGAAGATTGTGATGTTGCATTGGTTCTGGGAGCAAATGATGTTGTGAATCCTGCGGCACGCCATGATACATCTTCTCCGATTTACGGCATGCCTATCTTAGATGTGGACAAGTCCCGAACTGTCATCATTAATAAGCGAACCATGAATACTGGATTTGCAGGTATCCAGAATGAATTATTTGGCTTTGATAATTCAATTATGGTTTTTGGCGATGCAAAAGATATGTTACAGCAATTATTGAAAGATCTAAAAGAATTATAAGTTTTCCTGTAAAACAAAAAAAGCTCATCGGTTATCCGCCAATGAGCTTTTTTTGTTTTCATAATAATTTTTTAATTAAAATAATGGAAGCTACACTTCTTTACTAAAATCTACCTTCAATTTTGTTGTATTAGAATAAAGTCCGATAGAAATATACTTGGCGCATACAGCTTCTGCATAATCATCCGAGAAATAACGGCCAACCTTAAATACGTGGCCACCTCGATCTTCAACCACGTTCAAGTCAGGCAGAATTTCTTTTACAGCGCTGATCTGATCATCTCCTTGCGGAACTATATTCACCTCCCACATTTCAACTTCGCCCCCTTTTTCTAGACTAACATAATGAGCGATCATCCCTGTGAATTCTGCAACAGCCATGGCTTCTTCATCTGTTACTTCATCGTCTGCTTCAGCCATCAAATTGATCAAATCAACCAAACTTTCAGCCACATCTGTATCCGGACCTTCATCCAAATAAGATTGTACTATTGATTTCAATTCTACAAGGTTTGTAACTGTCTCAGGCTTTCCAGGTACGAGTTCAGGAATCTCTATATTCCATTTTTCAGCAAACTGATTAATCAAATCAATTTCTTCCTGAGCAATATCATCATCAATGGCTGCCAGGTTAACTAATATATCAATTATTTTTTGTGCACCCTTTGGGCGTAACATATCACTTAATAACTCGCCGGATTCTTTTCGTTCTAAATTTAATGCTCGGCCTAAAAGTGTAATAAATCCAACACCACGATTATGATCAACATAATATCCTGTACCAATCATGGTAAATACAAAAGCCAAACATAAAGCAATGACACTTTTGGCAGCAGAAAAATAATCGTTTGTAATTAATATACTATTCAGAAGAAATGGAAACCCAACTGCAAAGCCCAACATGGCAGCAACGATAGAAATACTGTTAGCTACTTCTTCATTTTTACGCCGCTTCCAAATTTTATTTACTGTTAGGTATCCTTTTATTAAGGAAAATACCAATGCACTTGAGACAAGAACACCTATCATTTTTTCAAATAATGTTGCATCTCCTACAGGAGATGCTTGCAAGATACTCGTACCTACCAAAATAAATAAAATAAAGCCAATTAAATATTGATTTTTATGTATCATTTTCTAATGCCTTTATTTCTGGAATAGTTTTTTTGGGAATAGTTTAAATACCATATTTGTAGACAGTGGGAATAAATACTCTGTAAAAAATTGGAATTAATGTTAAGTCCAATAATAAATAAAGCCCCATACTTTCGGCAAAGGGCTTCATTTAAGGATTGATTCAAATTCTTTAATCAATAATAGAGATTTCAGTAGCCTTTTGACCACGATCGCCATCAATAATCTTGAACTCTACCTTATCACCTTCCCGAACGTAAATTCCTTCGGTTAACCCTTCTTCATGAAAAAAGTAATCTTTTCCATCTTCCCCAGAAATAAATCCATATCTTTTACTCTTATTATAAAATTTCACTTTACCTGTTTGCATATTTTCCTCTGTAATTGAAATTATTGTTGGTAATCACCTCGACCATTGTACCAAAAAATAGAGATGACTGAAAGTAAAAATCAATCAATCTTTTAGACAATGAATCTGTATTGATTCGTCAACTCTTTCTAGGCCTTGGCCCTTTTTTGGCTCCCCGATAAACAAACCAATCATCACTTGTAATCTCATGAAAGTAATTCGATTCGTCTTTCAATATTTTTGCAGTTGTTTGCCTAACAGCTGCAATCTCAACCCTAACGCCTTCTGCTTTGAGATGAATTACCAGTTCAACAAAATCTGAATCGCCGGACATAATAATAATAGTGTCCACCTTGGATGCCAATTGAGTCGCTTTTATTGATAATGGAATATCAGCCGATTTATGGCAGGGAACAACGGAGCCATAATAATTCTCGTGGAGACGTTCAGAAAATTTTTGTGAAATTGATTTCCCTTCCCGAAAGTAAATAAGTCTGTTTAGACCCCTTCCATTCAATAGTTTAGGTATCAATTTATCAAAGTCGATCATGGCCTTAGTCGATTTGGATACTCCATGAATACTTCGTTCAATATTGTTTCCGTCACATAAAATTGCAACGGATTGGTTAATCAGTATATCTGCCATTTTGTTTTTTCCTTAATAATAAATTTGATTATTGTGACCTTTTAACGATCTCGTAAAATAATTTAACGGATTCTTCTTCCCCGATTTGGAATTTCCGCTCGCAATAATGGGAAACTATACCTTCCACCAACTCTTCATATTCATCTTCCGTGTATAATTCAAGGATTGTTTCCAAGTATTCTTCCAGTTCTGCGCGTTGTGATTCCGTAAAGGGCATGATAATTTCCA
>Ga0209091_10004213_pt1 | contig 11283 bp, 13 predicted proteins | sample ArcticOcean_MG_C_6_FD_187438 | JGI IMG/M metagenome (GOLD analysis project Ga0209091, IMG submission 187438) | Marine microbial communities from western Arctic Ocean - ArcticOcean_MG_CB8_128 (SPAdes) (version 2) | ecosystem: Environmental > Aquatic > Marine > Oceanic | place: Arctic Ocean... | reverse complement strand
GCATGGCCAAAGAGTTAAATTTTTATACAAGACTTTATGATGGTTTCTTGAGTGATAAAATGTGTGATGATTATGTTTCTACTTTTGAAGAGACTATGAAGAAAGATGCTGAAGAAGTTAAAAAAACCAGTATCTGCACTGGACCAGTTCGGCCGGACGGTCATCAGATTTGTGGTAACTGTAATTGTCAGCGTATGAACCCTATGGGGTTTGATCGTTTTGCAGATTTGAATAGTAGTGCTATGAAAAGCTTTCTTTCCATAGTGGAGACATATAAAAAAGATACTACTATTCATTCTACTCAGTGGCCTCAAAATATTATGTGGGAAGAGTTTCGTATGAAACGATTTCTTGTAGGAGATGGTAGTAAAGATGCAGAACAGTTTGGTGAACACGTAGATATAACTAGTCATGCTCAAGCAAAAAGAATGTTAATTCTTATGGTTTATTTAAATGATGATTTCAATGGCGGTGAAACAGAATTTCCACATTATGGTGATGCGATTAAACCCAAAAAAGGAAGCATTTTAATTTTTCCACCACTGTGGATGTATTTACATAGAGGTAATCCACCACTTGCTCCTGGCTATGCAAAATATTTTTTAATGACGTATTTGAATTATGAACCAATTAAAAATTAAATTCTTAGAAGAAAAGCTGATTAAATATATTGGGTTTGTATCAGAACCCATAATGAATCATCTTATAGGAACAGCTAATATATTGAAAGAATATGGAGCTCCAAATTATCTTATTGATGCAGGATTATTTCATTCTATTTACGGTGAAGCATCAAGTAGAAATGTCCCTAAAAATAAATACTTAACAAGAGAAGAATTAGTTAGTATGATAGGTAAAGATGCAGAGGAAATTGTTTATGAGTTTTCTTCTATAGAATCTCCAAGAACAGAAAATATTAATAATTATCCAGCTGGTCAACTTAAAGAAGATTTAATCTTACTAGATAATGCAAACGATGAACAAATGAAAATGAAAAAGGAATAGTTATGGAAGACAGTAAAAAGAGTGGTATTGCGAAGCTGAAGAAGCTTGGTCTTACGGATGAAGAAATCAATTCAATGCTTAATATTGAAGAAGAGTTACCTCCAGAAGAAGAGCTCGCAGCTGCAGAAGAGCAGAATGAATTGAACTCAAAAGCTTGGAAACAGGATTTTCTGATAGAGCAATTGGGTTACTATAATGAAATACATAATACATCCTATGAATTAAAGGAATGGGTATTGGGTATTCAGAGTGAAGATATTGTTGTTCACTTTGATTGGAAGGAACTAGCGGGCATACGTAAAAATCCTTTGAATGATCCTGACTCACCAGAGTATAAGAAACAAGCTGCAGAGATGCTAGCAATACGGAATCAAGCTGCAAAAGAGAGAGCTGAAAACGGTGGCGTTCATCCAAAAAGAAATGGTTGGAAGCAAGAACTTTAATGTTAGCAAATGAAAGGAAAGAAAAAGTGACTAAAGGTAAAGATGATAACGGTGGACTCAAGTTTATATCTAATGATGGTGAAGGAACTATTACTCGGCAAGCAGCTGATGGTTCCTTAATTAAAAGAGTCGATCATAAATGGCAACAGAAGCAAGGTGGTAGAATTTCTGATGATGGATTTATGAAGAACGGTGCCAGTACCATTGTGATGCCAAAACACATTGATATTAATACTCCAGCGGGGAACGCAGCTGCTGGTCAGTATGTGAAGGAAACTCAAGCAGCAGTTACGCGAGGTAAGAAAATGTTATATAACCAACAGCAAGAATCACAGGGTAATGGTATTGCTGGTAAAACAATAACTCCACAATACAAAGAAGGATGGGATCGAATCTTTGGTGAAAAAAATTAAAAAGTTAAAGCAATTTGAAGCTATCGAGGCTACTGATGAAGACCTTAAAAGATCGTCTATAATTGAAAATATACTTTGGAATGAGCTTGAAGCTTATACCTCAAATCAGAAGGATGTTGTGATAACGTCTGCGATATTGATTAAGATTGCTCTTTCTCTTTACACTGTTATTCTAAAGGATGACAAAGATGTTGAAAAGATTACTCAAGCAGCTATTAACACCATACCTAAGCTTCGTGCCATTATGGAACGTGAGCTCAACTCCCCCACAACATTACATTAAAAAACTTAAAAATAAGCTCATTTTTTTGTTGACAAAGTATAATTAGTATGTTATAGTATTAATATAATGAAACAAAGGAAACTATTATTATGAAACTAGAAATTGGTAAGACTGTATCATTCGTGAATGACATTGGTGATACGTTTAAGGGTGAGTTATCAGCAGTTGATTCTGACTCGTATGATGACGTTAAGTTGGAGGATGGATCAGTTACTTATTGGTCTAAGAAGAAGAAGATGTACGTTCCTGTACGCGATAAGCACAAGGATTCTATCTTTTTTGAAATTAAAACTCCTCTTGGACTTGAATATGCCTCTGAATCAGAGTTATTCTAATATCTTTTTGTCTAAATATTAACCATGACAAAGTATAGAGTTATTAATAAATCAATACTAGCTGATAATTTGGATGAAAAAGATGCGTATGAAGTCTTAGAACATCTGCGTATCGATAATCCAAACACGCCATACGAAATTGAATCGTATAAGCAGGAATCTAAACTAATGGGGCGTGACCCAGACCTACACTAATCCTTATAAATACTCATATAAATATATGTGAGGATTAGTATGGCAGATCAAAGTTATTTTATGGGCCTTGACGGGTTTGTATGGTTTACAGGTGTAGTTGAAGATCGTAATGATCCTGAAGCTCTAGGAAGAGTTCGGGTTCGTTGTGTTGGTTTTCATTCAGATAGTGTTGTAGATTTACCTACAGGTGATTTACCATGGGCGCATGTTATGCATCCAGTGACAGACCCAGCAATGCATGGGATGGGCAATAGTCCATCCTTTCTTGTTGAGGGTTCTTATGTAATAGGATTCTTTAGAGATGCTGTAGAAAGACAGCAACCTATCATTATAGGTTCTTTACCAGGCAGTCCTATTCAGCCTGCTGATCCAAAGGAAGGATTTAATGATCCTAGAGGAAAGAAATCCAAACAACCAAATTACGCATATGATCCTGCATATGGCCCTTACCCTGTCGATGGTAATACGTATAAAATGAAATCTGGTCATAGGTACGCAGAGACAGATACCAATAGACTTGCTCAAGGTGAAGCTTCGGAAACTCATCAATCATTAATTAATCGTAGACTTATGAGATTACATGGTGATCCTGATGGATTTGTTGATCCAAAGGATGGTGTAACGAAAACAGGTAATGGTGTACCTACATCAATTGCTCCATTTTTAGATCAAGTTGATCCTTCAAAATCTTCTCCAGAGAAAAGAGGGTTTTGGGAAGAGCCTCATCCTAAAGGTTCACCAGAAACGGCATCACCTTATGTAACATCTCAATATCCATACAACCATGTACACGAAAGTGAATCAGGTCACATACATGAGATAGATGATAGCCCAGGCGCAGAAAGATTAATGACTCAACATATGTCTGGGACATTTGAAGAGTTGCATGCTAATGGTGATAAGGTTGTTAAAGTTATAGGAGACAACTATGAAATTATTGTTGGTGCTTCTAATTTATTTGTTAACGGAAATATTAACATTACAACTAATGGTACAGTACGAGAATTAATTACAGGAGATTACCATTTAGAGGTTGGTGGAGATTATTCCATGAAAATAGGAGGCAATGTTCGAACAAAGATTGGTGCTAAAGATGGTGGTGGAAATCTTATGGAGGAGATAAGAGGAAATTATGGATTTGATATTGCAGGAGATTACATCGGTTCAGTAGGCCCTAAATCTAAAGCTGGTTCTGGTGATGGTGAGTATATTCTAACTATAGTAGGAGATGAAACTCATACTGTAGGAGGAGAACAACGGCATATTGTTTCTGGTGATATTAGTTTTACAGGGGATTCTGCTATGGCAATAACAATAGATGAAGATTATGTAGTTAAAACTGTTAGTGGTATTGTATCTATTCAGTCTGGTACAGCATATATAATGAAATCTAAAACTGCTATGATAATAGAATCAGAATTAAATATCGATATGGATTCTCAAACTTTTACAGAAATACATGCTGGAGATGCTTTTGATGTCCTTGCTGGAACTGTGGTTCAGATTCGTTCTGGTGGTGGTACTCCTACTGCTTCATTACAAATTGAATTGAACCCAGCTGTTGATATTTTAAATTTGAATTCTGGATATCTTGATCCAGAAGATTTGGATTCTGGATATCTTTGATGGCACACGCTTTTAAAATAGTAGATACATCTGGAGTAATAACAACTTATACTGATTATGATGATATACCTCTGGCAACATTGAGACACGTTATTAGTTTTTTACCAGATGTTGGTACAGAAGAACAAGCAAACGAAATATTATTAGAGCCAAGTTCTACAGTAATAGATAATGTTGCTGTTGAAGATGAAGTTGGATTAGAGACAGTTATTGTATTAGACGGAACAGATGGTTCTTCTGCTAATGCTGGTGATAACCTTATAATGGAAATTGCAGAAGGTGTAGATAGATTAGTACCAGAAGATTTTGCAGATGGATTAGAAAATCATTTGGTATTAGAACTTGTAGAGGGAGATGATCATATAGGGCCATTCGTTAGATTAGAGACAGGAACGACAGATGTTCTATTAGATGAAGATGGTGGAAGGATACCTTTTGATAACATAGTGGGTGATGCGGTAGGAGAAAATCATCATCATCCGCCAGCTGGAGATTTTCATGTTGATGGTGACGGACATACAGAAGAAGAACATAGGGAGTTTGCTTTGTGGAACTTTAAACTACAAAAATTAATAACTCAGGAGAATACAAATGCCGGCAGTTTGTAGAGGAGATTCGGTTGATGTTGATTTAATACATTGCAGTGTACCAAGAAGGGATGAATGTTCAGATAATGTATTTGTTAATGGAATTGGAATAAGTAGAGAAGGTGATAAAAATACAATACACAAAAAAACACCAGTGCCTTGCCCAAATCACAAGAAACCTATTAAAATTGGTTCTCTTACAGTTATTATTAATGATAAGGGTTGTGGTAGAATAGGTGATGATATTACTGCATGTACCAAAGTTGCATCAGGTAGCGAAAATGTTTTTGCAGGAGGATAGGATATGACTACTCAGAAAGAAACAGTTGAAGCTGCAAATAATACTAAAGTTGTAGCTTTTGATATTTGGGACGGAGTAGGTGAAGCAAACAAAAGTTTTCTTGTACCAAAACCAACAACTTGGTTGGCCAAAATAGCTGCTGACCTGAGAGCAGCTTTTTCTCAATTTTCTAAATTTGGTATTAATCCAGCATCTCTTCTTTCTGGTAATGTAAGTTTACGATCTTTATTAAATAATGCTGTTGGTCTTGCAGTTGGTGCAGCAAGAAACGCTGCATTAGCTGTTGCCAAGAGTAAATTTGAATCTTCAGTTAATGATGAAGGTTTAGTTTGGGATAAAGTAACTGGTCAAGCAGCATATTCATCTGAAAATGGAACTCATATAGATGCATCAACTGTTCCTAATATTTTTGCTACACAAGATGGTGTGACATTTAAACAAGCAACAAATGTTTTGTTAGCATTAAAAAATGGTAAAAAGGAAGGTTTTGCAAAAATTATAACTAATGCTATTATGTTGGGAAATAGAATTAATGCTATTAATGAAGCAAAAGAAAATTATGAATTAGACCTCATAGATAATCCAGATTTAGATGCATCTTTAGGTTCATATTATGCCAGTGCTATAGAAAAACAAAATGTTACTTTTTCTTCTCCTAATGGTAGTTCAATAACAAAAGCATTAACTACACCTAAGCAATCCGTAACTGCAAATGTTGCTCCATCAGGGTTTTCTTCTAGGCCAGTAAATATAACTGAAATTTTTTCAAGTTATTCTATAACTTTAAAATATACACCAAGTGTAATAGCTTCTGTTACAGGCATATTAACGGGTACAGTGGCTGGTGAAACTGTAATCTTAGAAAGACCTGTTTTTCCAGCTGCACTTATATCTAAAGGTCAAGCATTTAAAAGAGAAACGTATACTAACTCTGGTAAGAATATAGTTGTTACGCAAAAAACATCAGAAAAATACGATAGCATAATTGTAAGGTACAGATACCATTCTTCTTATAACCCAAATGTTAAGGTTGCATAAACTGTATAAATACAATTATATTAAAAGGAATCCATATTATGGGAAAGAAATCAAGAGAATCTTCAACATCCAAGGGTGAAAGAAATAATGTTTCAGCGTGGAGTGTTAAAGCTGGTCGTAGAGAAATGAGTGGTATGCAACGTGTAATCAACCAAACTAAAGCTTTTAACTCTGGTAAAAATGTTATGTTAACAATACCTAACCCAAATAAGGGTGAAAAGGATAAACCATTCATTCGTGTGAACGCAAAAGAAAAATGGAGAAATGAAAAGTTTATAATAAAACAAACTTCATAGTTTTCCTTATAAATAAACATAACAGGAGTCCTACTTAATGGCTACACCAACCGCATATACTGATGCACAAGGTCAAAATGACATAGATCGTAATGTGCGGCAATATAGAGATTTAGATTTGTTCTTTGCAAAGACTCAAGGCTCTAAGGATGTCAGAAAGGTTACTGATATTGCGGCTGTTAAAAGGTCTGTACGTAATCTTATTTTATTAAACAATTATGAGAAACCCTTTCATCCAGAAATTGGTTCTGGTATTAGGGGTTTACTATTTGAAGATATGAGTTATATTTCAGCCTTTGTTCTTGCAAAAAAAATAGAGGATGTTATTGAGAATTTTGAACCAAGGGTTAATCTTATTAGTGTTAGGACTGATCCACATATAGATCGTAATGAATATGAAGTGACGATAGAGTTCTTTGTTGTTAACACACCTACAGAGCTTGTTGACTTAACAGTATTTCTAGAGGTATTACGATAATGGCAACAAACAATAAAAGATTAGAAGTTACAGAATTTGATTTTGATGATGTTAAGGATAATCTTAAAACATTTCTAGGTGCTCAAACTGAATTTACCGATTATGATTTTGAGGGTTCTGGTATGAGTGCATTGTTAGATGTTCTAGCATACAATACTCATTATCTTGGCTTCAACGCAAATATGTTAGCTAACGAAATGTTTTTAGACAGTGCATCATTAAGATCAAGTATTGTTTCTCACGCAAAGACATTGGGGTATGTACCAACTTCCGCTCGTGCTGCAAAGGCAACGGTGGATGTTACTCTTAATACAAATGACACTACTGCAACAATGTCTTCTGGTACTGTTTTTAATACTACTGTGAATGATGTGTCTTATCAATTTTCAACCATTACGGATGTAACAAAATCTAATACTGGTAACACTATTCCTTTTGTTGGTATTGATATCTATGAAGGTACATTTATAACAACAAGATATACTGTGGACTCTTCTGATATAGATCAGAGATTTGTTCTTACTGATAACAGAGCAGATACCAGTACTTTAATTGTCAAAGTTCAAACATCATCTACAGATTCATCTTCCAACACATTTACAGAAGCAACGGATATAACTCAAGTGGCCGGTGGAAGTAATGTTTACTTTTTACAGGAAGTTGAGGCTGGATTATTTGAAATATATTTTGGTGACGGTATTATAGGTACTGCTCTTTCTGATGACAATATTGTTATACTTACATATGTCGTATCTAATAAAGCTGCAGCTAACGGAGCAACATTATTTTCAAATGCTGCAGCAATTGCAAGTGTTACGGATATATCAGTCGCAACATCAGCTATTGCATCTGCTGGCGCAGCTCCAGAAAGTCTTTCATCTATAAAGTATAATGCTCCTTTGGATTATGCTTCTCAAGGCCGTTGTGTTACTTCAGAGGATTATAAAGTTTTTGCAAAGAAGTATTTTCCCAACACACAAGCTGTTCAAGTCTTTGGTGGAGAGGCTGGTTCTTTTGATACGAGTCTTGGTGTTGTTGATACACCAGAATATGGTAAAGTTTTTATATCGATTAAATCTACGACAGGTAATAGTTTAACTGCTACTGAAAAAGCACAATTAATTACTGACCTTGCTCCATTCACAGTTGCATCTATAACGCCAGTTATTGTTGATGTACAAACTACAAAATTAATTTTGCAAGTAACCTTTAAATTTGATTCTAGTAAGACTACTGAAACTTCAACTTCATTAGCATCAGCAATTTCTAGTACGTTAGTAAATTTTAACTCTGATACTTTAGGTCAATTTGAAGGAGTATTCAGACACTCAAAGGTAACAGGACTTATAGATGATACTGATACTTCTATAACGGGTAATATTACAAATGTAACTATGGCTCATGATTTAACGCCAACAATAGGTACAGCAACATCATACACTATCCCTCTTAATAATAAAATTTATAATCCACATGATGGTCATAATTCTGCTGGTGGTGGTGTGATAGCTTCTACTGGATTTAAGATTAGTGGAGATACAGTTAATGATATGTTCTTTGATGATGATGGTAGTGGAATTTTAAGACTCTATTATCAAGTTGCTGGTGTGCGAATATATCAAGATGTAACAGCAGGAACAGTAGATTATACAAATGGTAAGATTGTTATCAACAGTATTAATATTACTACCATATCAAATGTTGATGGTGCAGCTTCTAGTTTAATAAGAATAACAGCATCACCAGATTCAAATGATATTGTTCCTGTTCGTAATCAACTATTAGAAATAGATTTTACAAACACTACTATAACAGGTGATGTAGATACAGTATCAACAGGAGATTCTTCGGCAGGGTCATCATATAATACAACCTCTAGTTACACAACGCCGTCTGGCTATTAACCGATGGCTCCTTTTGATAACGGATATTCATCAGACCTAACAACTAAGCTTAGTCCTTTAATAGAAGGTCAGGTTCCTGACTTTATACAAGCAGACCATCCCCTATTTGTAAAATTTTTAAAATACTATTATGAGTATCTTGAAGCTGGTGAATTACGAGTTACGGTTAATATTGATAATCTACTTTTAGAATTAGAAACTCCATCAAGCGTATTAGATGTAGACGGTAATGAAATTGTTTTAGAGAGTGGTAGTGGAACTGACGGTAAGTTTGTCGTTGGTGAAACCATTACAGGTTCAACAAGTAAGGCTACTGCAAAAATTCTCGTTGATGACCTTGGTAATGCAACACCAAGAATGTTCATAACATCTCAACAGCAATTCCAAACAGGCGAAACTATTACGGGTGGAACTTCTAGTGCTACAGGTACAGTGGATAGATATAGAGCAAACCCTGTACAAACTCTACAACAATTATTAGAATACGCAAACGTAGATAACACCATATACGATTTCTTGGATCAACTGCGTGAATCGTTTATGAACGCAATACCAAACAAGCTTGCTGATGGTGTTGATAAAAGAAATTTAATAAAGAACATAAGAGAACTGTACAGAGCAAAGGGAACATCCGAAGGTCATAAGATTTTTATGAGGATGTTACTAGGACAAAATTCTGAGGTCACTTACCCAAACAAATTTATGATGCGAGCATCAGATGGTAACTGGGTCAACCGAATAATATTGAGAACTTCTCCTGGCGTAAATGCTGTCTCTACAGAACTCATTGGAACAACAATTACGGGTGGTACTTCTGGTGCAACAGCTGTTGTTTCAAGTGCTTTGACTACGGCAGAGGGTGGAGAAACTATAGTTCAGTTTGAATTAAATCCTACTTCGATAGTTGGAACATTTACGGACGGAGAAACTATTACAGGAACTTCTACTGTTCAAGATGTCACTATGACATTTACCATTAGAGGAATGGTTACAAACTTTAATGTAACTAATGGTGGTATTCTTTATGAAGTAGGTGATATAGTAGAACTTGATGCACAAGAATCAATCGGTAATGGTGAAGCTTTAGCAACAGTTGCTTCGGTTAAAAGGGGTAGTGTAAGTGAAGTTATTATTGATGATGCTGGTACGAACTATAATGTAAGAGATGCTCTCACATTTACTACCACAGAGACAAGTACTAGTACTGCAACTGCTACTGGATTTGTTTCTGTTATTGATGGTTCTTTGATATTGGACGGTACAGATTCTTCATCAACAGATGCTGGAGAAATTTTAGTCCTTGAGGCAGGATCATCTTCACAGTTAGAAGAGTTTCAGATTGTATTAGATGGAGGTGGAACCGAAGCAACAGCTGTTGTTAATGGTGAAACATCTGCAAGTACTACAGTGGCATTAGATGGAAACTCTGGTACAATATTAGTTGGTATGACTGTATCTGGTAACGGTATAGAACGATCTAGAAATATTACTGTTACAGCTGTAGCATCACAAAATTCTATTACTATAAGTTCTGCATTAACTCTTGCAGATAATATTAATTTATTATTTGATAATGTTGCTGATGGTGAAGGGGATACTCTTGTTCTAAATGGAACAGATAGTTCTTCTACTAATGCTGGTAGTAATGTTATAGTAAACCAAAATGGTTACGACTTACAAGAAAGTACTGATACTTACGGAACAGAAACAGATTCGTTTGCTCTTGAAGAAGGAACAGTTGGTACTGGTGTTATCACTAGATTGTTTATTAGTAATGGTGGTGACGGTTATTCTTTACTACCAACAGTTAGCATTACAACAACTGGTGGAACTGGTGCAGCTCTTCTTGCAACAACACAAACTATTGGCGCAGTAGATAGTGTTGATATTACAAACCAAGGATTTAAATATACTCAAGAGCCTGAAGGACAATTTCACGCAAATTTTGTTGTTAAAGATGTAACAGGAACTTTTGCTCTAACCAATACTCTTACTACACACACAGGTACAGTTAAGAATTTTAATGCCACAACTAAAGTTTTAGAAACTACTTTTGAGGATGTTGTTAGAGTTACAATGGAAGATGGCGACAGTGATGATATTGAATTAGAATCTGGCGTATTTGTTTTAGGTGATAGAGAAGGTGAAGGAAATCTTCAAGCAGATAATATTATAGTTGAAGAAGATCAGTTAGTAGATGAAGACGGAAATAATTTTGTATTAGATTCATCTTTTCCTGGCTTGCAATTAGATTACTTTGTTGTAGAGGACGCTACTACCGATGGTGTTGGGGGGTTTCTTGTAGAAGAAGACACACGAATTGGTATATTCCTGCATGAAGGTTTAGACCATTCTGCTATTGCACTAGAGAGCGCCCCT
>Ga0209091_10004210_pt1 | contig 11287 bp, 7 predicted proteins | sample ArcticOcean_MG_C_6_FD_187438 | JGI IMG/M metagenome (GOLD analysis project Ga0209091, IMG submission 187438) | Marine microbial communities from western Arctic Ocean - ArcticOcean_MG_CB8_128 (SPAdes) (version 2) | ecosystem: Environmental > Aquatic > Marine > Oceanic | place: Arctic Ocean... | reverse complement strand
GATGAGGCAAAAAATTTGCCAGAAAGCGGGAAGGCGTTTGCCGAGTGCCTCCAAACGCTCGCGAACATCATAGAACGGAAATGCGAGCGAATATTCGAAACAGTCACAGGAGAAGAGAAGAGAAAAGAGATTACAAACGTGAACAGAGGATGCGTCACGTCGCTTCCGAAAGCGCCCGAGCAACACTTTCACGCTGACGGAAGAAAAGAGGGCATGTACAACTGTTTCGTGGCTTTGCGCGACGTGCCTAAAATCCAAGGGCCGACTGAGTTTATTTTCGGAAGCCACAAGTTTGATCACGACGCGCCGCACGAAACAACGAAAGCGAGGAAGAAGCGGGAAAAAGCAAAGCGCGTCGCCCCCGAACTCCGTAAAGGAGACATATTGTTGTACGATTACCGCACACTTCACCGAGGCGGCGAGAATAAACGGTGCCACGATCGGAGAGCTATTTCGTACTTCCTTTTCGATACGAACGGCGATATAGGAGACACGTGGAATTTCGAGGACGCTTCGGTATGGGACGATTGATGATAGATAGTTTTTATAGCAAATAGTCTATATGTAGTAGTAAAAGAAATAACAATACACGCTAATGAATACTGGTATGTATATGTATATGTATATATATTATTCAACCTCGCTCAAGTAGTCCGAAACCTCTGCCGTGGTCAAAATGCGAAACTTTCTATCCTCCCCGACGATGCCGATTTCAATATTGTTCGCCGCGATTTGACCATCAAAGCCTTCTTTTAACGTCAAGATCGCCGTATGAATGGCATCTTCCAGCTCCATATCCTCACTATACCGCTTTTCTAAGAATGTTTTCGCGTTAATCATGTTTTTCCCAATCGCCGACGCTTTCCATCCAAAATACGACCCGCTCGGATCCACTTGGTACAGTTGCGGCCCGTTCGCATCGTACCCAGCCATCAACAATGACACACCAAACGGCCGAACCCCACCTTGTTGCGTGAACTCTTGCATGGTTGTTGCTGTTTCTCGAACTAATTGTGAACACGGGATGCTTTCTTGATACGTTCTATAATACACCTGCGTGTCTTTGCGCGCCATTCGCGTCAAGACTCTAAAATCTGGACCCATGCCAGAATACGTGATCCCAATCTCGTCTGTTAACAATTGAATCTTCGAGATGCTGGTTTCATCCACCAAAGTCGAGGGCATTTTCTTCTCCGTGGCTAAAACCACTCCATTCGTGGCTTTAATCCCCAACGACGTCGCTCCAGCCGTAATTGCCGCTAAAGCGTGTTTGATTTGGACGAGTTCCCCAGATGGGGAAAACGTCGTCAACGAAAACGAGTATTTGCTTCCGCTCATTTATTTTTGTATTGGTCTTTCTTTCTTCTAAAAAGTGGAAGTCGTTCTCGTGCGAGAGAATCGGTCGTATCAGTCTTAGTAGTATCGAATACGAGTGCGTCGCGAGAATGTTGTTTGATCTCCCTTGGTGACGCGCGAAAGTTGTTGTATTCTTTTGATGATTGAAGTGTGTATTCTTTTGACGATCTCGATCTTAATTAATGAGAGAATAAAAAATAAAAAAATTATCACAGAAGAGAGAAGCGGAAAAACACACCATATACTCGCACAACAAACAAACGGTATTTCATCCATAAAAGTGAATGATATGTAGTAGTACAGATGTGTATAGATAATAATGATACTATTGAGGAGTCTCTCTTTCTCTCTCTCTCCCTCGTCGTTCTTCTCACTTTGTCTCTTTATACGCACCAATGAGAGACTGTAACAAGCCGTGAGGATTGTCCACGTTCGGTAAGGACTTGAAATCGTTCTTCGCAAGGGCATCCGCAAAGATTTTACACGCGTTCTCAGCTCTCACACACAAAGCTTCGGCGCCTTGAACGATTGCAGCCGCACCTTCGGCTTGCAACGCCAACGCTCGGTGCGTTTCCAAGCACGAGGAAGCTAAAGTACCTCTGTGTTGCGTCGTCTTCAACACCTCGTCGTGTCGCTTCAACTCTTGTTGCAACAACGCCTTCGCCTCTTCGTCTTGGGTCGATTTCGACGTCGATTCGATCATATCGTCCCACCTTTTCGATTCGTTGTATAATTCCTCTCTCAATTTCCGTAAACTATCTTTCTTCTGTTCTATTTTTTGTTTAATTTGATGCGGTCCTTCGTCAAAGAAGATTTTATCATCAACCAAAGCTTCCTCCACTTGGACGCAGAACTCCTTCATCACCGTCTCGATGATATCGCTCAGAAATACATGCTCCGCGCTGGAACCAAAATTCAGTCTCGCTTTGTTAATTTCAGCATCTGTAATTGCGGCGATGAGGTCGGACATGCGCTCATCTTCCGTGACGTCATTTCTGAGCGCCTCGTGGAAGCGTTCCGGGTTTCCGAGCTTTTGGTGAATGCCCCCCGCGTTACCGACAGGCTGCGCCAGTTGTTGTTGTTGTTGATGATGGTGGTGGTGATTGTTCATGACCATGCTATTGTTATTGATACCGTACTCCATGCCACCCATATTATTGTGTACGTTCCCGTACATGTACTGATGATCCATTCCTGGGTTTTCCACGAAACCACCCATACCGGTCGTTTGTCTCGTTTGACGTCGGTTGTTATTGTTGTTCATAGTATTCGTAAAGTTTTGCGTCTTCCTCTTCTTAAACGCAAACCCGCCGAAGGAGTTCTTCACGGCCGTCGACGGTTGCTTCTTCATCGCCGTGTTGATATTCTTCACTAACATCGGCGTCGGTTCGTTCTGTGTGTGTGTGTGTAAATTTAAAACACAAATATGTTTCATATATCACCGCGGGCAGTCAGTCAGTCGGTTTTTTGTTGTGATTTTGGAGAAAGAGAAGAAGGCGAGAGAGACGAGAGAGGGGACAGAACAAAAAAAAGGGGGAATTTTGGTTCAAAATTCAAAAAGAAAAATCACGCACCACGACGGAGTGCAAAGGCACTCGAGAACCATTGTTGTGACCACCACCGGGCGTTTGGAACGCGAGAGTTTGCGTGATATCTTCCCCTTCGATCGAGACGCCGTTGATATTTCTGTTGCTTTTAGTAATAATAATAATAGTTAGTTCTCTCGCATAATTCATATTCATCACGTCGTCTCGTTCAATTGGAAAGAGTGATATGAACGATTCAAAAAATTCGACGATTCGTTTTATTGAGAAAAGAAGAAGAAAAAGAAAAAGAAAAAGAAAAACGCACTCTCGCGAGGACGGTGGTAAAGGCGTGGAATTCATCGTTTTGCGCGTTGTTGTTGTTTCCTCTTTTACGTTTTATCGTTCTCTCTGAACTCTCTCTCTTGTTCGTCTTTTAGTAGTAGAGAGAGTACAACAAAGAAAGAAATGAGGAGAAGAGAGAACACGATTGAGAGACAAAAAATTTCGAAAAACACAAAAGAAAGAAAATTACTCATCGTTTCGCGTCAAAACGGGGCCCAACTGAGAACCGAAGAGAAAGAAAGAAAAGGAAAGAGCGAACGCGACAACGCGAATAATAATACTATCGATCGCACAGTACCATCATCATCTTTTGTGTGAGCGCGTGATTTTTCATTATTCGAATTAAAAGATGTCTGCTGCCGCATCATCATCATCATCGTCGTCGTCGTCTTCAAAAGAAGTGACAAAAAGCGATGGAGAGGTTGAAACAACATCATCGAAAGCAGAAGAAGGCGAGAAAGAACAACAACAACAACAACAACAACAACAAAATGATGACGATGATGATGATGACAATCTTCGAATGCGACAAGCGTTGCTGGATTTCCGAAACAGATACGAACAGTTGAAACACAACCCGTGTTTCGTTTCCGAAATCGTCGTCCGAGGGAACAAAAGGACCAGAGAAAAGTTGATTAAAAACTGTTTCGAGAAACGCGTGGAGAAGTGCGGGAACTTGGAAGAGATTAAAGACGAACTATTGAAGGGCAGAGAAGAATTGGAAAAGTATAACATATTTAAAGGAATAAACGTGACGTTAGACGCGGGCAGCGAGGAGAATTACGTCCCGAATGGTGCGAAGATTATCGTAGACGTCGCGGAGAAGGACGCGTTGACGTTGAAAGCCGGGACATTTGTTTCGCAAAGTGGGGAAGGGACGGTAGAGATAACCGGTGGGTTGAAGAATGCGGTTGGATGCGCGGAAAGGATTGATTTTGAGCTCATTAGAGGACACGAAAAATCAGCGAGTTACGCTTTACACTGGGAACAACCGAGAGTGTTACGATCGGACATCGCGACGGCGTTGAGGATTTTCCAGCAACACAACTGTTCAGTGCGACACTCGTCGTTTCACGAAACCGGAAGAGGATTATCGTTTCATCTGAGCTCGCCAGAACGACCGGCGACGTTAGAATATAATTTGGTGTGGAGAGAAATCACCGATCCGACGAGATTTGCCTCGAGAGCGGTGAGAAAAATGTGTGGACATTCGTTGAAATCGTCCATCGTGCACACGCTCGGCGGCGAATCAGAAGATGATGAAGAAGAAGAAGGTGTAAAAATAGGAAAGGATGGAAACTGGTGGTGGAACGTCCGAACGGAATTAGCGGGATTGAATCCAATTTTTGATTCGACGACGGAAGCGTTTGTGAAATCAGAGTGTCACGCGAAATACACGAGAGCGTTTCCGGAACGCGTGAATGATTTCTTGCCAGAAAAAATGAAGCACTCTTTGAGTTGGCAGATTGGCGCGCGCGCGGGTGTTATGCTACCTTTACGAAAAGAATTCTACACGTCGACGCCGACATCTAGTTCCTCTGTTGTTCGCGGATCAAACATTGCCGATCGATTCTTCATGGGTGGCGTCGGCTCTTTGCGCATGTTTGAACCGCACGGCGCCGGACCTTGCGACACGCGCCGCGAGAAAGATTCGACGTTCTCCTCGCCAAGCCGCACTCCCTCGTCGCCGGGAGTGTCTGTTTCCGGTAATTTGACGCCACCACGTTCGGTACAGTCGAGTTCACCGTATGATTCCTTAGGTGGGGACGTCATCGTCAGCGGAACAGCCTCGGTGAAGATGGACATCCCAGTTGAAAAGTTACGCAACATCGGCGTTCACGGACACGTTTTCGTAAACGCTGGATGCCTCATTCCACACGACCAGAAAGTCAAACACACGTTTAAAGCATCCAACTTTAGAGATTCTTTGAGGGTGAGTTGTGGCGCTGGTATCGTGTGGCCATTGCCCGTAGGGAACATTGAGCTAAATTTTGGTCGCGTGCTTTTAGCAAACTCGACAGATAGAGTTGTGGGAAGCAAATTCCAAGCCGGCTTAGCGGCCTCTTTGAGCGCGTAGGGAAGATCTTCACTAGATATGTGTTTTGTATTAATAGCAATATAGAAGTAATCGTCGTAACATTCACAGGGGGTATTGTAGAACACTTTTCTCTCTCTTATAAAACAAAACATGAGACGCGCCCGGGGGGTCTCGTATATCAAAAAAACGATGAAAAATTACTTCTTTTCAAGCGGCTTAAGCGTTGGCGAATTCAACGCCTTTCTCAATGCTCGATTTCAACTCCGCGACGGCGTTTGACACTTGCACTTTCTCGTACGAGTCCATCTCGCCGCATCCTAAAACTTTCTCAACTCCGTTTTCGCCCAACTCGCACTTGGAGGCGAAAAACGCCAACTCTGGAATAACTTCCGAGGCGACGTACGCGCACTCGACGATACCTTTCTCGCCGCTCATCGCTCTCAAACAAGATGTTGCCATATTTTCTGCGGCTAACGCCATACTCAACGTCGCAGAACCCGTGCCTGCTTTTGCATCGACAACTTCCGTCCCAGCGTTTTGAATTCTCGTCACCAAAGCCGTCAACTCCTCTCCTTCGAAAGGTTTTGAAAGTTTCGGCGTGACTTGGGACAACAAAGGAATGATAGTCGTACCGGCGTGTCCACCGACAACGGGCACATCGCACATGGTCACGTCCTTAATATCATCTGGTCGTAACGCAGCGACGAAAGTTTTTGCTCGCATGACGTCTAACGTCGTCACACCCAAAATTTTCTTCGGATCGTAACAGTCGTTCTTCTTCATCACCTCGGCGGCGATTGGGACGGTGGAGTTCACCGGGTTGGAAATGATGTTCAAAATCGCATTCGGGCAATATTTAGCAACGCTCTGGACTAAATCTCTCACAATCCCGGCGTTGATTTTAAACAAATCGTCCCTGGTCATCCCCGGTTTCCTCGGGATCCCGGCTGGAATGATCACCAAGTCGCATCCGGTCAGCGCCTCTTCGATTTGGTCGTTCCCACAGAAACCTTTCACTTCCGAGATGGTGGAGATGTGCGAGAGGTCCACGCCGACACCGGTAACCATCGGGGAAATATCGTCTGTTTTTAATCATTATTATAATACAGACATTTGCGTCGTCAGATAACGTATTAAGAAGAACAGAGGAAGGAGAAGAGAAAGAGAAAGACAACAACAAAAAACAGTTACGCGACGAAAATTGGATCATCGAGTGGAATCTTTTGATGAATTGGAAAGGACACCACCATCAAAATAAATATCTGCGATACTACTACTATTAAAATACTCACACAAACGTAAGCTCTTGATAAACTTGCTCTGTTTCATTAAAAGGGATAAGGTTTGTCCAATCCCTCCGGCTGCGCCTAACACGGCCACGTTGTATTGCGCCTTGTGCGACTCACTGGACGGACCGACCCCCATTATAATTGAATTGAATTGTTGTTGTTGTTGTTGTTGAATTCGTAAAAAGCGAAAGTGACTCGACAAAAAAGTTCGTGGCGAGTTTTGAGAGGAGACTTAATTTGATTTAAAATCAAAATGTCTTCATGATATCTTTTCCGCACTTATCATAGTAGTATTCCGACGACTGCGAGAAGATGATGATAAAACTATAGAAAGGAAAAAGATGAAGGCGACGAAGACGACGACGAAGACGACGACGTCCTGTTTTTTCCTTCTCGTCGTCGTTCTCTTTTGTTCCTTTCCTTTTCCCTCCCTGGCTTCCAGGAAGTTGTTAAAATCATCAGAAGACGAAGTTTTCGGCGGTTTTGGAGGTTTCGTTTTTGAGAGCTTCAACGCGAGGCGTGCACTGCTCGAAACCGATGATGTTGGTGATGCTACCACTACTACTACCACTACTTCTTCTTCGAGCAACAGCGAAGCGCTCGAACCAAAGTATTCTGCCACAAACCCGATGGATTTGTTCGGAGCGGGCGCGACGTTTCCAGCGGTGGCGTATAAATCGTGCGCCCGAGCGTACTCGTTGATAAAACCGTCTGTGAGAGTGAAGTACCTAGACGTCGGATCGGGGAAAGGGATTTGTAGAATCCTGAACGCAACCACAGAGTGTGTAGATACTGAAGAACCGTTAGAGGTGGACTTTGCGTGCTCGGATTCTTTAATCAGTGCGAGTCAATACAGTGAGTTTCCGGACGTGCAGATGTATCCCGTCGTGGCGGGCGCGGTGACGCCGGTGTATAATTTACCCGAGATCGATAGCGTGATGGGTAAAAGTTCTTTAGTATTAACGAAAGAAGCTTTGAGCTTAATTTACGCCGGGGTGATAACGAAGTGGCGCGACAAAAGAATCATGAGCGCGAATCAACTCAGCATTCAGAGTCTCCTTCCGGATGAGAATATATTAGTGTCGGTGAGGAAAGATTCGTCAGGGACGACGGAAGCGTGGACGAAAGCTTTAAGTCATTTTTCCAATACGTTTAAAGATAGCATAGGCGCGTCAAAGTTACCTTCGTGGGGAGCGCAGATAGCGAGTAGCGTTTTAAACGAGCTAGATACTGGATATGGTCTGGCGAGTTTTGTAAAAGGGAAAGAGTATTCTATCGGGTACGTGGTGTTGTCTGACGCGATAAATTTACAGTTGAGTACGATTGGACTTTTGGAAAGTATCGCGAGCATAAACAATCCGGTACGCCCGGATTCCAATTCAATCACGTTAGCTATTTTGCAAAGAGGGTTACAGTTTGGGAATAACGAGGACGAATCGACGAGACTCACCGCGGATTTGATGGGCGCGGACGACCCAGGAGCGTGGCCGATTGCGACGTATTCGTATCTGATTCTCAGAAAAGGGGTGAATTCGACCGCAAATGCGGCTTTAGATCGTCTCAGAGTTGGTGCAACGTGTGATAACATGAGAGAAACGTTGGATTTTTGGTCGTGGTTTTTAACTTCGCCGTTGACGAAAACTGTCATGGAGACCAATTCTTTAGTCCAAGTTCCCGCGGTGGTGAGAAACTTTGTCTTGGCTCGAATGCAAGGAGATTTATTTTGCGAAGGAGATAGATTAGTGAGTATATATGGTAACGAGACCAATTCGTTAGATAACGTAACGATTGCCAAAGTTTACGGACCTCAGGAGGTCGCAACGGTGTTGGATTCGTTGGCGATTTTACTCTCGGCGAGTAACTCGAGCATGGGTTTAGAAATTGAGTCACTCGGCGCTCAAAACGCCATGTTTACCGCGCTTGATGATAGCCATGCATCCGTATTAGCTTTGAATTATGTCGAAGGCGACGTGATCTCGATAACTGAGCCTGCTGCTGCAGTTAATTCAAATATATTTAGCAACGCGGAAGCGCCGATATACCCCTCGCCGTTGCCTTCTGATTTTCCGGAGTACATTTCGTTTCCGTTCGTGAAAATATTACCAGAAATGACCGTTCACCCGAGCGTTCTAACTTTAGGCGAAACGAGTACGTCGATATCGTTTGATGCCTATTCTACCGCGGCTATATTATCCGGTCGTGCGACTACTTGGGGCGACGAAAGTATCGTAAGAATAAACTCATGGTTGAGCGGCGTCACAGAACCGATTATTTTAGTTGGATTAGACGATTGGACGGCGTTTGAAACATTTGAAAGTATTAAGAAGAAGATTGCCTCTTCCGTTCCTGGCTTTGCATTTTCGAGTAATCCGACAAAAAATGCGGCGACGTTGAATGAAGTTGGCGCTCTCGTTGTTGCGAACGAGTACGCGGCTTCGCTTTTGCTAAAGACGGCGTACGTGACAAGAAACCAAAACTTAATTTTGCAGTATAACATTGACGAAATTGGATACGTACCCGTTTCAGTCACTTTAAGGAGAAGATATGATGGTGCGCAGTGCCTACGAAGCTCTGGCGCGTACGATAAAGTATACGCACAGCTGCGCTTCTGGGAATGGGTGTATACTGAAGATAACGTCCCTGGTATGATTTCGAGCGTCGCGGCTGAACCGAATTTCGATGCTACGAGTTCTTTGGAAATTTTGACTGCCTTGAGATCCATCACGTGCAATGGTAGCCCTATTTTAGTCTCAACGATACCGGTAAATCGGTCGGATCAGAACATTTTGATTGTCGTCGTGACGACGTCGCTCTTTGTCATTCTCCTCATCTTTCTCTGGTTGTTTCGATTTCGAGAGGATGCGATCTTCGCCAAAGGTTTCTTTGAACGATACAAAAAACGAATCGCACCACCGTCTGAAGCGTGCACAATAGTCGTCACAGATATACAGTCATCTACGAAACTGTGGGAAATCGCTCCGGTGACAATGAACAAAGCGCTCGCGGCGCATGATTTGCTTGTCAGACAAGAGATGCAAAAGTTTTACGGATACGAGGTTTTTTCCGAAGGTGATTCGTTCACGATGGCGTTTCATACACCCGGCGATGCCTTAAAAGCATGTGCAAATATTCAGAGTCGATTACAGGCGAGTGTTTGGGACCGATCGTTATTCCTTGCGTGTAGACACATCTATCGAGCAGACGACGCCGAATCGCAGACTACCATTCCGAGACCAAGAAGAGTTCCCGCATTTCTCCGAGCGCTTCTCGAAGAACGCGGGGTTTCGATGAAAAGTGGCAGTGATAAAGAGATTATAATCAAAAGTAAAAGCGATGAAGAAATGACGAACGGCGATAGAGCCAATAGCAACGAGAGTAGCAAAGCCGGAGGAACAGAACATCACTCCCGGCGCACGGAAGAGGAGGAAGAAATTATCAACGGTTTACGCGTTCGAATGGGTATCCATACCGGAGCCACGAATAGATACGTTCATCCAAAGACTAGAAGGCAAGTCTATGAAGGGAAAGCGGTTGAATTAGCGCGGTTGATGTGTCGCGCGGCAAATGGAGGTCAGATTTTAATGTCCGGCGACGTTTTAGCTTCGCTTGGTCCCGACAGTTTGCAAATTTCCCAAATGCTCCAACTCATGCACATGGGAAAACATCAATTAGATATGGGGTATTGGAACAGACACGGAAGCTTAACCGACAATCGCTTGTCAGGAGGAGGAGGAGGAGCGGCTAGTGGGATGGATGGCGGCGATGACATTCAGAACTTGAGAGAGAGTTTATTCCCAAACGGCGACAATCTCAAGAACCCAATTTTCTTGGATTCAGAATCCGACACCACCGATGGTTCGAGCGAATACGAACAGTACAAAGCCGCCACGAGTGCAAAATTACAAGCGCTTCGACGAATGATCACATCTTATGACCACAAGATCATCTCTCAAGAAATTATTCAAGCCATCCCGAAGAAACTCGTGGAACGGATCACGTTGTTCGCGCCGATCAAGACCGTACGCCAGCTCGAACCTTCCATTTTTGAAGCTCCCGTTTTTGAATCGGAAAACCTAACCATCGTATTCACGAGAATCGACGGATGGGAAGAGCTTGGAAGAGAAGACGTGAAAATGCGAGATAAGGCGACGGCGCAGCACGATGCTGTGATACGGTCTACGCTTCTCTCCTTTCGTGGGTACGAGTGCCGAGGCGAAAACGGCAAATTTTTCATCGCGTTTCATCATCCTTTCGACGCTTTTCGATGGTGTTTGGTTGTTCAAACGATTTTACTTCGCGTACCCTGGGAAGACAAGTTGCTTCAACAGCCGCAAGCGTGTAACATGACCGCCGGTCACAGAGTGACATTCAAAGGTTTACGCGTTACTATGGGCATCGTTTCTGGCGAGGCGACGTTTATGAAACCGTGTCAACGAACCGGACGAGCGGAATATTTTGGACAAGTTTTAAATTTGAGCGCTCGAGTCGCGGGTCTCGCACACGGTGGTCAAACCTTGTGCGATAAGAACACGTGGAAAAAAGCAGCCGAAGTGGGCTTCCCGCACGAGCATTCCAGATACATTGGTCTTTACAGTTTGCGGGGCGTCATGGATCCAGTTGGTTTGGTACAGGTCTCCGACGCTAGTTTGAACATGCGTTCGTTTGCATCAGTTAAAGGTGCTCAAAAAGTAATCGACCCGACAGATAAGTTCAGACTGAGCATTAGGGATTTAGAA
>Ga0209091_10004209_pt1 | contig 11288 bp, 11 predicted proteins | sample ArcticOcean_MG_C_6_FD_187438 | JGI IMG/M metagenome (GOLD analysis project Ga0209091, IMG submission 187438) | Marine microbial communities from western Arctic Ocean - ArcticOcean_MG_CB8_128 (SPAdes) (version 2) | ecosystem: Environmental > Aquatic > Marine > Oceanic | place: Arctic Ocean... | reverse complement strand
AACCGTTTTCCCGCTTGCGACTAAAGCCGGTTCATAAAAAATCTTATCTGCAATAATATTTTTAATATTTTTGCTGCTGATTCCCTGAAAAATATTTTTCCCCTCGAGAGCAGCAATAATAAGCTCCACCGTCAGAGGATCACCTTCTTCACTTGGAGGAATGATATTTACATAGGCCCTTGACTGATCTTCACTGAGTTCAATCTGCAAAGTGTAATCATTAGTTTCTACATCCGACAGGTAATCAAATTCACCGCTTGTTCGATTATATATTTCGAGCAATTGTTCCGGAACATAGTTCAAGTTCCTCAGGTGAAGTTCTGCCTGAATATCATCCATGTTGGCAGTTTCTGCTCCCACAAGCTGCTCTGGAATACGCAGCATCACTTTACCTTCGTTAATCGTAATTTTATATAATTCAGCCTTGGCCATTGCTTGAGTGTAGAATGTTGGGTCTTGAGTGGAGGGTGGTGTTGACTTTCGGACTTAATTCGTTAATTGTTTCATTTCCTCCTGACTCAAAGCTCTGCTTTCACCGGACTGCAAGTCACCTAAAGAAACCGTTCCAACCTGGAAGCGCTTAATTTTTTGCACCGGATAACCTAAGTCTAGAAGCATTTTTTTGATTTGCCGGTTTGTTCCTTCCCTGAGAAAGACTTCAAGCCATGTTTTATCGTTTACAGTATGCAGAGTTTTTACCCGTACAGGCTGGTGTTTACGTTTTTCAATCACCGGTCCTTTCCGCAAAGTTGACAGAGCTGAATTCTCAACGATACCACGTACCTTAACAAAATAACCTTTCCAGACCTTGTGACGGGGATGCATCAGTTGCTGGGCCAATTCACCGTCGTTGGTGAGTAAAATCAAGCCTTCTGCATCATAATCAAGCCGTCCTACAGGAAAAAGCCTGGCTGAAGTTCTAGGAAAAAAGTCGCTGATTGTGGTGCGTCCCTCAGGATCGTTGAGGGTCGTGATGCAATTTTTAGGCTTGTAAAGAGCATATACCTGCGTTTTTTGACCCTGAGGTAATTTTACCCGCCGTCCTTCCACGCTCAAGTGGTCTTTTCCAACGAGCATTTTCTGTCCCATCTTCAGGACAGTTTGACCATTCAGACTCACTTCGCCGGCCAAAATTAATTTTTCTGCGGCACGTCTTGACGCAATTCCGGCCTGGGCAATAACTTTTTGGATCCGTACAGGCTCTGCTAAATGAAAATTTTGCATCAGCTGGCACCTTCTGTTTGAAGAAAAGAAGGGTCCTCTTGTATACTCAATAAAACTTTTTCTGCAGCAAGCTGACTGGCCAGTTTTTTGCTGGCACCGCTCCCTCGTCCATATTCTTTTTCTTTGACATAAACTGCCATCGTAAATTCCTTTTCATGATCAGGACCAGATTCTTCAACCAGTTCATATGTCGAGGGAATTCCCATTATTTTCTGTACATGTTCCTGCAGTTCTGACTTATAATCTCGTGTAATATAACCCTCTGCATCTTGCGGCAAATATGGAAGAAAAATTTTGCGAATTACTCTGTTGATTTGGGAAAGTCCGTGTTCTTCACGGCTGTCAAGGTAGATAGCTGCCATAACTGCTTCAAAGGTGTCAGCCAGCAAAGATTTTTTCTTTCGCCCACCTGTCATTTCTTCACCCCTGCCAAGTAACAAACATTCGCCTAATTCCAGGGTCTCGGCCTGTTTGCTGAGTCCGGATTCACTGACCAGGCTTGCCCGGAATTTTGAGAGTCCTCCCTCATCTAGTTCCGGGAACCCTTCCATCAGCATTTCACTGATCACCAGGTCCAGGACTGCATCACCAAGAAACTCAATCCTTTCGTTATTGCCGTAATTTTCATCTGACTCCTCAGGGAGAAAAGATTTATGCGTCAGTGCTTGGCGGAGAATATCCGGTTTTTTGAATTGATAATCAACACGTTGACATAAGCGGATCCATTCTTGTTTCATAATTTTACCTCTTTCTTCGTTTGCACCAGACGCGAATGGTTTGTGGACTGTAGAACCCAAGGCTCAGATAATGCACCAGACCGTCTGAAACAGTTTGCTCTATTTCGATAAGTGAAGCACCTCCGGGACAGGCTGAACTAATTTTTGCCGGGCCGCCAATTTGGCTGTCTGTGAATAGCATACTGACGCTGGATATTTCCCCATCGTTCTTTTCACGCAGCATTTCTGTATCGTGATAAACACGCACGGTATAACAACCTGAGAGCATAACCGAAAGTACGAAAGCAATCAGCAATGATAAGATGGACGTAGCATTAAAGCTGAATTTTAAGTTGATCATTTGCCAAAATTTTGAAGGATTGCAGAGCATCAACCAGATTTCTGCTGTGAGTTTAGAGTCAAAACTGACGGCTTCGACATTACAAACAACAAGCAAATTCTTAAAATTATTATCACGACTAATGTAGCCCATTTACACACTCTATGACAAGTTTTATTGATACTCACTGCCACCTTGACATCCTGGAATCAACTCCGGAAGAATCAATTATTGAAGCAAAACAGGCAGGTGTTCAACGGATGGTTACTATTGCTGTAGATGAGCCATCTCTGGATTTCGTTTCAAGTACAGTACAGGAATTTCCTTCTGTTTACGGAAGTGTTGGTTTTCATCCGCATGATGCTTCAAAACTTACAACGTCGCTATTACAAAAAATTCGGCAACTTGCCGAAGAACAGCATAAACTGATTGCAATTGGGGAAATTGGGCTTGATTATCATTATATGAACAGTCCTGCTGAGATCCAGCAACAGGCGTTCCGAAAACAGCTTCAACTGGCAGTTGAGCTCAATCTTCCAGTTATCCTGCACAGTCGGGAAGCAGAAACCGATACCCTGAAAATTCTGCAGGAGTTTCCGGTACCATCTCTTGGTGTGGCACACAGTTTCACCAGTTCAATTGAAATGGCCAAAATACTTGTGGATATGGGATGGTATCTGGGCATTAATGGAATAGTAACTTTTAAGAATGCGGAAGATTTACAAGAAGTGGTGCGTTGGCTTCCACTTGAGCATTTACTTCTGGAAACAGACTCACCCTTTCTTGCCCCAATTCCCTTTCGTGGAAAACCCAACAAACCGGCACACATTCCCACCATTGCCAATTTTATTGCTAAGTTGAAAAAAATTACCCTGGAGGAATTAGCACAACAAACTACAGCAAACGCGGAACGCTTGTTTAACTTTCCTGAGTGAATTGTGCCGCATTCTTATATAAAGTCCTGTATCGAAAATCCTTCCATAATATTATATAAAATTCTGTAAAAACAATAGTCTGCGTCTATAATAATTGAACTTTTTTTTGCGTTTATTGATTTCCTAACTGGCATGCAAAGATGCAGAAAAAAATTTAACGCATTTTGTTAAACCAGGATTTTTCGGTTGTAATCATCTAATGTTTCATAATTAATTCAGATCAACTGTTTGAATTTTCACAGTTATTGCTAATCCTAAAGCGTGTTACAAAAATAACTATTTAAATAATTAATTTTTGAGGCTTTAAAACCTCATTTCATAAACATTGGTAGAAAACTTTTTATGGAACAGGGTACTCTAGTTGGGACTATTTTAGCATGGTTTATGTTGTTATTTGCCATGATGTTTAATTTTTCTACGTTATCATTGAACATCGGAAATGGAGTTTACTTCTGGGACACTCCTTCATTAATGATCGTTTTTGGAGGAACTATTGCCTCCACATTTATTTCGCATCCTATGGCAGATGCGAAGGGATTTTTGGGCATCATCGGCAAGTCATGGAAGCCGAATTCTGTTCAACTTGTAGAAACGTTGACCTTGATTGTTGACGTTTCTAAAATTGCCCGGAAAAATATCCTGGCAATTGAAGATGCACTGCCCAGCATCGAAAACCTTTTCTTGCGAGGAGGATTAAGACTGGTGGTGGATCGGGCTGACCGGGAAGCAATTGTGAACATGATGGCACACGAAGTAAAGTACACAATGGCCGGCAAGGATAATGAGATTGCTGTTGTTGGTACTATGGCTTCACTCTGTCCTGCATGGGGGATGCTTGGAACGCTGGTTGGACTGGTGCTGCTTCTACAGAACCTTGATGATCCTTCCGCGATTGGCCCTGCAATGGCTGTGGCTTTGATTACCACCTTTTATGGATCCCTTTTTGCGAATACCATTTTTTCTCCAGCCAAAAAGAAGCTTGAACTCTATGCGGGTGAACAAAAAGTTTTGATGGAAATGATCCGTGACGGCGTACTTTACATTGAGGGAGGACAACGTCCAGATTTTATTGAAAACGACTTGATGAACTATCTGCCACCCGTTCAAAAAACAATGTATGAAGCTTTGAAGTTTGAAGGCGGCGATAGCGGCGGCGGAGAGTAATCTGAACCTAAAAAAGGAGTAAATAATGGCTCAGATGATTGATGAGGAAGATTGTGAAATTTGTATTCCTTTTGATCAGGAATGGATTTTTACTTATGGTGATTTGGTAACTCTCCTGCTTTGCTTTTTCATTTTGCTCTTTTCCATGTGCAAGACTGATATCGAAAAAAGCAAACAAATTTCTGAAAGTTTCAAAAGCATGCCGCCGGGCAGTCCCTTTATTTTCAGTGGACAATCTTCAAATTTGGATAAAGCTTCAAAGGAGCTTGAACAGTTGGATGTACCTGATGATGTGTCAATCAATGCCTCAAAGGCTGGACTGGAGGTTACATTCAGCAAAACAGTGGCCTTTGAACAAGGTTCTGTATCAATTTCTGAGAAAGCAAAAAAGACTTTGATCAAGATGCTGCCAATTATTGGGCAGATGCAGAACAATATTGAAATATCCGGACACACCGATGAATCTGATTCAAATCAGAAATATCCATCAAACTGGGATCTTTCTGTAGCACGAGCAAGCGTTATTGCCGCTTTTCTGGAATCAAAACTTATTCCAGTAAATCGTATCCAGGTAGCCGGATATGGTGATTCCCGTCCAAGATTTAATCCGGATACAGCTTATAAACGTAACTTGAACCGACGTGTACAGATTCTGCTCCTTCCTGAAGATCAAACACGTTAGTTTCTCTGAAACCCTTAACTTAATACTGTGTACCTGAGATGGGACAACTCATTGATGAGGATGATTGCGAAGTTTGTGTTCCGTTCGATCAGGAGTGGATTTTTACTTATGGTGATTTGGTAACGCTCCTACTTTGCTTTTTCATCTTGCTCTTTTCATCCTGCAAATATGAAACAATGAAATTCAAAAGCCTGGCTGCGAGTTTTAAACCTCTGCCGGCTGGTACTCCGTTTTTGAATGAAGGTAAAGACTCAATCGTTGAGCAGATTGCCCAGCAGTTGGAGGAAAGTGAGCTGGGAGATGACGCAAATATAAATGTTGAAGAAAAAGGGGTTGTTGTCTCTTTTAAAGCAAGTGCATATTTTAAAACAGATTCTGCCAAGTTGAATGCAAAGGCAGTCAAGGAAATGACTCGTTTCTCCAAACTCATTTTTCTCTTGCCCAACAAAATCCAAATCGAAGGACATACTGAAAAAAAACAACCAGATAATTGGGATTCAACCTGGGAACTAGCTGGCGCACGTGCCTCGAAGATTGCTCGATTTTTTATTGAAAACGGGCTGGATCCAAAAAAAATAACAATCAAGAGCTTTGGTTCGTCACGTCCGCGTTTCCGTGAAGCTTCACCTACTCAAAGAAGCTTAAACAACCGGGTAGAAATTGTTGTCCTACCGTAATAGCCACAATCAATCCATATTCCGCCCGTAAACAATAGACTCCTGAAAATCGTAGTTTTTAAGTTTTTGCTCCGGAAGTTCTTCCGGACTTATTTCACGGAAACCGCATTGAGTAAAAACATGTGAGGTGGCAGTACTTAAAGCGAATGCAAGTTTGCAGTTTTCAGAGCGGATTTTTTCAGAAGCAGCCTGAATCAGTTCACTGCCGATCCCCTGATTACGATATGATTTATTCACTGCCAGACTGGCAATTTCTGCAGCAGAACCATCTGGATAATAAATAACTTCGCAGCAACCAACAACGTCTTCATCAATACAAAACACCAGATAATTATCAATTTGCTGTCCAATGTAGGAAGACGTGCGTAAAACAATTGCTGCATGCTGAACCGGACTTTTGAGGATTTCCAAAATAGACTGCAAATCACTAAGCTGTGCAGGACGAGTGCGTTTGTATGAACTGTTTGTAATCATTACTCCGGCTCCTTTTGGAGTAAGCAGCTCTGCGAGCAGGGCACCCTCAACCCTGCCGTCCAGCAGATGACACCGTTCAACACCATGAACACAGGCTTCAGCCAGTACATTCAATTGCAGGCGCTGTGATGAAGGTAAATCCGGATTTTTTTTCAACCATTGCTGAACACTTTCTGTTGTCATTTCCAGAGAATCTGAGCCATCAATTTGCGGCAATGTTAAAGTATCCAGTATAATAAATTTTTTTGCACGTAGGCGGGTTGCCACTTCAAAGGCAACCTGATTTGGATCAAGAATCCACAATCTTCCCTTTTCTCCCAATGCAAAAGGTGGTAGTATAACAAGCTTTGAGTTTGAAATTTCCTGACGGAGTGTTTCCAGGTCAAGTCCGCAAACGTTTCCAGTGAAGTGTGTCCCGAAATTTCCGGAAAAAGATTTTTTCTCTGCAAACATGAAATGACCAGTTAAGGTTTGAAGCTGCCGACTACAACTCCTGAACCGAGTCAGTAACTGCCAGTTTGCATTAGAAATTGCCTGTTCAATCAGCGGCAAATGACTCTCTTCCGCAACAAGAATACCGTCTTCAGTTTGGCAAACAAGACCACCATCAGTTAGAGACTTGCGGATCTGTGTTTCTGCGCCATGGATCAAAACGATTCTGATACCAACTTGTTGCAAGAGCGCTAAATCTTCAATTACTCTGAAATTGTGACCATTAAGCAAATCTCCGCTTAGTTGAACCACGAAAGTTTGCTGATGGAACTCCTCCAGATAGGGCAGGGAAGCCCGTAAATTATGAATAAAACCGGACAACTCCGGATCAAGAGAATGCTGTGGCATGGGTTATATTAAAAAAAAAGTTGACCTGGAATCTTCAGGGCAAAGTAAACAAAAAGCGAAAGTTCTTTCAATCGTAATTCCTACTTTCAACAGCGCAAAACTGTTGTCAATCTGTCTTGAAGCCCTTGAAAAACAAACTGCGCAAAAAACCTGTTTTGAAGTTACAGTTGCAGACGATGGTTCTACAGATGAAACTTTGCAGATGCTGCAGCAGTTTAAAGCACGCTCTGAGTTACAGCTTCAATGGACTACAATTCCGAATTCCGGTCCAGGTAATGCCCGTAATGCCGGAGTTGCTTTATCTTCCGGAACATGGATCGGGTTTATGGACGCGGATGTTATTCCACATCCGGACTGGGTAAAAAATGCACTTACGCTAATTCCGCAGAAACCAGAAGCTGGAGCATTTGAGGGCCGAACAGAAGTCACTCAACGCAGCCGGGCTACGCCATTCACGCATCAAACCGAAAACATTGACGGCGGACGCTACCCAACATGTAATTTTCTTGTCCGCCGAAACTTAGCACATTTTCACCCGGCTTATCTTATTCCTTTCCGGGAGGACACAGATTTAGCGTTCAGCATTTTAGCTGCAGGATTTTCGATTATATTTGCTCCCGAACTAATTGTGGAGCATCCCCCCCTACCTTCAAGCTATTTACGGCCTCTGGTTTTAGCACAAAGATATTATTATGACGGTTTATTGTCTCGGAGATTTCCCAGTCGTTACCGTAATGATTTGGACGCACATCAGATAATTGGTCTCAAAATTCCACATTTGAAGAAGAAATTATACTCTTTATTTGTGCTTTCTCAAATTGTTTTTCTTGGATCACAGCTTTTAGGTTTATCAGGCAAGGGTTTGTTTCTGGCAGGAAGTGCCTACCTTTTGTGCCTGCTAATGACTGCCGGAGCAAGTCTGCGCTTTGCAAATTGGCGGGATCTTTCGCTCAAAGACTGGCTTGTCTTTATTTGCCAGCAGCACGTGCTGCCGTGGGTGATGGGATATTCACTGTTTCGGGGCTGGTTGGATTTTCGAGGAGAACCTGAGTATTCTGACATGTAATTGTGACGTCAGAACTATACGATAATTTGACTATTTACTCAAAGCAATTCAGAATTGAAGACCACCCTTTGAAGAGTTGTGCAAGGACGTCAACTTCTGGTCTTATTTTAATTTGTCGTTGAATGCAGATACATGGAATTATTTAGTTTGTATTCAAAGACAAACTGACTCAGGCTCAGTAAAGCAAAAGATTTAAATTAGAAAATAAGTGTAATTCAAGATGTTTGTTACCTATAAACTTTCAGAAAAATCATTTAAAAAACTCCGGAAAAAAGGAGTCAGTGATGTTGCTCTAAACGACCTTGCTGAGCTGGAAAACAGGGTATTTCCAAACTCGTATATTTTTTTGAGCCGTGTCCGTAAACTCCCTCAAGCAGAAGAACTCATGAAAAATGAGGCGGATCTTTTGAAAGCAGCAAAGGGGTTTTTGCGTCTGGACCTTCTGATTCCGAACCGGACAATCAGGGAATGGGCTGAGGCTCTGATTTTTGCGGTTGTAGTTGCAACCATTGTCCGAACCTATTTGTTTGCACCTTATCAAATTCCATCCGGATCGATGCTGCCGACTATTCAGATTGGAGACCACATATTTGCCAGTATGTATTCCTATGGTTCACCGATTCCCTTCACAGATATCAAACTTTTTAAAAAACCTGTACTGCGGCGAGATATTATCATTTTCCCATTTCCGAATGACCCCTCGGTTGACTACATAAAACGTGCAGTTGGGCTGCCTGGTGAGACACTGGAAATTCGGAAAGATCAGGTTTTCATAAATGGAGAACAACTTGATGAGCCTTACGCATATTATGAACCAAATGAACGGAGAACCCGACTGGCGCAGGGTTTAATGTCCTCAACTCCGGTCAGCCGCTTTGGTCCGATTAAGATTCCTGAAGGTAAAATATTTGCCATGGGAGATAACCGATACAACAGTGCAGATAGTCGTTACTGGGGTTTTGTTGATCTTAAAACAGTTATCGGAAAAGGACAAATTATCTACTGGTCGCACGATCCTGAAGAAAATTTTTTTGGTGGATATAGATTTGGCCGTTTACTTGATTACCTGAAATAATAAATCAGCAAGAGTAGTTTTTTGAATGAAAGCATGAAAACAGCAGCAAATACAATTCCTCGAAATTCACCATGCTGGTGCGGAAGCGGTAAAAAATATAAAAAATGCCACATGGGAAAAGGGCAAAGACAGGTGCCGTTGCCTGAGACAAAACCTAAAGGGCGTCAAGTTATTATTAAAACCGAGAAACAGATTGAAGGTATCCGCAAAAGCAGCCAACTTACAAAAATGCTGCTCGATATGGTTGAGGAACGAATCGGTGAGGGAGTGACCTCAAATGAAATAGACGGATGGGTTTATCGTGAAACTTTGGCTAACGGAGCAATTCCGGCTCCATTGAATTACGGGCACGGTCAAGGTCGACAGAGGATGCCGTTTCCTAAAAGTGTCTGCAGTTCGCCGAACAATGTCATTTGCCATGGTATTCCAAACAATCATGCACTGCAGAGCGGTGACATTGTGAATATTGATGTTACCTGCGATTTAGACGGCTATTTTGGAGATGCCAGCAGAATGTTTATCATTGGCGATGTTCCAGATAGAACGCGGGAATTGGTGGAGGTCACACGGGAATGTCTTGAACTTGGGATAGATCAGGTTTATCCATCTAATACACTTGGGGACATTGGCCACGTTATTCAGCAGCATGCAGAAAAACATGGCTTTTCGGTTGTCAGAGATTTTGCTGGACATGGAGTTGGAGTGGAATTTCACGAGGCTCCACAAGTACTGCATTACGGTCAGCCGGGGACAGGTGTTACAATTCAGGAAAATATGATATTCACAATTGAACCAATGATCAACATGGGTAGTTATGAATGCAGAGTTTTGGGTGACGGCTGGACGGCTGTGACTGTGGACGGAGAGTTATCTGCTCAGTGGGAACACACTTTGCTGGTTACTGAAAGTGGAGTTGAGATACTGACTGCATAAGTCATTCTGCATTTACAATGTTTTGCTTGTTAGCAATCAAAATTAGACAATTACCTGAAAATTACCCATTCCCGCGAAAGCAGGAATGACAAACAATTTTGAATTATAGACTTTGCAAACTAGTTCATCAAAATACTTTTTCAATCATTTTGTATTTATGTAAGCATTAAGCTTGTATTTTCCGCAGTCTTGGCTTAATTTATTGTTTAATCTATTACAATCTTAAACACGAAAATTTAAAATGGGTACCTGGAACAAACCGCCAAATAAATCACCTTGGGAAAAAGGATCGCAACCTCCCGACATTGATGAACTTCTCAACAATCTTCAGGATAAGTTTAAGATTGGTCTGCCAAAAAAAGGGCTATTTAGCTACATCATAATTTTAGCAATTATCGTTTGGTTGGCAACAGGTATTTTTATTATTGATCCTGAAGAACAGGGAGTCATCAAGCGTTTTGGAGAGGTTACAGAAGTGGTTGGACCGGGACCGCATTATCATTTACCGTCTCCAATCGAAACCGTCCAGATTGCTCCTGTAACTGCAGTGCGGAGACTTGAAATTGGATTCCGTACAATACAGCTTGGACCTCCTGCCAAATACAGACGTGTTTTAAAAGAATCATTAATGCTCACCGGAGATGAAAACATCATTGATGTTCAGTTCATAGTGCAGTATCGCATTTCTGTTTTGGAGGATTATTTTTATAGTCTGACTAATCCAGATGTAACTGTGAGATCTGCTGCTGAATCCGCGATGCGAGAAGTTATTGGTGATTCAACAGTTACGGAAGCACTGACTGTTGGAAAAGGAGTAATTGAAAATACTACTGCTCTGCTTCTTCAGGAAACAATTAACAGTTACAAAGGCGGAATTAAGATTGAGAATGTGAAACTGCAGGATGTTCATCCTCCAGACGCAGTAAAAGAAGCTTTTAAAGATGTGGTAAGTGCCCGTGAGGATCGTGAAAAAATGATCAATGATGCAGAAGGTTACAGAAACAATCTTGTTCCAACAGCCAGAGGAGAAGCTGCACAAATGATCAATAATGCAAAGGGTTATGCCAAAGAAAAGGTGTTGGTCGCCATTGGTGAATCAGAAAGATTTAATCTGGTCTATGAAGAATATAAAAATGCCAAAGAAATTACCCGGGAGCGGATT
>Ga0209091_10004208_pt1 | contig 11288 bp, 15 predicted proteins | sample ArcticOcean_MG_C_6_FD_187438 | JGI IMG/M metagenome (GOLD analysis project Ga0209091, IMG submission 187438) | Marine microbial communities from western Arctic Ocean - ArcticOcean_MG_CB8_128 (SPAdes) (version 2) | ecosystem: Environmental > Aquatic > Marine > Oceanic | place: Arctic Ocean... | reverse complement strand
CTCTTATGTCATTCATTACTAAAGATGCATTACAAGATCTTGTATGGTTTAATACACGTGCATTAGGTTTAGCATCTGTCTACAAGGAAGAGTTACTTAAGTGAAGAATTGGATCTTTGTAACAGGTGCACCCGGATCACGATGGAGTGGTATAGGTGCAGAGCTTAGATTCAATCATCATGCAGATATAACCGATTATACTTCTGATAAAGAATATATGCATACACAATTCAGCGGCCATAAAGGAAACTATTATGGCCCTGGAATGTTGAATGGCCAGTGGCTAGACAAAGAACTTGGTAATAAACAACAGTGGATTGATGAGATTAATAATAGTTTCTCTGGTCCAGAAGATCAAGTGAAAGTAATTATGTCACATCACTTTGCATATTACTTAGATGAGATCATGGAGATATTTCCAGAGAGTGAGATAGTTGCGTGTGTTCGTGACTGTGATGACTGTATGGAATGGTGGAAAGAAGCAGGAGGGTGGGATATAACCTATCCATCTTATGAATTTTACCGTGATGATATCAAAATGAAGCATGAAATATACTATCAGAACAAAGCTATTCTTCAGTGGGTACATAAACATGATGTAAAAGAAAGACCCTCACTGAACAATAAACACGAAGACCTAAAGGTTTACGTGTATAAATAGAATTGAGTATGCCGAAAGGGTATTCATTTTATAACCTTGCTATAATATAGGAGGACAATTATGTCAAACTTAGCATTTAACTTCCCAAGGGATACGTTCCTTGGATTTGATCAACTTTTTGAAACATTATCAACCGTACCATTTAACGGTACAACCGAAGCACGTAGCTCTGGCTACCCACCATATAATGTTATTCGAAAAGCTGATGGTCATTTTCTTATTGAGATCGCTGTTGCAGGATTCAGTAAAGATGACATCGACCTAACTCTCGAGAAGGGAGTTTTGACTGTCACTGGTAATAGACCTACTGGTGCAGTAGATAGAGACTACGCACATCGTGGAATCTCTTCAAGAGGATTTGAAAGACAATTTACTATAGCTGATACCGTACAAGTTATTGGTGCAGATATCGTAGATGGTTTGCTTGTCGTTGCTCTGGAAAATAACATTCCAGAAGAGGATAAGCCTCAAATCATTAAGTTAGGTAAACTAAACAAAGCAGCAACTTTGCTGCTAGGTTAAACACTAAGGAGCATTATGGCATATTCAGACCAAGTTTTAGATCACTATAATAACCCACGCAATGTGGGTAAGATGGATATTAATGATTCACATGTTGGTACTGGTATGGTTGGTGCTCCTGCCTGCGGTGATGTAATGCGTCTTCAAATAAGAATAGAAGATGACGTTGTTACTGATGCCAAATTTAAAACGTATGGCTGTGGATCAGCTATCGCTTCTAGCTCACTATTAACTGAATGGGTAAAGGGTATGACGGTAAATGAAGTTCAATCTATAAAAAATACTTCTATTGTCGAAGCTCTTAGTCTACCACCAGTAAAGATACATTGTAGTGTACTAGCAGAAGACGCAATTAAATCTGCGGTCAAAGATTATATTAATAAACAACCAAAGGAACATAGATGAAATTAATAAATAGATTAATCCGACTTACATCGGGTGAAGAAATATTATGTGGTATCGGAACTCAAGACGAAAAAACAACAACCGTATTTAATCCGGTATTATTAATACCAGAGCCAGGAGCAACTGGCAGAATCGGATTCATGCCTTACTTAGGTTACAGCGATCTAAAAGATGGTCTTATCATTAAGGAAGAACATGTTATGTTTATTGTTGAGCCAGAAGAAGCAATGGCAAAACGATATGCAGGTATGATAGATGGTACTATCGAAATCATGCAAGCCCAACCCGAACTAGTAATGTAAATTATTGATAAACAAGTATGTACTTTCCGTGGTATCATGATATAATGGTACCATGACAAATAATTTCTATACTAGTGCCTTCCGTCATGGCAAGGTAATCAAATATATGGGCTATGAAGGCGGTAAAAAAGTCTCCTTTACAGTCCCATTTAAACCTTCCCTATTCGTTACCAATAAAGGTAATAACAAACATGACTGGAATGCCTTAGACGGTAATCCCGTAGAGCCTATACTCTTTGGCAGTATGGGTGAAGCTACAGACTTTGTCAAGTCATATAGTGATGTCCCTAATTTTAAAGTGTATGGCAATACTAATTATGTTGTACAGTATCTTAATGAACAGTTCCCTGGTGATATATCATGGGATCGTAATCTTATTAATGTTACCTCCCTCGATATAGAATGTAAGTTCGGTGATGGTTTCCCTGAGCCTGCTCTGGCTGATCAGGAAGTAACAGCAATCACAACCAAGAATAATATTGATGATGTCTATTACACATTTGGTTGTGGTGATTATGATGTAGATAAAGCATTGATGCAAACCCATACTGTTGTTTATGTCAAGTGTGCAGATGAGAGAGAACTCTTACACAAGTTTGTCTATCATATGAATGTCACATCACCTGATGTTATTACTGGTTGGAACGTAGAGTTCTTTGATATACCATACCTTGTTAATCGTATTGCTAAGATTAATGGCGAGCAAACAATGAAACGTTTATCTCCATGGAAGATGGTTGATGAGCGTGAGACACACACTGGCTTCGGTCAATCTACAATCAAATATGAATTAAAAGGTATTGCTATCTTAGATTATATGGCAATCTTTAAAAAGTTCGGTTACTCATATGGTCCACAAGAATCATATAAGCTTGACCATATTGCAAATGTTGTTCTTGGTGAGAAGAAGCTTGACTTCGGTGAAGCCTCTGACCTAAATGAATTGCATGAGAATGATTACCAAAAGTTTATTGATTATAATATCAAGGACGTAGAACTCATTGATCGTATGGAAGATAAGCTTGGTCTTATTACTCTATGTCTAACCATGGCATATAAAGGTGGTGTGAACTATGAGCAAGTACTTGGTACTGTGGCTATATGGGATTCACTAATCTATAGAGACTTACATGCTAAACGTATTGCTGTCCCTATGAATTCTGAATCATTCAAAGGTGCATATCCCGGTGGTTATGTGAAAGAACCTCAAGTAGGTATGCATGACTGGGTATGTTCATTCGACCTTAACTCTCTATATCCAAGTATCATTATGCAATACAATATGTCTCCCGAGACTATACTAGTTGGTACAGATGAGCCAGGGGTTAATGTTGAAACAGTATTGTCTGGTAATATAAAGAATACAATGCCTGATACTGCATTAGCTGTTAATGGTACAAGATTTAGTACCAAGAAGCTTGGTGTATTACCAGCAATCATTCAAGAGATCTACACAGAACGTGTGGGTCACAAACAAAAACAAATTAAAGCTGAACAAGAATTAGAATTATGTACAGTAAAGTCAGATGTCTATGCACTTGAAAAGCGTATTGCTATTGCCAAGAACCAACAGATGGCATTAAAGATCCTATTGAATTCATTGTATGGTGCGATGGGTAATAAATGGTTTAGATACTTTGACATGCGTATTGCTGAAGGTATTACTCTTACTGGTCAAGCAACCATTCGTTGGGCAGAGAATAACCTTAATGATTACTTAAACAATGCGTTAGGTACAAAGACAGATTATGTTGTTGCTATTGATACAGACTCGGTCTATGTTACCCTTAATGAATTCGTTAAACGTCTTGGACCAAAAAACCCTATTGACTTCCTTGATAAGATGTGTTCGACTGCACTTGAAGGTGCACTCACAGAATGTTATGATCGTCTATATCAATCACTAGGTGGTATTCAAAACCACATGGTTATGGGTCGTGAGGTAATTGCTTCTCGTGGCATATGGACAGCCAAGAAGAGATACATATTAAACGTGCATGACAATGAAGGTGTTCGTTATGCCCAACCTAAATTAAAGATTATGGGTATTGAAGCAATCAAATCATCTACTCCTGCCATATGTAGACAGGCACTCAAAGATATATTCAAGAGAATCATAGATACCGATGAGGAGACTGTGCAGAGTGACATAGCAAACTTTAAGCTTGCATTCAGTAATGCATCGGCTGAAGAGGTTAGCTTTCCACGTGGTGTGAATAACTTAAACAAGTGGGTGAATAAGAAACCTGCTCTTGGTGAAGATGTATACAAGAAAGGTACACCAATCCATATTCGTGGAGCAATCCTCCACAACAATTTAGTGACTGATAAGAAGCTAAGTAAGAAGATAGTAAAGATAACAAGTGGTGATAAAGTAAAGTTCACATATCTTGTCAAGCCAAATCCTATTAAAGAGAATGTTATTGCATTTATTGATTACCTACCTCAACAGTTTAATCTAGAGAAGTATGTTGATTATAATTTGCAGTTCGAAAAGACATTTCTTGGAGCTATTACCCCAGTCCTAGAAGCAGTTGGATGGGAAAGTGAGAAGACCATATCATTAGAATCATTTTTTGTTTAAGTATGTACATTAAGCATTTATGTGATATAATGGTATTACAGTTTATAAAGGAGAACGTATGAGTACAAATTGGGTAAGTGATATTAATATGATGCATCAAAAATATGGTGTACATGCATGGACTAAAACTGCCAGTCCATATGATTTAAAGAAATTCATAGAATTCCGTCTTGATTTTATCAAGGAAGAGTATGATGAAACACGTGAAGCAATCGTTAATGAAGATGCAGAGGAGATCGTTGATGGTCTTATTGATCTTTGTGTTGTTGCTATTGGTACCTTAGATGCATTAGGTATTAATTCAATTGATGCATGGGATAGTGTATTAGAAGCAAACATGGCGAAGGAAGTTGGTGTGAAAGAATCAAGACCAAATCCATTAGGTCTACCAGATCTAATTAAGCCAGCTGGCTGGACAGCACCAAGCCATGAAGGTAACCACGGTATTATAGCAAACAGTTTTGCTGATGCTATTAAAGAAAGAATGATGGAAGCAAATAAGGCAAGGACTGATATCCTATCTGATAATCCTGACATTAATTCTAACTGGTCACCAGATGCACGTATGGATATCATTGGCCAAAACGGTAATGATGGCTTACATTATGAGAAGCTTGAACATCCTACTGAATACCAAGATGGTACCAAGATTGACTTTACAAAAGATTCTGAATTCTTAAGGGTTTCAGGAATTAATCATAATGATGGAGAAAATAATGACAGTTGAAGAAATATACAGAGAATTTGAAAAACTAACAGCAGACTTATGTGCTGATGGAGCAAATGACCCATTAGCATGTGCAGGAATTATGATGGCCCAAGCCATGACAATTTATAAAACTGCTCTTAATGAAAATGAATTTAATATAATGACTGAAACAATATTAAAAAGCAGAAGTGATGTTATTGAATTTGAGAGCCCTACACTTAATTAAGGATTATTATGAAAGTAATTAAAGAAGATGTTACATACGACATGTGGTTACAAATGTATAAAGATACTAATGTAGAGAAGATCACATTAGAAGAGCATACAATATACTCACGTTTATTTAAAGCCTGGAGAGCAGGTAATATAGAAAGAGTAACTCTTTAGTGAAAAGCCTTACATTATTTAAATCAGTATTTGACAATAAGACTCATAAGCGTATTGACTGTTCATCATATGCAGAGTTTGAAAAGTTATTATTTGATTTAGCAGACCAGCCCCGGAAAGATAAAAAGTCTGCACCGCTAATTTCTCCCGCAACGTATAAGCCCGATACGACACGAGCGAATGATAATGTAATTGGCTGGGCAGGTTGGTGTGCAGTGGATGTAGATGAACATGTATTCGATGGTGAACTTGAGAAAGAATTATTGAATGCTTATGGAACATGGAATCATGTTGTCTACTCCACCGCCTCTTCCACTAAGGAACACCCTAAGTTTAGAATAGTATTCCCACTTACTGAAGATGTACCAAAGGATAAGATCAAACACTTCTGGTTTGCTCTTAATAAAACATTAGGTGACATAGGTGATCCTCAAACAAAAGACTTAAGCCGGATGTATTATGTCCCTGGTCAATATGAAGATGCATATAATTTTATATACAATAACTTTAGTGCTACGGATATGAATCCGTATGATATAATGGCTAAGCATGATTACGTTGAGAGACAAGGTACATTATTAGATAATCTACCACCAGCAATTAAGAAGGCTATGCTGAGTCATCGTAAGAATGAAATGACAAATACAAACATCACGTGGAATAATTATAAAGATTGTCCATTTGTGAATAAGAAAATGGTTAAAGAGTATAACTTGATAACCGATACTGGATGGTATACAAAGATGTATGGCATCATGGTCTCTATAGCGGGCAATGCGATACGTAAGAAGTATCCAATCACTGCTGGAGAGATCACTACATTATGCAAGGAGATAGATTATGAGAACGGAAACTGGTATAAGTCAAGACCATTCGACAAGGAGGCCGATCGTGCAATTGAATTCGTATACGGAAACCTTTAACCAAACAGACATAGATCCTAAACGTTTATACGATAGGGCATTTAAAGAGTCTGAGAAGATTACTTGGAATCCAAACAATAGAAGTAAACAAAGAATATTAGAAGACTGTATGATGGGTCAATGTGCAGAGTTATTCTTAATAGACAAGTGTGGATTCACCGATAACCCTAATGGCTTCATGGATGTATATGATCCAGTAGGAAATGAGATTGAAGTGAAAGTTACACGTGGTGAACACAATGTAAAGTTTATGTTAGGTGATCTATTAGTTCGTAAAGTTGAATGGGGATATGATGTAGCTGATATAGTCTATACCTATCTGTATGATCCTAAATCTGGTGACTATACATTCTTAAATGATTACAAATTTAATGGTACAGACTATGTACTTTCGCGCTAAACTATGTTATAATATACCTATATATTTAATAAAGGAATCACATGCAAAAAACATCAATCTTAGTTCTGCAAGAATGTGCAGAGCTTCAAGCTAAAAAGTCAGAAGACTATCAAAATCCAAATTCACAAGTAAAACAAGCAATGCATTATCGTCGTGGCGTAGACTCTATCCATGATACTATGCATGGCAAAATGCTTCGCGCTCAGTCTTTACTAGAATCTGGCCAAGCCAATAACTTCGAATCACTCGAAGACACATACAAAGATCTTATTAACTATGCATCTTTCGCTGTTGCTTATATTCGTGGCGAGATGGAAGGCCAAGATCCTACCCTCGATTACTTAAACAAACCTAAAAATCCTGCAGCTGTGCACAATGTTGATTAACCCATATACTGTACAAGATGTAAGAGATTACTTTGTGTCACAGAAAAGACACAGTACAAATATGACTACGGATAAAACCGGTGTTAAATGTATTGAGCTTATCGGTGCATCTTTTTTAGCAAATGAACCAGCTATATTTGGTGAACCTAGCATAGAGTATATCAAGAAAGAAATTGAGTGGTATGAATCTCAGTCACTTAATATTAATGACATATATGGATTTGGTCAACCACCTCCAGCAGCATGGCAATATGCAGCTTCCGCAGATGGTATGATCCATTCTAATTACGGTTATCTAATATATAATAAAGATAACGGTTATCAATACGATAATGTTCTACAAGAATTAAAAGATAATCCTGAAAGCCGTAGAGCTGTTATGATCTATCAGAGACCAGAGATCTGGAATGAATATGATCTTATGGGTTGTTCAGACTTTATATGCACTAACTCAGTAGCTTATTATATACGTGATGGTAAATTAAATTGCTCGGTATCTATGAGATCTAATGATGTTGTGTATGGTTATAAGAATGATTATGCATGGCAGCAATATGTATTAGCCAAGTTAGCAAATGACTTAGGTGTTGACACAGGTAAAATGATATGGCAAGTACAAAACCTACATGTATATGAAAAACACTTTGACTTAATTAAACCTATCCATAACAGATGAATAAATGGCTTAACGAAGAAGCATTAGATGTGCTAGTTAATTATTATTATCCTAAAGCTGGGTGGCTGCAGGATAATGTTAATTGGGGACCACTAGATTACGAAGGACCCGAAGCTAACTCTATTATAGATGATCCTTTACTCCAGAAGATAGACATATACGATTGTAAGACACGGAATGCCGCTGGCTTTTCTAATGTATTACAAGATTTAAAGTTTGGTTCTAAGACTCCTAAATGGAGATGGCAGAATGAATTTAGAAGAGGTATCAATACTGGTAATGATGACATCACATGGGGGTTATCCACATGGTTTTTTGTTATGATGTGTCATCGTATTACTGGTTCTGGTGCATCATTTGAGAATGACCATGGATACCGTAATAACATTATACAATATTGGGGCACACAATTTGCTAAGAATGGTATAAAGGAAATGTGCGAAGATATGATAAAGCAAAAAGAGAAAGGACCGATCTTTACTTCTATTGGTAACCAACCACCAGCACCTAAAAAAGGTTTTTCTAATGTAGACTTTATGACACAAGAATTACCTAAGCTAATGTTTGAATTCACTGATTGGTTATTGTATGACTCTAAAGAAAAGAAAGGTCATAAAGAGATTGTAGACTATTTAAATGAACATAATAAAGCTGCAGGTCATAGGAAGTTTAACTTTCAATATGCAGCATTCTCTATGGATTGCTCAGACTATTTTCCAGGTTCAGTAGATGTAGATTCACATACCTATTTAGGTAACAACGCTGTTCGTTGTATGAAGAAGTTATCTACAGGATATAAGGACGATGAGTTCATGAATATATTAAGAGAACGCACAGGTGGTAAACCTAAGGATCTTGAAGATGTGATGTGTGACTTTGTGAGGTTTGGTCAGAACTATGTACCAAGAGGTAACGGCACATTTGACCACATTCCAAGTACTATAACTAATAACAGCGGATGGGAATCAGGTTGGAAACAAAGACAAGGTACACCACCGGATACTAATACACTACCAATATAATGCCACATAATAATCACGTAGAAGATGGATTCAACATTGATGTTGGAATGATGCAACCAGATGAGGCTAAGAATTATTACTTAGATCTTGCAGGTGATTGGGAAGATCCTAATCCTCCTCCACGTATTGTTATGCATGAAAGTATAAGAGTTGTACGTGATGATGACTTAGTTGGATCAAAGGTTCGTGGCGGTGATTGTTTAATATCAAGTATTAAAGAAAAGATTATTGTATATGTTCAACCAAGGACTGGGTTAGCTGGCGTTTCAATTTTAGATGTTGCTAATAGACACAATAAGAGTGTACGTTTATTTATGCCTTCATCTAAAAGAATATCATCTCATCAAGCATGTTGCATAGAGCAAGGAGCAGAAGCATCCTTCCATAGAATTGCAGCCATGCCAAACCTTAACCTTATTGCAAAGAAATGGGCTGATCAGAATCCTAATGCATTCTTTATTCCCCTAGGACTGAAACATAAATTAGTTACAGCTGGAATGGTAAAGGTTGCCAGTAAGATTAAAGAACCTGAGGTAGTCTATGTTGCTACATCAACCGGTGTATTGACACGTTCATTACAGATAGCTTGGCCGAATGCTGAGTTTGTATCTGTGGCAGTAAGTAGAAATATGAAAGCAGGTGAATTAGGTAGAGCTCAAGTGATATCTGAAAGGAAAGCATTCACAGCTTCAGAGAGTAAAGAGAACTTACCACCATTTCCTAACATTGCAACATATGATGGTAAGGTATGGAAATTTATTCCAAAGTATTCTGGTAAAGATATACTATTTTGGAACGTGGGTAAAGAACCAGAATTACATGATGAGACACTATATGAAACAGAGAGTTATAGAGAATGGGATAAGAATTTATGATAACAGGAACTTTTAATAAAATACCACGTAAGAAGAATAGCCATGGATATGGTTGGGCTAGGACATGGGCAGAGAACCTAAACACAAGTATTAACCATGATAACAATAAAGTTGAAAAGTTATACTTAGACCATGGGGTTAACTTCGGTGGATCTATTAATCTATTCGGTGGATTCAATGATAAACTTAAAGAACATATCGATAATTTTTTACTAGCTGATGAAGTCTATTCACTAGACATTCCTTGCCCTGAGTATGGTAACATGCTAGCGAAGAGAAAAGATGTCTTAGATAAAGACTGGTGCGCTCGAGTACAAGCTAAATGCAATTCAGCAAAAACATTAGTCTCCACAGATCTAGATACGGATTGGTTAACTATAGGTGATTCTCATACGGCAGCATTCGCTCCTGAGGGTAGTATGGTTGTAAAGACTAATGGTCTTACCCTTAATGGTCAAATACAATCTAATTTTAAATACGTAACAGATCACATGGCTAAGTGCAACAACCTAAGTGGTATTACATTAGTCTTTGGCAATATAGATCTTAGACATCACTTGTGCAGATTACATGCAGATCCAAGAGATATGTGGATAGATCTAAAAAGATTTGGTGACAGCTTGCCAATACCAGTTGAGTATGCAGTACCATGGCCGATAGAGTTTGAAGGTAGGAAATTACCAAAGACTGGTTACTATAAGAAGCAACCATTTTGGGGTGAGATATATGAGAGACAACAGATGCTAAAGAGAATTCTCGAAACTATGGATATGATAAGCATGAATAAAATTATGTATCCACCTAGCTGGTTAACTATGGATCCTGAAGCATACGCAAAAGAAAAAATGGAGAATATGTCAAGTGTACATATATCTCCACAATGTTATAGAAGAAAAGATTTCGGACAGGGGTATGTACTTCCCATCTAAATGTGATATAATAGATACATCAATTCAATAAAGGAGTAATACTTGGGTATAATGGATAAGCTTCAGAAGAATAGTAGAATTAAAGAGACAGCAGTTCTCTCTAAGTCTAAATTGTTTTCTGACAAAGATATGGTAACCACACCGGTACCAATGATTAACGTTGCACTATCTGGTGACCCAGACGGAGGTCTGACCTCAGGACTAACAGTATTAGCAGGACCATCGAAGCATTTCAAGACTTCGTTTGGTTTGTTAATGGCAGCAGCATACTTGGATAAGTATGAAGATGCTGTATTGTTATTCTATGATTCAGAGTTTGGTAGCCCGCAACAATACTTTAAGTCGTTCGGTATAGATACTGCACGAGTTCTACATAGTCCAATTACTAATGTGGAAGAGTTAAAGTTTGATCTAATTAATCAATTAGAGAACATTGAACGTAAAGATAAAGTCATTATTATGATTGACTCTATTGGTAACCTTGCATCTATTAAAGAATTAACTGAT
>Ga0209091_10004202_pt1 | contig 11296 bp, 13 predicted proteins | sample ArcticOcean_MG_C_6_FD_187438 | JGI IMG/M metagenome (GOLD analysis project Ga0209091, IMG submission 187438) | Marine microbial communities from western Arctic Ocean - ArcticOcean_MG_CB8_128 (SPAdes) (version 2) | ecosystem: Environmental > Aquatic > Marine > Oceanic | place: Arctic Ocean... | reverse complement strand
CATCTTCCAGAAGCTAAATCTAAGTTAACCTCGTCTTGTGTTTTGTAAGTTCTAACATTTACTTTACCTACATCACCTGACTCTAAAAAGTTTTGGTGAATAGTTCCAGTTTGTGTACAAACAGTTTTTCCAGCTAATGCTTCTGTAATAGTTTTTAAAGCATTTTTAGCATCACTATTGGGACTTGAAAGACTAATGCCTGCAGGAGTATTCATTCCTTCAAGACTTGATCCTTTCATAACTGCAAGTGAAGCAACTTCATCTGCATAACCTTGTGAAAATGTTATAACTTTTTTTCTCTCATCAGTTATTGACATCCCAGCCATTATTGCATCAAATTTTCTCATCTGTAGAGCTGGTATCATCCCATCCCAATCTTGTTCAACAACTTCACACTGTCTTCCAATGTATCTACAAAGCGCATAAGCTAATTCAACCTCAAATCCAATTAGTTTACCTGAAGCATCTTTTGAATTCCATGGAGGATAGGCTCCTTCAGTTCCAATTTTAATTTTATCAGAAGCATTAACATTTCCGATAAGTAATAAAGAAACTAGAACTGAAAAAATAGTTTTTTTAAATATATTCATTATTTTCTCCTTTAATTAAAAAAATATTATTTCACAAATTTATGAAATTAAAAAGAAAATTTAATGATTAATTGATGATGAAAAATTCCAAGAACAATCAAAACTAGGAATATAAACCCTATCTAAAGTTGTATTTCCAAAATTTTTATTAAATACATCGAGCCATTTCTCTACTTGCTTAGGTTTTTTGTCTTGGCTTCCAACCTGAGCTGTAATTACTCCATTTGGTTTTAAAATTCTAACTAATGAGTCCATATTTTTTGCTGCAAGATCAATACAAAATTGATCATCATTAAGGTCAACAAAAATTTTGTCATACTTATCATCCTCTACAGATTTTATACTTTCGAAAGCATCACCCCAAATACATTTGACTGAGTTTTTCTCGGTAGATTTGTTTCCAATTTTTTCTAAATGCTTATTACAAACTTCTACAACTTCAGGATCTAACTCATACCAGTCTATAAAATTAAAACCTTTAGAGATACATTCTCTTGCAACACCACCATCACCTCCACCTATAATTGCTGCATTCTCTTTATCTTTATTTAATTTTAATCCAGCATTAACAAAAGTCCCACTATACAAATGCTCATCTGTAGAAGCAACTTGAATTTCATTATCTATAAATAAAGATTTTCCAAACTGTTCTAACTCTAATATCTCAATATGTTGTCCTACTTTAGATATAAAATCTTCAAGAACATCATTTACTACATATGATTTTTGTAAACCAGGAGAGCTATAAATATCATGATAAAGATCTTTTGTGTCTCTATTAAATTCTTTTTTGACAATTCTTTTATGTTTAAATTCTTTTTTAATAATATCTATTGCAATTGATGGACTAACATTTGCACAAGTAAAAAAATCAAAACTTATAATTCCTTTTTCTGGAAAAGTATGAAAGCTCATATGACTTTCTGCCAACAAAGCTAAAATTGTAAACCCTTGAGGTTCAAATTTATATTTAGAAATCTTAAGCACTGTTACTTTTGCTGCCTCTGCAACTTTATAAATAACTTTTTCAAAAAATAATGGATCAAGTTCCTCATTGTTACCTATTATATCTAGAGTTATATGTTCACCAACTTTAGCCATGATAAATTATCCTTAATTTCTTATGTTTAAGCCTAATAAAATTTTATTACTTCTTTTTTTTACTTCTTTCAAATAAAAAACTGCTGTAAAAGTTTATCCACAAAGGAGCAAATTTGAAAAATACCTGGTCAAACATAGAGGCAAATAAGTACATAAAAAAGTATAAAAAACTTGGTCATTCAAAAGATCTCGCTATACGTGTTTATACAACTAGATTATTGGGAAGAAACAGTGAGTTAGTTTTGCATGGCGGTGGAAATACATCTGTTAAAACCACAATCAAAGATATTGATGGTAAAAATTATGATGTTTTGTGTGTTAAGGGAAGTGGGTGGGATATGGCTGAAATAGAACCTGCTGGACTACCAGCTGTAAAATTACAACCTTTATTAGCTTTAAAAAATAAAAAATATTTATCTGATGAAGATATGGTTGCGTACCAAAAAAGAAACTTAATAAATATAAAATCTCCCAATCCATCAGTTGAAACTTTTTTACATGCTTTTTTACCCTTCAAGTTTGTGGATCATACACATTCAGATGCAATCATGAACGTTACTAATCGTCCTGATGGATTAAAATTTTGTAAAAAAATATTTGGAAATAAAATAAGTATAGTTCCTTATGTTATGCCAGGATTTGGATTGGCAAAAAAAATTAATGAGATTTACTTAAAAAATCCCAAAATTAACTGCTTAATTTTATTAAACCATGGAATATTCACTTTTGCAGAAGATGCCAAAGAAGCTTATAGTTTAATGATAAAATACGTTTCACAAGCTGAAAAAGCTATTAAAAAACTTAAGATAAAAAAAATTAAACAAATAAATAATTATTCCACAAAATTTACAATTAGTGAGGTTGCACCAATAATTAGAGGTCTTTTATCTGAAAATAAGGATCAAAAATTTATAGTAAATTATAGATTAAATAAAAATTTAAAATATTTTATTAATGGAAAAAATATAAAGATTTACTCTACCAAAGGTACTGCAACACCAGATCATGTAATAAGAGTAAAACCATTTCCATTAATAATTACACCAAAAAAAAATTCTACGATTAAAGATTTTGAAGTAGCTGCAAAAAAATCTTTTGTTGAGTATAGAAAAAAATATATCAAATATTTCAATATTAATAAGAATAAAGTTAAAGAAAAAAAAGTAATGCTAGATACTTCACCAAGAGTTATTTTAGTACAAAATGTAGGTTTGTTTACTGTAGGAGATAGTTTAAATGCAGCTAAAATTGCTGGTGATCTTACTGAAACAAACGCAAGAGTGATTTCATCTGTTGAAGAAACGTCAAATTATAAATTTATTCCTGAAAAAGATATTTTTGATGTTGAATATTGGTCTTTAGAACAAGCCAAAATTCAAAAAGTAAAAAAGATACTTCAAGGTAATGTTGTTGTGATTACAGGTAGTGCGGGAGCAATAGGATTTGAAACTTACAAATTATTTAAAAGTTACGGAGCAGAAGTGGTATTACTTGATTATAATTTGCAAAAAATAAAAGAAATGCAATCCAAAATAACTGATCTTTGCATACATTGTGATGTTACAAATAAAAATAGTGTCAAAAAAGCTTTTAAAATAATTTGTGAAAATTTTGGTGGTATAGATATTTTAATCTCTAATGCAGGAACTGCAATTAGTGGTTCTATTGCGGAAGTAGATGACAAGATACTTAGACAAAGTTTTGAAGAAAATTTCTTTTCTCACCAAAATTGTGCTTCAGAAGCTATAAAGATAATGAAAAAACAAAATATTAATGGATGCTTGTTATTTAATATTTCTAAACAATCTGTAAACCCTGGTAAAAATTTTGGCCCATATGGTCTACCTAAGTCAGCTTTATTAAGTTTATGTAAACAATATGCTGTTGATTATGGTGCACTTGGTATCAGATCAAATGGGGTTAATGCAGATAGAATAAGAAGTGGCTTATTAAATGACAAAATGATTAAAAATAGAGCTAAAGCAAGGGAGGTTACAACTGGAGATTATATGAAAGGAAACTTATTATTGAAAGAAGTAAAAGCAACAGATGTTGCAAAAGCTTTTTTTCACCTTGCTGTTTCAAAGAAAACTACTGGTGCTGTTCTTACTGTTGATGGTGGAAATATAGCTGCTTCCCTAAGATAATACTTTTAATTTTTATTTTTTTTTATTTGTTCTTCACAAAATATTTTAGCTTCTTTAAGATCTGTTATCTTAGATTTGGATAGTTTTTGACTCCCAGCTAAACAAGCATCAACTGCTCTTTTTAGATTGTAATCACTAAAGTTTAAAATAACAAACATTGCAAGTGCTATAAATGTAAATATTAAAATATTTTTTATCATTTGAATAATTCTTTTAATCCTTCAGTAGATGCTTCACAAACACCTTTTTCTGTTATTAAACCAGTAACATACTTTGCGGGTGTCACATCAAAAGCTAGATTCATGGATTTACTTTTTTTAGGGTAAATTAACACCTTTTTAAGGTTTCCACTTTCATCTAAACCCTCTACATGAGATAATTCTTCTGAATTTCTTTCTTCAATTGGAATGTCTTTAAAATCTTTTATATTCCAATCTATTGTTGAGCTTGGTAAGGCCACAAAAAAAGGAACATTGTTATCATGTGCCGCCAATGCCTTAAGATAGGTTCCAATTTTATTACAAACATCTCCTGATGCTAACGTTCTATCGGTCCCAACAATGCACATATCAACTTCTCCTCGTTGCATTAATATCCCGCCAGTATTATCTGCTATAATTGTATTTGGTATTTCTTCTTCATTTAATTCATATGATGTTAAATTGGCTCCTTGATTTCTTGGTCTTGTCTCATCAACCCAAACATGAACAGGAATGTCTTTTTGACGTGCATGATAAATTGGTGAAGTAGCTGTTCCCCAGTTAATTGTTGCAAGCCAACCTGCGTTGCAATGAGTTAAAATATTTACTGTATCCTTTTTTTTATTATAAATTTCTTCAATAATTTTTAGTCCATTTAATCCAATATTTTTACAAGACATAACGTCCTCTTCGCATACTGTTTTTGCTTCATCTAAAGCTACTTTCAAAACTTCATTATTATTAATACCTAATAATTTTTTCATCATACGATCTACTGCCCACTTTAAATTAATAGCTGTAGGTCTTGATTGAATTAAATCTTCTGAACTTTGCTTAATAAAATTAAGATCATTATTTTCCATAATAGCTAAAACTATTCCATAAGCTGCTGTTCCACCTATCAGTGGTGCTCCTCTAACCTCCATAATTTTAATAGCATTAATTGCATCTTTTACAGTTTTAAGATCTTTAATTATAAATTTATGTGGAAGTTTTGTTTGATCAATTATTTTAACAACTTGATTTTTTTCATCAAACCAAATCGTGCGATATTCTTTTCCTTCTATCTTCATTTATTTAAAACTCTTCCCGCTACTGTTTTGAGTTTATCAATTGTTTTTTGAGTTCTTTTCTCTGGAGCTGTAATGATTGCTACATCTAAACAATTATTAGTTGGATCTTTAAGGTCAATATGATTTTCAAAATTATCAATTAAATTTTTAATCATATTTTTTGCTTTTGTAGCATTCCCCAAAAGTATTTTGATTACTTGTTGAACATCTACGTTTTCATGATCTGGATGCCAACAATCATAATCTGTCACCATTGAAACTGAAGCGTATCTAATTTCAGCTTCTCTTGCTAATTTTGCTTCTGGCATATTTGTCATCCCAATAACGTCTGCTTTCCAAGATCTATATAAATTTGATTCAGCCAATGTTGAAAACTGAGGTCCTTCCATTGCCACATAAGTTCCTCCTCTTTGATACTCTATATTCTCTTTTTTAATAGAATCCTCACATGCATTCATAAGACCATTTGAAGTTGGATGGGCCATGGAGACATGAGCCACTATATCATCATCAAAAAATGTTTTGTTTCGTGCAAAAGTTCGATCAATAAATTGATCAACAATAACAAATTTTCCTGGTGGCAAATCCTCTTTTAAAGATCCAACAGCTGAAATTGATACTATATCTGTTACACCCAATTGTTTTAATGCGTCAATATTAGCTCTAAAATTTATTTTAGATGGAGAAATGACGTGACCTCGGCCATGTCTTGGTAAAAAATATACTTCTTTGCTATTAAATTTAGTTTTTAGAATTTCATCCGAGGGTTTTCCCCATGGGGTATAAGTTTAATTAATTCTCGATCTTTAAATTCCTCAACATCATAAAGACCACTTCCACCAATAATTGCTAATTTATTATTTGCCATATCAAAAAAATTCTTTAAGATTTATATATTATTATCAAAAAAAATGAATTTAAAAGACCACATAAGATCCATTAAAGATTATCCTAAAAAAGGAATATTATTTAGAGATATCACTACTTTAATAAAAAATAATGACGCTTTTACTCATACAATAGATTTAATGGTGGAAAGCTCTAAAAATTTTAATATTGATAAATAGCAGCAATGGAGTCTAGAGGATTTGTTTTTGCATCTGCTTTATCTTACATTTTAAAAAAACCTTTTATTTTACTTAGAAAAAAAAATAAATTACCTGCTGAAACTCACTCTGTAGATTTTAAACTTGAGTATGGAACCGCAACAATGGAAGTGCATAAAGATTCTATTAGTAAAAATGACAATGTTCTACTAATAGACGATTTAATAGCAACGGGTGGCACTGCTGAGGCTGCTGCAAAATTGGTTGAAATTTCTAAAGGCAAAGTTTCAGGTTTTATATTTGTAATTAACTTATTTGATCTAGGTGGATCTGATAATTTAATTAAAAAAGGTTACAACGTTAAAAGTCTAATTAAATTTCCAGGCCATTAATCATCAAGATTAGGTCTATACCAGGATGATTTTCCAATAAGTGCATTAAAAAAACCTGATGCTCTATTGAAGTATATATCTTTTTTAACTTTATTATTTATTATTAAATAAAATATATATTTCAATATTGATAAAATAAAATTTGGAAAACCTTCTAAAAAAGCTTTTAAAAATCCAAAATGCTTTTTTTTAAAATAAAATTTAGACCATATCCAATGCCAGTTTCTTGATAATTCAATTTCTTTATTATATTTTTTATCAACTGCCTTTGCTCCAAAATGATTTATTTTAGCTTTAGGTGCTACAAAAATACTTTCTCCTTTTTCAATTAATCTTTTACATAAATCATTATTCTCTAAATACATAAAAAAACTTTCATCAAAATAATTATTTTTGAGATTTGATGATTCATTTAAAATCATAAGATCAATCTTTTTTTTATTAAAAAGCATAGCGTAACCATCAACGATATTAACATTAAAAGGTAAATTTTCATTTTTCATTTTTTTTTGTTTTTCATCAAGATCATAGTTCGGATAGTCAATGTTTGATGAGATTGGAGATAATATAGAAAAATCAGAAATATTTTCAGATGCAACAATTAACTCATCAATAGTGTTGTTTTTCAAAACTACATCTGGATTAATTATAAAAACATAATCTGTTTTAGCCTCCTTTATTCCTAAGTTATTACCACTACCCATTCCAAGATTCTCTTTTGAGAGAACACATCGAATATTTTTATATTTTTTTTCTAAATAGTTTGTAAATTTAGAATTATTTGAATTTTCAACAATTATAATTGGTAAATCTTGATTGATTGATTCAATGCATTGATCAATTACACCTTCACTTTTTATGGTTACTATTACTATTGATAAATTTTGCCTAGATATTGACATACTATAATGAATATTTAGTAATTAAAATAACAATATACTAATAGTTTTTACTACTGTATTAAATAAAAATATGCAAAGAATTATTATTACTGGTGGCTTAGGTTTCATTGGCAGTAACCTTATTAGTTTATTACTTAAAAAAAGATTTTACGTAATAAATTTAGATAAAATTAGTTATTCTTCTAACTTTTACAATACTAAAGAATTTAAAAAAAATAAAAACTACAAATTCATTAAATGTGATATTAATTATAAAAATCTTAAAAATATTTTTCTTAAATATAAACCTGCATGCATTTTTAACCTAGCAGCGGAAACACATGTGGATAGATCAATTGATGGACCAAAAGATTTTATTGATACAAATATAGTGGGCACTTTTAACCTACTTGAAAATTTTAAACAATTTTCCAGTAAATATAAAAAAACAAGACTAGTACATATATCTACAGATGAAGTTTATGGAGATATTTTATCAGGTAGATCAAATGAAAATTATCCTTACAAACCGAGCTCTCCCTACGCAGCAAGTAAAGCATCTTCTGATCATTTAGTTTATTCTTATATCAGAACATATAAAATACCTGCGTTAGTTACCAACTGTTCAAATAATTACGGACCAAAGCAACATCCTGAAAAACTTATACCTAAATTAATTTATAATATTTTGAATAATAAAAATCTGCCTATTTATGGAAAAGGTTTAAATTCAAGAGAGTGGATATATGTTGATGATCACTGTGAAGCTTTATTTAAAATATTTAAAAAAGGAAAAATTGGGGAGTTTTATAATATTGGTTCAAATAAAAATTTGAATAATATAGAAATAACTAAAGCTTTAATTAAAGCTAGTAAAAATTATCTAAAAATAGGCTCTAATGTAAAAATTAAATATGTAAAAGATAGACCTGGTCACGATATAAGATATGCATTAGACAGTAATAAAATAAAAAAACAATTAAAATGGTCAGCTAAAACAAAATTCAACGATGGTCTTAAGAAAACTTTTTTATGGTATTTTGAAAATAGTAAATATTTTAATTCTTTATCTAAAAAAGATATAATCAATAGATTGGGAACTAAGAAATGATTAAAAAAGGTATAATACTGGCAGGTGGTATGGGTACAAGAATGAGCCCATTAACAAAAGCAGTAAACAAACAGCTGTTACCTATTTATGATAAACCACTTATTTTTTATCCGCTATCAATATTAATGCTGGCTAAAATTAAAGATATTTTAATAATTGTAAATAAAGGTCAACTAAATCAATTTAAAAAAATATTACCCAATGGAAAAAACCTTGGTATTAAAATTAGTTATGCAGAACAAGAAAAACCAAAGGGTTTGCCTGATGCTTTTATAGTTGGTGAGAAATTTATAGGAAAGGAAAATGTAGCATTAATTCTTGGGGATAATTTTTTTTATGGGCAAAGTCTTGTTGAACAATTAAAAAAAAATGCAAGGCTTTCAAATGGAGCTAGTATTTTTGTGCATAGTGTTGCAAAACCTGAATTATATGGTGTTGCAAAATTAAATAAAAATAAAAAAATTATCCAAATTAAAGAGAAGCCTAAAAAATTTATCTCTGATTATGCAATTACAGGACTTTATTTTTTTGATAATAAAGTTATAAATTTTTCCAAAAAACTAAAGCCTTCTAAAAGAGGAGAAATAGAAATTGTTGATTTATTAAATGAATATAAAAAAAGAAATATTTTACATGCAGATTTTATTGGACGTGGTGGTGCTTGGTTGGATACAGGTTCAATAGAAGATTTTTATAAAACTACAGCATTTGTTTCTTCGATAGAAAATAGACAGGGCTTCAAAATTGCTTGTTTGGAAGAAATAGCATATAATTATAATTGGATTAATAAATCACATTTAAAAAATTCAATTAAATTCTATGGGAATTGTGATTATTCAAAATACTTATTAAAACTAATTAAAAATTAAATGAAGAAAATAAAAACAAATTTTAAAGGCTTGTTCATTATAAAAGGTAAAAAGTTTTTAGATAAAAGAGGATTCTTTCGAGAACTTTTAACTGAAAAAATTATCAAAAAAAAATTAGTGTTTCATGTTGTTTCAAAAACAAAAAAAAATTTTCTAAGGGGGCTCCACTTACAGTTAAACAAAGGTCAAGGTAAATATATATCTGTTGTTAAAGGAAAAATTTTTGATGTTGCTGTTGATTGCAGAAAAAAATCTGTAACATATGGAAAATATTATAAAGTTATTTTAAGTGAAAAAAACTGCACTTCGATATATATGCCTCCTGGTTTTGCGCACGGTTTTGTGGGACTTGATAGTGAAAATATAGTTGTCTATCATTGTACTAATTACAGAGATAAAAAAAGTGAAACTGGTATTAAATGGAATGACAAAGAAATAAATATCAAATGGCCAGTAAAAAAACCAAAAATCTCTATTAAAGACAGTAAAAATATAAGTTTTAAAAATTTTACTAATCTTTAAATAATTATGAAAAATCTAGATATGTTTTGTATTTGTTTAGATGATAATTTACTAAATAGAGTTACTAAATTAAAATATATACCAGTAGGTGTAGGTCCTGAAAAATTTTCTAAAGAATGGCTTTTAGACAATACTGGAGAAAATATATCTCATAAAAATAAATTTTACGGAGAATATACATTTCATTTTTGGTTTTGGAAAAATATGTTGGATAAAATTCCAGATAATCAATGGATTGGTTTTTGTGCATATAGAAGATTTTGGTCTAACAAAGAGAATAATAAAAATTCTCAAAATATTTATGAAACTGCACTAAACAATGTGCCCGATGAGTGGAATGATTATGATGCGATAATTGGTGATCACACACATTTGGATTACATTAAATGGATGAAAGTATTCAAATATGGAAAAATTGCTTTTTTGCGCAATCCTTTAGTCTTATTTAAAAATAAACGAAATATTAGATTTCAATTTGATATGTTTCATGGGAATGGTGTATTGGACAAAGCAGTTGAACTGTTGGGTGATAAAGATAAAAAAGATTTTAAAAATTATATTCTTAGCAATACTTCGTATAATCAGGGAAATATGTTTATTTGTAAATCTAAAGAAATTATAAATGAATATTATAAAACAATTTTTAACTGGTTAAATGAGTGTGAAAAAATATTTGGTTTTAATTTAGATGGATATGGTAAAATTAGAGTTTATGCTTTTTTAGCTGAACGCTTCCTTCCTTATTGGTTTAACAAATATGTAAAAACTTTAGAATGGCCAATAATTTTTAATGATTTAAAATCTGAGATCAATAAATGAAAAATATATTTATTAATTTTTTAAATTTAGGAATGCAACCTTTGGCTAACTCTTATGTTGAGCATAAAAACATAAATAAAAAAGAGAAGAAATACAGATTAATAATCCGCTTTAACAAAAATAATAAACTAGTTTCAATAAAGAACACTTTTTCTAGTAAGGATATGTTTAATGATAAATATCCATATAGATCCTCTATATCCAAAACAATGAGTCTTCACTTAAAAAAATTAGCTCAAAATATAAAAAAGACAAAACCTAAAAAAATATTAGAAATTGGGAGTAATGATGGATGCTTTATAAGAAACTTTGATAGAAAAAAAACGATAGGCATAGAGCCATGTTCCAATGTTGAAAAAATTACACAAAAACAAAAATATAATACCTATCCAGAGTACTGGTCACCAAAATTAGCTACAAAAGTTTTAAAAAAACATAAGAAAGTTAATATAATTTTTTCTTCAAATACAATTAGTCATATAAAAAATTTAGATGAAGTGTTTAAAGGAATAAACATAATTCTTGATGATAAAGGTGTATTTATA
>Ga0209091_10004201_pt1 | contig 11297 bp, 4 predicted proteins | sample ArcticOcean_MG_C_6_FD_187438 | JGI IMG/M metagenome (GOLD analysis project Ga0209091, IMG submission 187438) | Marine microbial communities from western Arctic Ocean - ArcticOcean_MG_CB8_128 (SPAdes) (version 2) | ecosystem: Environmental > Aquatic > Marine > Oceanic | place: Arctic Ocean... | reverse complement strand
TTCGGAGCATGATACACCATGATATTGTAATGTACCATATAAAGTGAATCTATTAAAGAAACATCTTAAACCATTTAATACCGACGACCTTGATAATTCGCGCGTTAATGGGTTGCAAGATAATGTACCAAGTAAAAAATCTTTCAAAAAATGTTTCATCGTAATTACTATGTTTTTCATTTGATTATGTGGCAGTCTTGAGTCTATATAAGCATAATCTAACTCTATTTTAAATGTTTCTACCATATGTATTATATCTAAGAATAGGGTGGTATCATCTTCTTCTTGTAGATAATTATTAATAGCACAGTCTTTCAGTGTTGGATAATTAACCAATTCAAATTTGGTAATATTAAAATTTAATTGATAAAAATGCTGAATAAGCAATGGAATCATAAATGATGAATCTAATAACTTGAAATATACAATATATAAATGATGTTTCCTAAAGGGTTTATTTACATAAGGGTTAACTGGGTATCGCGGGTCTGGAGATAAACCTTTGTTTTTTGTCAAACTCCTCAACCAAATATTCATAAAATCGGTTAAACGAAACACATATTTCTTTTTAAAATGTATTAATGTAACCTTTTGAGACTCTGGATACAATGACAGTGGTTTTAAACATAAGTCTACATCATTGTTGTAGTATGTATATTTGCTGGTTTTCCAAATCTTTGCAAATTTTGAGAAAGAGTAATAATGTTTTTGGGCTGTTGAAAATAACTCCATATATATATATTTCTGCTTTTCACTAAAAAAGTCATTTTCTATTACTTCTTTCCGAAGAGATCTAAATTTGCAAGGAAAATCAGAAAAAAAAAACATATTACAGATATTAAAAATTGGATATTTACTTTGTTCTATCACACGTCGTAAAATATAAGTTAGCATGACCATTAATAATAATTTATATTTTATTTAAAGTATATTTTGAATATTTAAGAGAAATATTTAGTTATAATCTAACCATATATTATAACATATGACAGGCCACACTATATCTAAAATAGCGCAACAGATAGCTCAAAAGACAGATGGTAATGCTGTTCAAATAGAAGAAGGAATGAAAAAAAAAATATTAAATGCAATTAATACTGTATCAGATTCAAAAAAATATACAATAAATGATATTGAGTTGATGTTAACAAGTTATCAAGCGAAAAAACAAATACTATGTTTAAAAAAAGACATTCAGGCTGCGTCAAAAAGTGGTAGAATTATGAGTGGTGGTAATGGAGCCGACGAACTTGCAACTGTATGTTGTTGGAGTATTGTTGGCATTGTTGCTTTGGTAATTTTTCTTTCAAATGCTTCAGATGGAGAAGCTTTCATAATGGGTGCTCTTCTAGCTGGTGGCGGAAAAAGAAAAACTCGTAAAAGAAGCAGAAAAAAACGAAAAAAAAGAAGGAAAATTTCTAAAAAAAAGAGAAATTAAAATATAGTTTATATTTTTAATAAATTATATTTATTCACAGATTATTTAAAATCCTGGGTCGTATTCATCGTCAACGCCGCCGGTATCTTTTCCCCCAATGAATTCTGCTGTATTACTAATTTGAATATTTTGCAAGGAGCAAGGATTACTTGTATTTTCCGCCGACATTAATGCTTGTATATCAATATCCTTCTCCAGGAGTTTATTACCTTTCATCTTATTTATATCCAACATTACTTGGAAACATCCTGTACCAAAGTAACCCTCTTGTCCACACATAATATTAGCTGATACCCCCGTCATTGGGTCTAACTCAGCATGACGAGCTGCTCTCAGGAACATTTCCGGTGTCTCCTCAAAAGAAGCTTTTGCAATGGGTCCAATATTATCATTGTTAATGCCGTGTCTGAATATTGACACCATTTTGCAAGTTGCTGACATCCTGTCGCATAAAATAGATAAGTGATGGTAATTAATGTAGATACCAGCGTGGTCCATTGCTTCAGATAGCTCATTAAATATTGCCTGTCGCGCTGCTTCGAGTCCAAGTGTTCGGAAGGTTTCCTGAATATCATTACTTGTAGTTTTATCACTATTAATAGACGATAGAGCGAGAACATCGCGCAAATTTGTTCCAACCGTATCAAGCACCCATCCGTCTTTTTGGACATAATTAGCATCATCAATAATAACTTCGTTTACAACTTTTCTCAAAAGAACTTTCGGTATATGTTTAATACCTCTTAAAATAATATTATTGAGTAAATTGTTTTGAAAATTTTTCAACTTATAAATTTCGTCAGATTGATCTAGCGAGTGCTTCTTACTGGCCGTGTTATTCTGCGTCAGTCTAATTCTAAATATAAGATTATCAGAGTTCATATCAGCGTATACACAGTTAATGTCAGCAGTATAACTATTAGACACTGCAAAATGAATATCGTCCATTGAAATATGTTTGTCTAACATCGATTCTTTGTTTAGTTCCATTCGAATAATCCATTTAGATTTTGCATCTGAATCAGTGTCATCAAAATCGTTTTCCTGACATTCTTCTACCAAATTCTTAAAGGCATTATATTCAGCTAACAATACTTTATCATCAGCTATCAAAGTAGTCATATCATCTGGGTCAAAACAAATACTTACAGTATCAACAACATCTCGCAAACTGGTATATTCTAATGTATATTTGAGTTCCTGTGCTTTTTCAATGTTATCTCGCTCATTTTCTTTAAGATGAATAGTAACGGATGGTTTTTTAGGATTTTCAGAAAGAGATAAAATTTCTTCAACTCTGGGCACACCACGCGTAGCATTCGATTTACTAGCTACACCAGCAAAGTGAAATGTATTTAACGTCATTTGTGTCGTTGGTTCCCCAATTGATTGTGCGGCTATCATTCCCACCATTTCTCCTGGATGAACAATGGCTTTTTGATAATTTGTAACTATGGTTTCTAATAAAATTATGATAGCTTTTCTATTGAAACGCTTTACCGTTAACAAAGTTTTGGGCGAAAGATAATAATAATAGGCAATTTTAAATAATTCTGTAGGTGCAGCATAGTAATTTCTGGATAGTTTATCAAAAGCTTCATCGAGCATCTCATATAATTCAATAGGCGTTATGTTAACCAATGAATTGGATTGAATACTTAGCTGATTATGAATATTGTTAGTGATGCGACGGAAATGTACAGGGATATTTATTTGTGTTTCATCCAAGAATTTAAATACATTTTTCACAACTGCTTCTCGCGATTCAATCATAAAAGTTATCATTTCATTCGTTTTTTTAATTAATTTAGACTTTTGTTTTTTAACTCGTTTAATAGCTGCTTTGGTATAATTTGTTGTAATAATAGCATCACTTGAATCGTCCAAAGGCATTTGAAAATGTGCATAAATATCTTCGCGTGTTGCTGTCGGTAATGGGAGGTTTTGCATTTCCACTTTAGTAGGATCGATACCATCATCCCCATATGCAAATTGGATAATTTTATTTTTATTATTTCTAACCGTCATATCATAAACAACGCGTAAATCTTCCAATCCTTTAATAAGCCTTCTTTGAATATAACCAGTAGTACTGGTTTTAACAGCCGTATCAATCAAACCAGTTCTGCCACCCATGGCGTGGAAATAAAGTTCAGTAGGAGTTAAACCTTGGATGAATGAGGATTCGACGAATCCGCGTGCTTCTGGTGAGTCGTTATATTTTGTATAATGAGGCAATGTTCTATCTTGGAAACCATAAGGAATTCTTTTACCGTCCACGTTTTGCTGCCCTAAACATGAAATCATTTGGGCAATATTTAAGGTGTTGCCTTTACTACCAGAATTAACCATGATAATAAATCGATTATCTGCAGCTAAACTTTTTCTTCCAATTTTTCCCGCTTCATCTGCCGCTTTTTGCAATATTGAGTTTACCTTTGATTCAAACTCTATTTCATTGGTTTTCCCTGTATTATTTTCAAATGTTCCCAAATGTGTTTGGTCAATCAGATTTTTAACTTCTTGTTTCTTTTTAATCATTGCATTGGATATTTTTTGATTTGTTACAGCATCCGCTATTAAATCACTAATACCCACACTATATGCGCTTAATTTCATATACTCTGTGATTAAATTTTGTAAATTATCTATAAAATCACCACATTCTCTATAATTGAAATCATTGAATATACTATGCAATAAACCTTTTGAACCTGCACCCAAAGCTTTTTTGTCTAGTTGACCTCTTACGTATTTGCCATTTATAATCTCAATAATATTATTCGAAACTTTTTTATCTTCCGTTGAATCATACTGTCCATTATGGAAATGTGCTGATAATGGTGGCATAATTTCTGTCAGAAGCTGGAAACTATTGATTCTTTTATTAGTCTTTTTGAAAATCTTTGTATTAATTTTATCGTAAGCCATTAATAAATTCATGGCCGTGCGTGTATCGAAATCGATATTTTCACGGGTAAATCGAAATGCTCCCAACAATGAATCTTGGAAGATGCCAATAATAGGTGAATTATTGGCTGGTGAAATAATTTGTCTTGCAACTGCTGCCAGATATGTCAATTCAGCTGCACTTTCATAATCTTGTGGACCATGCAAATTCATTTCATCTCCATCAAAATCAGCATTATATGGTTTTGTGTCAGCTACATTTAAACGAAAAGTATCTCCTACTTTTAGAATTTTTGCGAAATGACACATCATACTCATTCTATGAAGAGTGGGTTGCCTATTAAACAGTATGGGGTCTCCGTCTAAAAGATGTCGGTGCACCAAATCTCCAAATTGCAATTCAATTGAGTTTCTATCTACATATCTAAGTGAAATTGAATCACCAGCCTTTCTTTCTAAAATTTTTGCGCCAGGATACACATCCGGTCCATTCAACATCAATTGAGTGAGGAAACCCTTATTTCTTTTATTTACAACTTCAGGGAAAGTAATGTTTTTCGCCACTTTAAGCGGAATACCCAATTCCGATATTCCTATGTTGGCATCAGGAGTAATGACTGACCTCGCTGAATAGTCAACCCTTTTACCCATGAGATTGCCGCGAACACGACCTGGTTTACCAACCAATCTTTCTTTAATTGATTTTAATGGTCTACCCGAGCGTTGTGCAACTGAGGCTACGCCGGGAATTTTATTATCCACCATTGTCGCCACATAATATTGTAACACCATTGTCCAATCATCAATCACCTTCGCAGTGGCATTACTTTCTAGTTTTTCCTGCAGAGTTTTGTTGGCTTTTACAATATTAACTATGATATGAGATATATCATCTTCCGAGCGTTGTTGCGCATCATGTTTTACTGAAGGTCGTACTGCTGGTGGAGGTATAGCTAATACTTGACATATCATCCAGTCTGGTCTTGACCACAAAGCACTAAATCCCATAAATGAAACATCTTCGTCAGATATGCGCCTAAATATTTTGAGAACGATTTCGGGTGTTAATCGCATGGTTAATTTATCTTTTTTATTTCCTTCACTGTTCTCGATACCTTCAATATTGTCCCATTCGGCGATAAGAGTTGCCAATCCCTCCTTCGTAATTTTACGGGGTTGTTTGGTACCACAACCATCACAGGTTTCGTCACCACATCTTACTACTTTTGAGGCTAATTTGAAAATTTTATCCCATCGTTTTTTTGAAGATAACCCTTGCAAGTATTTATATTTTTCTTTGTCTATCAATAATTTACTGCATTTAATACATACACATCGTAGAATTTTTACAATAGTATGAATATATTGAATGTAAAATATAGGTCTAGCTAGTTCTATATGTCCAAAATACCCTGGCGTGTTCATATAATTTAGACCATCTGTTGGACAAATCAAACCCGGGTCTAGTACACCCATCCGAGGGTCAAACAACCCACCTATTACGGGTTTATTATTTACATATGTATCTCTGGAAACAATATTTGCCACTGAACTTTTCCGAATTTCTTCTGGAGATAATATACTAAATTGTATCCCTATAATTCTTGACGGGGTTGTCTTCATTTTCGATTGAGCCATTCCTTATACTACACTTAGAATATTTAGATTGTTTTTCAATTTATTTATTTTAAGTTTTCGAACAAATAAAAAAAATTGATATTTGCAAAGAGGATTTAAAAATTATCACACAATACTTCATAATGGATAAATCTGACATCATCGACCGTTTAGCTAAATCTCCTAAAAAAGGATATAAATTTAGACAATCTACAAAGGATAAAACAAGAAAAAATAAAAAAATCAAGGGAAAACATCTGGCATCCGATAGCGATAGTGATAGTGATTATGACCCAGATGAAGAAATGGATATTTTAGTAGAAGAAGAATCGTCTTCTTCAGAAGAAGAAGAAGAAGAAGAAGATTTTAATGCCAGGGAATTTCAAAAATTCGTTCAAAAAATATTTCCGTCTAAAAGTGGACAGGAGAGGGTTCGACAATTGGAAAATATAGATAAATTGTTGGAAAAGAAAAAAGAAAAAAAGAAAAAATCCAAATCATCTCGAATTAAAAATAAAAAATTAACGGATGCTGATAACAAAAATATGGTTTCAAAAAAGGGAAGAGCTACCGGATTCAGGAAGAAAAAAAAGAAAGTTCACAAGATAGATGAAGAAGGAAACCGTATCGAAGACGATGAGGAGGAATTTGAGGAAATAATGCGTAAAGAAGAAGCAAAAATGCTATGTGAAGATTTACTCGATGAAGATGAAAAAATGGATGATAACGAGATAAAGGATATGTTACGACAAAATATGAAATTTAACATTATATTTACAGTTGGGCAGCCTGAGGAGGAGGAGGAGGAGACTTCTGAAGAAGAGGAAGAGGAAGAAGAAGAGGAAGAGGAAGAAGAACCCGCAAAGACTTCAGAAAAATCCAAAAAAGAAACTAAAATGCAATTCAAAAAAAATCAGAAAGTCAGTGTTTACTACAAAGATTGGGATAAAGCATATGTGGGTAAAATTAAAAAGGTAGTTACTGTTGGCACTAATCCAGAATACAGTTTATATAATATCGAATTGGATTTGCATCAAGATGACGAGGAATGGGCTATCCAAGAAAATATTAAAGGCAAATATATAACAGCCATAGATGAAACCGAACAAGTTGAAGATTCTGAAATTTTAAATGAATTACAAGAATTAATAAAATGTCGTAAAGCAGAAGGCAGTGATGCAATGATAGTCAAATTAGATAAAATGTCACAAGCTTATAAACGAAAACAAACAAAAGAACAAAAAAAGCGAGAAACAAATCTTAAATCAAAAAATGTGTCTATATTGCGTAAATTGTTGCGTGCGCCAAATATTATGAATGATTTTAAATATTTTAAAGATATGGAGATCGATGCTCAAAAAAAAATTATAAGGCGGTTGAAAGAGGTTAATAAATTGTCTAGTGTAGAAAAACCCTACCGACTACAACTGTTGGATTCCGATATGCCAGCCTGTTATCAAGCTGCTGCGCTTAAAAAAATCAATGTTCTCAATTATATGGATCCGGGTTCAGGAGAATATTATAAAATTAAACAATGGGTAGATGCATTTATGTCCATTCCATTCGGAAAAACAAAACAATTGCCATTAACTATCGATGATGGTATGGAGAAATGTAATGCATTTATGGAAAATGCCAAAAAAGTTTTGGATGAATGTGTATATGGTTTGGATGATGCCAAAATGCAGATTCTACAATTAGTAGGCAACTGGATAAGTAATCCTAATTCTATTGGAACAGCTATTGCCATCAAAGGTCCGCCTGGCACTGGAAAAACAACTTTAATCAAAGAAGGTATTAGTAAAATACTTCAAAGACCTTTTGCTTTTCTGGCTCTTGGTGGTGCAACCGATAGTAGTTTTCTCGAGGGACACGGATATACTTATGAGGGTAGTACTTGGGGTAAAATTGTAAATATTTTGATTCAGAGTAAATGTATGAACCCGGTAATTTATTTCGATGAATTGGATAAAATTTCAGAAACACCAAAAGGTGAAGAAATAACGGGTATTCTAACCCATTTGACGGATACAACCCAAAATAATTGTTTCCATGATAAATATTTTGCCAATATGGATTTCGATCTTAGTAAATCATTATTTATATTCAGTTATAACGATGAGAGCAAAGTCAATCCTATTTTAAAAGATAGAATGTATAGAATTCATACAGCAGGTTATGTAACCAAGGAAAAGATAACTATTGCTAAAAAATATTTAATACCAAAAATTGAGAAAAATGTTAATTTCAAAAGTGAGGATATTACAATCACAGATGATGCACTTATTAGGATTATTGACGGGTTCACAGATAAAGAGAAAGGTGTGAGAAATCTTAAGCGTTGTCTAGAAATTATTTACACAAAGCTTAATTTATATAGATTGATGAAACCCGATAGCAAATTGTTTGAAAAAGAAAATACAATCAATGTTACATTTCCATTTACTGTGACATCTGAAGTTATTAATAAATTAATTAAATTAAACAAAAGCACAAGCGCACCCTTTGGTATGTATATTTAACGACCTAAAATGAACGCACGTTTGCCGGTTGGTTGATTTATTAAAACTCTTGGTCTTTGAACTGTTCGCACGGTTCTTGTTATGTTTTGCATGCCCAATATCATAGATTTGGGCTTGGTAACATTCGCAGATAATCCACTTTTTCCACAAGCAGTACATGGCATTTAATAATATATAATATTATTTTTTTCTGCGAGATTTTCTTTTTCGGCGTTTTGACCCAAGATGTTACACTTTAGAAGCCATCAAGTGCTGTATTGTCATAAATAGTAGGACTACCTGTATCTTTAAAATACCGGTCGTGCGCATCCAGTTTGCTTATTGAAAGTCGTGAGGCATATATATAATATATTTTAAAATATATAATGTCGAAAATAATAAAACCCGGGGATATAAAAAAGAATAATACAAAGAAAAAAATGGGAAAGATAAAGATAAAAAAGATAAAGATAAAAAAGACAAGGAAGAAACCGCCGAGCCCAATGATTATTAATGAATCCGATATCATTGAATGTAAAGAACGCGATAAATTGGCCAACGATTTGAAAGAAAATCGCAGGCTGTTAGAAAGAAAAAAGGAAGAATGTGATGCAAAAAAATATGCGAAGATGCGCGAGTGTTTTGAAGCAGATAAAAATACAATTAAAGATTTATTAAACTGTCTCTATCAGATATACACACAAGAAAGAAAACATGATGCTGATTATAATTTATCTTTACTTGGATTTCTTGAATATTTTCCTGACAAAACTACCGGTGGTATATCGAATTTTAGAAGACAACATGTATTTGAAGCAATTTGTAAAGCTATGCTTGTGTTGAATTATGATAATAATCACTGGGGGCAAGCTAAAAAATTTTATAAATCTTTAGAAGGTTATGTGGAAAGTGAAACCGGCAGAAAAGAAATGACAGTCAGAAAAATATGGAATGAAAAAATGAACGAATCATCGGCTGCTGGGTCAGTTGATATTTTTTTTAAAATACCAGGTGATGAGAATGCGGACGTAGAAGAGCAAGAATATCAGAAAGAAGCGTTGTGTGAACGAAATTTTGAGGAAGAAGATAAAAAAAAAATGCAACAAAAGAAAAAAGATTTATTTGTGATGATACAAAATAAATATTATGGGCATGAATATTCAACTGCTGATAAATATGGGGTTACAACAATAGTATCACGGGCGTCGCCCTTATCGAGTGACAAATTTAATAACTCTGAAAAAAAATTAATATTAATGGTGAATAATAAGCAAGATTTATTAACAAAAATAAAGAAAAATAGAAATTCGGATTTTGAACCGGTAGATGAAATTTTAGGTGCAAAAGAATTGAATGATTGGTTTGGAGAGATGCTTGATGATATGAAAAATAGCAAAGATTTCGATACCTTTTTAAAAATACAACCAGAAAAAAAAGGTGATTTAAAATTAAGGTTTCATCAGAAATTTTTCGTAAATACGACTAGTGCTTATTTGGATAAAGGTATGGAGAAAAGAAGAAAAAAATTTGTCTGGGGGGCTGTTCCGCGAAGTGGTAAATCCTATATGGTAGGAGGATTAATTGATAAAAGACAATCTGATACCGTTCTTATTGTGTTGGGTGCAAAAAGTGAAACGGAGACACAATTTGTAGAAATGTTTAAAAAATTTAATATTTTCAAGGACTATGGAATTATAACCGCTTCAAAGACAACTCACAAAAACAAAAAGGGAAAGAATATAATTATATTGAGTCAGGAAAAATTAAAAGTAAAGGGGCGAAAATTAAGTGAAGATGATGTCAAGAAAGGGAAAAAAGACCCAGATGAAAAATTTTGGGAGGAATATAAGGAGTTTTTCCCTACTAATAAACCAATTGATATATATTTTGATGAAATTCACAAAGGGGGAACTACTAAAAATGCACAAGAACAAATTATACAAGCGTTTGAAGAAAGATGTAAGATTGAACTTTTTGTAATGGTCACCGCCACTTATGCAAAACCCACAAGAGCATATCGCGATGTTATAGATACACATAATCCAATTATTTTGAATTGGAGTTATTCTGACCAACAAAATATGAAAAAGGTATCGAACGAACTTATAAAGGGAGAAATTATTGAATCGCGCAATGATGAGGTTGCAAAAGATGAATTAACCAAGTTGTTTGAAGATTATAAGAGGGACTTCCAATCGCAATATTTATCCATCCTTGAGGAAGAATATAAAAAAAACCCCGAATTAGTAATTTTACGTGGAGAGAAAACAGCAAAACTAATGAATATCCATGGAAATACGTTTCTATTAAAATGTTCCGCGGTTGCAGAAACAAAAGCAGAAGCCAAAGATCCTACTCAAATTTTCGTTAATAATCAAGGGGTTATAAATTTAATCAATTCTATTGGACATTATGAAAAAAAATCTGGAGGACATATTTTAGCCGAAAAAACTATATATGATGATTTAAATGAAAAATTTGGGTATGATGTTGTTAATACAAAGCATACACAATTATGGTTTTTACCAGATAATCATTTATATAAACCAGGTAATAAATGTGTCAAACCCACAAAAATTAGCAATAAAACTGAATCAGGATTACCAAATATTGAACCCTTGACGCGGGGTATAGTTTTGAATTTATTGAATAATCGCTTTTTTAAAAAAAATTTTTGCTTTTTAATTGTACACGGCCAAAAATTAAATTATTTTAGTGGGCATAATTCAGATTTCAAAGATATATTCGAGGGTGAGTGTGTAGATCTTTCTGTAGGAAAGAGAAAATCAATTAATATAATTATCAAAGAATTTGAATAAAAAACATTTAAG
>Ga0209091_10004196_pt1 | contig 11303 bp, 15 predicted proteins | sample ArcticOcean_MG_C_6_FD_187438 | JGI IMG/M metagenome (GOLD analysis project Ga0209091, IMG submission 187438) | Marine microbial communities from western Arctic Ocean - ArcticOcean_MG_CB8_128 (SPAdes) (version 2) | ecosystem: Environmental > Aquatic > Marine > Oceanic | place: Arctic Ocean... | reverse complement strand
ATCACGCCCTGTGACAAATATGTCACACTTTACGATAAAATGCAAAAATCGCTATCAAATATCAAGTTCGCCATTGACAATATGCCTTGCGCCTGATAGCATAGCTATATGATGAGAAATCAAAGAGTTTTAAAATTGAAAAAGGAAAGTTATATTATGAATTTATCTCCACGCAAAAAGTTATTTGTAGATACTGCCACCGAAATGTTTGGTGTTGGTGCAATTCTTACAAATATGCAAGTTAAAGAAGCATCTGCAAAAGCTGGTGTTCCTAAAGCTGGTTGGTTTAAGAAATCTTGTAAAGTGGGTTATAATAAGTTTGAGCTTCCTAGTGAGAACGCTCCAGTTGTTGCTCCTGTTTCTACAGAGGATACTTCTGAAAATACTGTCATGAATTTGGTTGCGACTAATATGGAAAAACAAGATTTAGTTCCATCAGTCTTTGAGGGATTTGTTCCTTGGGGAAACTATGGTAATCTTAAAAAGATTATCAAGTCTGGAATGTTTTATCCTGTTTTTGTTACTGGTCTTTCTGGTAATGGTAAGACTCTTATGATTGAACAGTTACACGCTGAATTGAAAAAAGAGTTGATCCGTATCAATATCACAATCGAAACTGATGAGGATGATTTACTTGGTGGTTTCCGTTTGGTTGCTGGTGAAACTAAGTTCGTTCCTGGCCCTGTTATTGAGGCGATGGAACGTGGTTGTACTTTGTTACTAGATGAGTGTGACTTAGGTTCAAACAAGTTACTTGCATTACAGCCTGTCCTTGAAGGTAAAGGTGTGTTCTTGAAAAAGATCAACAAGTGGATTTCTGCAAAAGAAGGTTTCAACGTAATGGCGACTGCCAATACTAAAGGTAAAGGTTCAGAAGATGGACGTTTTATCGGAACCAACATTCTGAATGAAGCGTTCCTTGAAAGGTTTGCGATTACTATTGAACAACCTTATCCTGCTGCCGTAACTGAGAAAAAGATTGTTCTTGGTTCTATGAAAAAGTATGGTGCTGTTGATAAAGAGTTTGCAGATAACTTAGTCACTTGGGCTGAAGTTATTCGTAAGACTTTCTTTGATGGTGGAGTTGATGAAGTTATCTCTACTCGCCGACTAGATCACATCGTGAAAGCGTTTGCAATCTTTGGTGACAAGTTACAGTCTATCGAATTGTGTGTTGCACGTTTTGATGAAGATACCAAAATGTCTTTCATGGATACTAAGATTGATGCTGGAATCAGTATTGAAGAAGAAGAAGAAGAAGATTCTTTGATAGAAGATACTTCTGAGGAAGATGATGAAAGTCCGTTCTAAATAAAAAAAACAAAAGGGGATTGACTTTTACTACTCAATCCCTTATATATAGTATATACTAGGCAATTCATAAGTCCTAGAAATACAGAGTTTTAGTAAGTTTTTACTGTTCGGTCAGGGCTCTTAGAGACAGACCAAAAAACTTACATTTAACTGTAGAATGCCGTAAAGGGTTCTACCCATAATCTTGCTTAAAAGGAGATAACTAATGGTTACAAATAAAGCACTAAGTCTATTTGACAATTTCAATCAACTAACACCCTATGCTGTAGGTTACGATAAAATGTTTGAACATCTAAACAGTTATGTTTCAAACAATGTAACGTCTACAGGGTTTCCACCATATAACATATCTAAAGGAGGTGACTTAACTTATGTCATTGAGATGGCCTTGGCTGGATTCTCTAAAAAGGATATTGAAATTGAAGTAGCAGATGGTACACTTACTATTCGTTCAACAAAAGAGAATGAAGAAAGTGAAGAAACATTACATCGTGGTATTTCTTATCGTAAGTTCAATCGAAAATTTACTCTTGCAGATGACATTGTTGTGAATGAAGCTTCTCTTGAAAATGGTATGCTCAGGATTGATCTTGAACGTATTGTTCCAGAGGAAAAGAAGCCGCGTATAATTAAGGTTAATTAATATGAATTTTATTATAATAACCCTAATAATCCCTCTTTGACCCTGTGGGGTCATATAGGAAAATAAAATGGAAAAGGGACTTTACTTTTAGTCCCTTTTCCTATATTATGATAATATAATGAAGGAGATATTATGAGCGAAGAAAATACAGTACAACCATTGCTGGGTATAGATAGTGATGGTAAAATGCAAATGACTGTTGACCCAGTAATTAATCATTTTGTTGCTAAAATTAAATTTGATAAGTCTGTCGTAGACCAACTTAATAAAGAGATTGATGAAGTATCAATTACTAATTCTAATTCAAATCAGAGTAAACTTGTCGGTCAGTTTAGACAAGACAAAAGATCAGCTCAACTTGAAATGGATTTAACTACATCAGTTGGTTCTCAATTCAAAACAATTTTAAATTCTGCTGGAACATCATATTTAAATAGTGGTTACAAGAAACAATCTTATGCAGATTGTTATACTGTTTGGAGTAATCATTGTTATGGTGGTGATTATAATCCACTACACGAACATAGTACACCAACATATGCTGGTTTGTCTGGTTTTATGTGGTTAAAATTACCAGACGAAATGTTAGAACGTCAACTAAATCGTGGCAAGCATAAAGTAAATTTCAATACAACTGAAGGTCAATATGATGGTTGGAATCATATACTCTGGGGTTTAGGTTCTAGATCAGATTTGTATAGATTAAAAATGCCAGCTGAAGAATATGTACAGCCTGAAATTGGTACTATGTGGATTTTTCCTAAATGGTTGCATCATCAAGTTATGCCATTTTATGGTAATGGTGAACGCCGTTCTCTTGGTATGAATTGGAATGTTATTGAGTCTCAGAGTGAATTAGAAAAAATGATGACTCCAGCAGAGTACTCTAGTTTTGTTGAGATGATTCCTAAAGATTTTAATAGAGCTGAAATTTATTCTGGCGTTTTTGGTGGAATTACAATTTATGTGAAGTTAGATGATGACTGATTTTATTCACACTATGCAAATGCTTGATACAACTCTTTGTGATGATTTAGTTGATTATTATCATAATAGTAGTGAGTATAAGCAAAAAGGTATGGTTAGTGGAGGGCTAAAACCTGACTCTAAGACATCTACAGACGTTACAATTTATCCTAACTCTTCAAATGAATCTGTAGTAACTTATATGACATTTATAAATCAATGCCTAGGAAGTTATAAAGAAACATTTGATGCTTTTATGTATCCAGTTGGTTTTGCAGAAGGTTGTAATATTCAATATTATGAACCAGGCGAAGGATTTCCTAAGTGGCATTGTGAAAGAGGTATGCATCAATCTAATCAGAGAGCATTAGCTTTCATGACATACTTAAATGATGTGACAGATGGTGGTGAAACAGAATGGTTGTATCAAGAAAGAAAAATTGAACCTAAGAAGGGACTAACTGTTATCTGGCCTACTGATTTTACACATACACATAGAGGTATAATATCCCCAACACAAACTAAAATTATTATTACTGGTTGGTTTAATTATGTAGATGTTGTTGGCGCACATAATTATTATACTACTGAGTATGCAAAAGTTATTACTCAAATGAAAGACAATCCAGATATGAAAGTTAGTCTTAATCTAGAGGATAAACTAAATGGAGAAAAACAATAACTAAAATAGACTACAAATATAATGAAGACAAAGCTTTGTCTGAATTGAAAGAATACATCGACTCAACTTATGATGAACACTATAGCACGAACCAGTTTCAGGCTACAGAGTTCATTATAGACGGTGGACATGGTGAAGGTTTCTGTATCGGTAACATCATGAAATACGCACAACGATATGGAAAAAAAGATGGTTATAATAAAAGGGACTTGCTAAAAGTAATTCACTATGGTATTATAGCTTTACATAATCACGATACAATGGAGAAAGTGAAAAATGAAACTAAGTAATCAAACAATAAATGTGTTGAAGAATTTCTCAACCATAAACCAAAACCTTGTAATTAAGGAAGGTAGTGATATTGCTACCATGTCAGCAATGAAGAACATTGTTGCTAAAGCAAAGGTAGAGGAATCCTTTACAAAAGAATTTGCAATATATGATCTCAATGAATTTCTTTCTGCACTATCTTTATTTGGAACTCCAGATTTAGATTTCCAAAATGATTTTGTTGTTATCACAGAAGAAGGTTCTTCTAAATCTTTAAAGTATTGGTACTCTGACCCATCTGTAGTCACTACACCAAACAAAGATATTACTATGCCATCAAATGAAGTTAAGTTTGATTTCTCTAGTGATACTCTTGCAGAAATAACAAGAGCTGCATCCGTTATTGGAGCTCCTGATATGGTTCTTGAAAATGGTAAACTTAGAGTTACTGATAAAAAGAATACAACTGCAAATGATTATGCAACTGAATTAGATGTACCAGACAGTGATGTAAAATATAAATTCTGGTTCAAGGTTGAAAATCTAAAACTAATTCCTGGCTCTTATGGGGTTGAAGTTTCTTCAAAAAATATTAGTAAATTTAGTAATACTAATATTGATATAGAGTATTTTATTGCTCTGGAACCAGAATCTTCTTATGCCGCTTAAAGTTAGGAAACTATATTATGGAAAATTTTTTGTGGGTCGAGGAATATCGTCCCAAGGATGTAGGCTCGTGCATACTTCCTAAAAATCTAAAAGACACTTTCACTGAGTTTGTTGAAAGTGATCATATACCCAATCTGATTTTATCAGGAGGGCCTGGTGTAGGTAAGACTACAATTGCAAAAGCAATGCTAGATCAGATTGGTGCTACGTATATGATGATTAATGGTTCTGAGGAGTCAGGTATTGATGTACTTAGAACCAAAATTAAAAACTTTGCTTCTACTGTATCACTTGAAGGTGGCAGAAAGTATCTAATACTTGATGAGGCAGACTATCTAAATCCACAATCTACTCAACCAGCCTTACGGGGTTTCATGGAAGAGTTTCATAAAAACTGTGGATTTATTCTTACTTGTAATTACAAAAATCGTTTGATTGAACCACTACATTCTCGTTGTAGTGTAGTTGAATTTACTATTCCTAAATCTGAGAAACAGAATCTTGCTTCTGAGTTTATGAAGAGAGTTATAAGTATACTTGATACAGAAGATGTTAAGTATGATAATAGAGTTATTGCTGAGGTCATTAATACACACTTTCCAGACTGGCGTAGAACTCTAAATGAATTACAAAGGTATTCAGTATCAGGTACTATTGATGCTGGAATACTGGTAAATTTAAGTGATGTAAATATAAAACAACTTATGACTTGTATGAAAAATAAGGAGTTTACTAATGTTAGAAAATGGGTTGTCGATAATCTTGATAATGATTCTGTTCATTTGCTCAGGAGCGTTTATGATAATCTTTATGAGTATGTGGATGGTTCTACTATCCCTCATTGCGTTGTGGTCTTGGGTGAGTATCAGTACAAGTCAGCTTTTGTTGCAGATCAAGAAATAAATATTATGGCTTGTTTAACAGAAATTATGGGTAGGGCTAAGTTTAAATGACTGTTGAATTTATTTATTGGAAGTGGGATAACTTCTATGACAAAAAACAAATAAAAACTATACATGATTTAATACAAAAAAAATTTCATAGTAAAGAAGACCCAAAACTTGCCGCAGCTGCATATGAAGATGGTACTCCAAGAAAAGTGGTTGATACGCAAATAGTTGGTTATAGAGATATAGAATATGCTATAAGAGGTATTATTGATGTCGCATATACTTGTTGTTTAGAAAATTTTGGTTATGATGTAAAACCTCCAACTAACGATAATCTGTCCTATAATACATATACTGCTAAAAGTAAATCTAAATATGATTACCATACTGATGTAGCAAGAAATTCGTATCATGATTATAAACTAACACTATTAATTAATTTATCTCCTAGAGAATACGAAGGTGGAGATTTTTTTATATTTACTGATGGTGACGAATGTCAAGTTCCAGAACTTAAATCGCCAGGATCAGTAATAGCATTAACAGGTGGTATATATCATAAAGTCACACCAATTACAAAAGGTGTAAGAAGAACACTGACTCATTTTATGAAAGGGCCTGCTTGGAGATGATAGATATTTATGATGATGTTTTAGAAGAACATAATGCTATTTTAGTTGATGATATGGTACGGCAAATATCTTGGAAGTATGATTATCATTCTAACACAAGAAAATCAAATAAACATTGGCACGTTCTTTGTGGTAATAATGAAGAAGAATGTACAGAAGCTGGATATGATTGGGCTCTTGAAATATTCTCTACTATATTGAATAAATTTAAGTTCAAAGAAAAATACAATATAGAAGGTTTTAAAAGAATTTATTGCAATTCTCATACTCATGGTATTGAACCACATATCCATACAGATGATGGTGATTTTACCATGATTTATTATCCAAGACTTGATTGGGATATTGAGTGGGGTGGAGGAACAGCAGTATATAAAGAAACTGATAGCACCCCCAAAGACCCTAATTTTAAACCAAATTATCAGATTGATAAAAGCGTTAGTTATAAAGGTAATCGATTAATTATTTTTGATGCTTATCTTCCTCACCAAGCTTTACCAGTTTCAAGAGAGTGTTATGAATTAAGAACTTGTGTTGTTTTTAAATGTAATGTTTCTGGTGGAAGTCATGAACGATTAGATTTTTATAAAGATAATTTAACTAAAGGTAATTTCAAAGTACAGACGATTAATTAATGAGTAGAGATACAATTTATAAAAAGAAAATTGATTTTCTCAAAAGTATAGGTTCTGATAAGGTTAAACATTCTGGTGGAACCTTGTTAGAACATCTTATAGGTACTAGTGAGGAATTAAAGAAGTTAGGAGCTCCAGAATATTTACAAGATGCTGGTCTATTTCATTCAGTATATGGTACTGTATACTTTATGCCAGAAGGTGGTTTGGTAGATGATCGACAAGTTGTAAAAGATTTAATCGGTGAGGATGCAGAAGAAATAGCTTATTGGTTTTGTATCTTGGATTTACCTAGAATAGAACAAATTTTAAAGTTTAAGGGACAATTAAAAAAAGACTTGTTATCGTTAGATACTGCAAATCAAGAAGAACAATCTGCTAATAATATGATGACTTGGGAAGAAGCATATGACCTATGAATTAAAAGTTAAAAATGGAACGTATACAGCAGATAGTTGGATTATTTTATGGTGGGTGGTATTTCGCCATCGTCTATCGCACTTCTGTAAGGGTGAAGGGTTTGCTGATTAATGTATGAATTAAAAGACTATCTTAAAGCCATTAATCAAACTAAAGAATCTCTTATGGATGGTGAAGATGAGGAGTGGGAGAAGAAATATCCTCCATTTATCGTTAATAAGTGTGTTGCACCCTTTCCTGATACTATTCTATTAGTTAATGAAATAAACCAATTACCACACCTAGACAAGAAACTTCAGTTTGATTTTTTAATAAATAGTCTTAGACCAAGGAAAAGATATACTCCTTGGGTGAAGGCGATGAAAGTTGATAATTTAGAGTATGTTAAAGAGTATTATGGCTATAGTAATAGTAAAGCAAAATCCGCTCTTGAAATATTATCTGATGAACAAATTTCTGCCATAAAACAAAAATTAAATAAAGGTGGAAGACATAATGGAACAGATTAATTGGACACAAGATCAGATGCTAGAAGTTGGTTTGAAAGAACCAGATGATTTTTTAAAGGTACGTGAAACGCTATCACGTATTGGAGTTGCTTCGAGAAAAGAAAGAAAACTATATCAGAGTTGTCACATTCTCCATAAGCAAGGTAGATATTTTATTACACACTTCAAAGAGTTATTTGCTCTTGATGGGAAAGTTGTAAATTTATCTGAGAACGATATTGCTCGTAGAAATACAATCGCAAATCTTTTGAAAGATTGGGGTTTAGTAGATATTATAGGTAGTGCAGAACCAGTGGCTCCACTAAGTCAAATAAAAGTTTTATCATTTAAAGAGAAGAGTGAATGGGAACTAAGTACCAAATATAATATCGGTAAAAAGAAAGAAGTCTAATGGAGCAATTCAAGTCTTACATCACAGAGGCCAAAGAAGAACCTTATAAGTTATTGATTCTTTCTCATGATGATCCTTTAGACCCTAATGAAACAGCCCCAATGGTTCGTAATAAGGCAGAAAAACTGGGTATAGTAGTATATCTTGCTGAGTTTATGGGTGCTTATATGGAAGATACTGATGACGGTAAACTTTTTTATTCATATCCAGTAGATAAAAGTGGCCACGTTCAAATGCCTGATATGAAAAAAGATGATGTAAAGTATGATAAACCATTTAAGATAAATTCAAAAAATACTTTGATTATGGTAAGAGGATTAAATGCAAAAAATGGTTGTGCATCTTGGTGGACTATGGTTAAAATTTTAGAACACGATGGTTTTAAAGTTGTCAACTCTACAAAGTGTAATGAAATTTGTAATGACAAATGGTACAATCAAATAATATTTCAAAGAAATAATATTAAAACACCTAACACAGTTTTGATAAGACACGTAGAAGGTGCTATATTTGCAGCTAAAAAGTTAGGTAACAAGTATCCAATGATTTTAAAAACATCTATCGGTTCTCAGGGTGTTGGTGTTATGTGGGTAGAAAGTTCTAAAGCACTAGTAGGTATAGTTCAATTACTTTATCGTGAAGATGAATTTGTAGATATTATTTTACAAGAATATATTAAGACTGATTATGATGTAAGGGTTGTTGTAGTTGGTAATAAAATTTTAGGTGCCATGAAAAGACCTATAATTGATGGAGATTTCAGAAGTAATGTTTCTCAAGGTTCAGAACCAGAGGTGCATGAAATTACAGAGATGGAAGCAAAAGAATCATTAAGAGCTGCAAAGTCAGTTGATGGTGATATTGTTGGCGTAGATTTTATACCATCAAAAAATAGAGAAAAAGATTCACCTCTTTTCATAGAGGTCAATTCAACGCCTGGATTAATGGGAATTGAATCAACATTTTCAAAAGGTCAAATTGATTCTAAATTATACAAAAAAGCATTAAAAAAGGAAAGAGGTAAATTTAGTATTACCTCTGAAATATTAAGTTTGTATAAGGATCGTAGTTTATGGACAAAAAGTGGTAATCTTAGTGGTCGGCATGAAAATTTCAAACACAAGACTCTAGGAGAATTAGTAGGAACAATGGATACAGGAAATTCAGCAGTTAACTCTGTTATTCATGCAGATTCTTATGATATTAGTGGTAAAACTTTATCTCTTAATCTTAATGGTAAAACTCTAACTACAAGTTATTTGGGAGACTATGAAACTATTACAGGTGCTGGTAATGAACTAAGGCCTAAGATTAAACTTGATTTAGAATTTGGTGGGGTTTTATATAAAGATTTGCCTTTTACAGTAGATGATAGGTCGGGTAAATCTACACTTCTTATGAACATAGACTTTTTAATCAAAGCAAATCTAATAATAAATCCAGCAAAAAAATATATTTTTAATTAAAAAATCCATTGACAAATAGGTTAAAAGGTAATACTCTAAACTTATAAATACTCACATATACAAAAATGGAGTCAGCGATGAGTTTAATAGAATACGTAAGACAAGTCAGACCTATTCAAGAGTCTCATGTCAATCATCTAGATAAAGTTCAGAGTCTTTTAATTGAAGGAAAGATATTTGCTGATGATATTTTTAAAAGAGAAAACAAAGATAATTTCATAAAAAAAGCAATTGCTGGAGAATTATTAGACACTGATGGTAATAAAATTCCAAAGATTAATAAAGACTCAGATTTAATCACTCATCTAAAAGGTGCTACTGAAAGTAGTTCAGAAACCAATAAGCTAATTAAAACAGCATTTGGTAAAGCATTATCTGCACTAAGTATTGACAAACCATCAAATGGATTTGCTAAAGGTTCAGGCATTGACCCCAAAGGTGCTGATTGGGAAAATATAATCACAAAACAATTTAATACACTTATAGGACAACCAGACTTTGATAAAGACGCAAACAAAGCTGCAGAAAAATTTTCTGACTATGATGAGATAGGATTAACACTTGCAAAAAATATTAAAAGTAAAGTTGGAACCTCTCCCATAACTCAATTTGGTGGTGGTAAGTCTAGCTCAAATTTATCATCTTTTTGGACAACTTGGGGTGCTGGTGATGGAACTCCTAAAACAGATATGTATAACAAGGATTATAATATCTCTTTAAAAAAGAAGGGTGGTTCTCAACTTGCATCTGGTGCTAAAGGAGAAACGATTGCTACATTTTATGCAGCTTTAGAATATATGGGTACAGATCGTGATTCAAATCCTGAGATTGATAAAACTATGAAGGCAATTGAAGATAATTTTGCAAAATTAAGTACAAAATATACTAAGGGCCAGTTAGATAAGATATCAAAAGATAAAGATAAACAAAAAAATTTATCTCCAAAAGATAAAAAAGCACTTGGAGAATTTATAACCACTGAAAGTTTTCATAAAGAACTCAATAAAGAAATACAAGAAAATTTATCTTTTGAAAAGCAACCAGATTTTTTAAAGTGGTATACCTTTGAAGCAATGTCAGGTTATAAAAAATTCTCAATTGAAAAGGGAAAAGCAAGTGTTTGTTTAGAATTTGATGCTGATAAAGGGTCTGTATCAAAATTTATAGAAGTGACAAAAAAAGGAAAATCTTCTGGTCTTAAAGGAGCTCCCTCAGTATCTTCAGATGTTATTGGTATATCTAAAAAACTTAAAATATATTCTGCATGGAAGTCTGGTAAAGGAAATCCTTATTCAGCACTTAGGCTTGGTTTAACTAATGATTTTACAACTGTGGATACTACAGATACTTTAAGAGGAATTGTTCGTAATGAAGTTTTGAGTGATAATATTGCAAATGCTGTTTTGACAGAAGAAATTACACAATTAGATGAGTTTGCTATTATTGGGAGAACATTTGCAAAATTAAAAGATATGGGAAAGAAAGCAATTAATTGGATTAAAAATCTTATTAATAAAATTATGAAAAAGGTAAAACAAACTTTAGATAAAATTAGAAAGATGGGTGCAAAAATATTTGAAGCGTTGTTTGAGTTTTTAGGAATAGAATTGAAGAGTGTTAAAATATCTTTACCATCTGATATATCTGGTTTTGTATATGGGATGTCAGATTAATGAAAACATTCTCAGAGTTAACAGAAGACAAGGGAGGCAAGAACCTTCACCTAGAACATCTAGAAGATGAGATACTCAACTATGGTGTAGAAGGTGGTCGTGCTGCTCTTAACTTTCTACGGTCATTACGAGATATGTTGTCT
>Ga0209091_10004189_pt1 | contig 11316 bp, 6 predicted proteins | sample ArcticOcean_MG_C_6_FD_187438 | JGI IMG/M metagenome (GOLD analysis project Ga0209091, IMG submission 187438) | Marine microbial communities from western Arctic Ocean - ArcticOcean_MG_CB8_128 (SPAdes) (version 2) | ecosystem: Environmental > Aquatic > Marine > Oceanic | place: Arctic Ocean... | reverse complement strand
TTCGCCAAAGTGCTTCCAAAGTGTTCAAAGTGCAAAGCGCTTTGACATTTCACCATCCCTACTATTAACAAGAAGTCAAGAAGGAAGAACAATTCAAGAGTTAAAATCGTCAAAAGTGTAACCTTATTGCTACCTTGTTGGACCCTTCGTGACACAAATGATAAGAGCCACAGACTTCTGCGGTAGCATCACAAGAGAGAAAATAGTTCTGACTACATATCAAAGAACGAGATATACAGTTCACCCATCAATAAAAAAGGTACTAAATGTATCGTTGAACACTTTTGAACTTAAAAAAATCCCACTTTAAAAAGGGTAAAAGTCACCCGAAGTTACCACGGGCTAAAGCACGTGTACTGGTGAAAGCGCAACTCATAATTTTCGGACAACTCTAATCCTATCTCTCTTATGAATGCTTTAGATGGCTTCATCTTATGTGTCGGTTGAAGAGAATTCAAGTTCGACTATTCTAGCAGCAGATATCGGAGGCACAAACGCTCGTTTTCAGGTTTTATTTAATCTAGTCCTTTGGATAACATGCTCACACTCGTATAAATATAATGCAGATATGGAACTTTAGTTCTGACGGTAGCAAGGATGTGCTTTTAATAGAGCAGGTGAAATATTTGTAATCTTGAATTTGTTCATTTTGAAAAGTGGCTATAGGAATATAAGTGCAAGAAGTTTCCAACATTTGAACTGTGTGTCACAGAGCTCTTAAATGTAAGATATCATTGCTGAAATTGAATAGTATTCATGTCTTTTGTAGTCATCGGGAATTTCAGGTATTGATCGAGCTTGCTTGGCTGTTGCAGGTCCTGTCAAAGCCAACTCGTGCCAGGTATTCTGTTTTGAACTAATTTTATTTGCAACTCATGTAAAATTTCAGATGACGAACTTGACATGGAAAATAGACGGTGCAAGTTTAGAGAAAACTTTTGATATAAAAAGTGTGCGTGTTATGAACGATTTCGAGGCGATTGGATACGGGATTCACGAGCTTGAAGAGTCGGATCTTTTACGTCTGAATAATTGTTCAAAAAAGTATTTTACATCTTTTCTATAATTTCAAATTAATATCTTCTTCAAAGTCCGACAGGACCAATAGCTCTGATAGGACCCGGAACAGGCCTAGGAGTAAGTTTCATCTATTGTTTGTTAAGTAATGAAATTTATCATTAATTAATTAGGAAGCTCTCTTGTATTGGAACAATTCACTCTCCCAGTACGAGGTGTACTCATCAGAGGTGAAAGTAGCTAACAATCAAGTGAAGCATTTATTTAAATTTTTGTAGGGTTCTCATGGTCGTTTTGCACCCGTGGGCGGTTTGCAATGTAAGGCAAGAGACTCACATATTTTTCCAAAATTCACGTTAACGAGTAATACCTATTAGCTTCTAAAATATGTTGAGGATGAAATCGGGGTGCGGCATTCATTTTAATTTGGAAACCCCACAAAAAAAATTCTGATGTAATCATCATTTTTGTTCATTGATAGGAATGTGAAGTCGAACATGTGTGCTGTGGTGATGGTCTTGCGAGAATTTACAATTTCCTTTGCACAGAACTAAACACTAACGAGCCAATGCTAGATCCTGCCGAGGTATTACTGCTCACTCGAAATATTGATTATAAACCTAAATTATTATTATTCTATTACTTCTAAGATTACGGAAAAGGCACTATCTGGAACATGTTCAATATGTGTTACGACTGTGAAAATATTTTTAGAAATTCTGGTTTGTCCAATCAAATATATTTTGAATCACTAAAAAATTTTACGTGACAATTAGGGGACAGAAGCAGCGAATCTGGCTTTAAAGTCATTGGCTAGTGGTGGGGTATACATTGCCGGAGGCATTCCTACGCGTCTCACATCAATTTTAGAGGATGGAACGTTACTGAACTCCTTCGTACGAGAAAAGAGTCGAACGTCATTTCTATTATCAACTTTTTCACTCATCGTCATTTTGAATCCGTCGGTTGGTTTGATTGGATCGAAGGTATACTCATTCATTTTCATTCAAAGCAAAGTTACAAGTTCTCCTAGGCCTTCGCAAGGCGCCTGTTACGAAAGTGAAAAGACGAGTTTTTTTTAATGTGATAGTTCACCAGTGCTATAGTAAAAGCCAGCCAGAACCGAGTGCAAATATACTCCAGCACATGCCTCCCCAGAATGCCCCGCTACTTCCGAGCAAATCACAAAGAAAACCTGCCATATAGTTCCCAAGTCCAAGTGCTAAACCCTGGGATAAAGCTGAAATGGCAAAACCTGTTCCACGAACATTCGGTGGCATGGTTGCAGAAAGAACAGCTTTCATATTTCCTTGCGTCATTGACATATGAACACCAACAATTAGATAGCCAACAAACACATGCCATGGAACTTTAGCAAGTACTAGTACAATATCTGCAAGTACCATGACTGCAAAACCGCCAAGGAGCATGAATTTTCTACCTGATGCTCCATTTAAATCGCCTTTGTCCGCTATGACTCCCAATGGATACGTAAGAATTGACTGAACTATATTTGTTGCAAACATAAGTATTGGCAAGTATGCAACTTGCATCCCGATTGCTCGAGCATGCAAAGTTACGAAAGCTTCACTAAAGCGAGCTACCTTTAGAATAGAGAAAACAAAGAGAGCTCGCCAGAATTCCCTGGGAAGCTGAACAGCTTCAGACCAACTCCAGCTCCACTCCCCCCAGCCAACTATCATGTCACTACTTTTTTTCACATTTTTTGTTCTATCTCCACTCGAAGTTGCTCGGCTCTTTTCTTCGTCGGCCCACGGGTCATCAGCCCAAATATAGGCTCGCTCCTGCAGATCTTCTGAGCCGAGCGCTTGAGTATCCTTATGTTGCTGAGCTTCTCTATCAACCTTTTTTATCATTGTACCAGAAGGTGTTCGTTTTAGCTGAACTGCGCTCCTTGGAGAAAATTCTCCATCGTCTAAACCTTCAACGACTTGATCTAAAAAAGGAGCCACAACAACTGCTCGTTTTTGAATTTGTAGTAACCACTCTCGAACATTTTTCCAGGCTCGCTGTCTATGATGCCATGCAACATCCCTACTCGTATCACGGCACTCTATACGCCTCCATCTTGCACGAAGATGCGGCATTGCAAGTGGTCCACGAGCGTGACGCCTCCAGCTCGGTAAACCACGACCTCGGCCAGGGCGAGGAGTATAATTTGGTTTTTTCATTGCTCTCTGAGGATTTTTCACATAAGATAATAAAATAACTATGGCAAAAATAGAAGGAACTGAAGCGGCAGTGAATGTTGCACGGAAGTTGTTTTGTGATAATTTCATGCAAATAATGGCCGCAATCGATCCTAAAACTCCACCCAATGTTGTCATACTTTGGTGTAAACCATAAGAACTGCTACGTTTTGGACGCGGAGATAGATCAGCAATTAATGCATCAGTTGGAGCAGCTCGGATCCCTTTCCCAAATCTGTCGAGAAGCTTTGCCATCACAACCCATTGCACAGATAATGCACTTGCGAGCACTAATTTCATCATAGCTGTCATGACACTACCAACAGCAATCACTTTGACACGAGATTTCAACATATCTGACAAGACACCGCTAAAGACTCTGCTAAAATTTGAAACAACAAGTGCAAAACCTTCTACAGCACCTATTCGAGTGTTGCTGAATCCAAGTTCGGAGTGCAAAAATACAGGTAGCAATGAAAAAACCATGCATGTTGAACTTGTCCATAAAAACCCACAAGTCGCCAATGCCCAGATGCTTAAATTGTCAACTGCATTTGAAACAATCTTTGGAAGTTTCTTCCTACGCATTCCCGGAAGTCGACATATTAAGTATTGGACTAACCCCGCACCAACACCGATCTTCTTCAGACCAATATCATCTTCTTCAACTTCAAGCTGATTCACCTCGAGTTCATTTCCATTATATTGCCATCTTGTAGATTCAACTCCTCCTGTGTATGCATTTTTTCCAACTTTTCCAGAATCGGAGAAATCCTCTGAATTTACTGAATTTTTAACCATTTTTCTCCGAGGTTGGATCTGAAACCTGGTTGGATCTATTCTATTTCTAAATCGTTTGCTCGAATTGCAGAATGAGAATAATTCGACGAATTGGCGACTTTGTGACATGACGTTCGAACTCATGGAGATGTGGTACGTATTCATCACGCTTGAAAACTGAATCTAAAGCTGAACGTCAATTTTGCAAAAAAGCCCACTCGACTCGACGTTTGGTTTTTTGAGAGCGGGCAAGATTAAGATATCGAACCGCATAGAAATACGAATATGACCCCCATGATACCCAGAGTTGTAGTTTCTTATTTTCTACTTGAACTCTACACGCCTCTAAGAATTCGAATAACTTTCGTAAGAGTAGGGCAAGAGGTCGAGCGATAGACTCATCCTCTGCAGAAAAAACGTTTTTCTGACAACGAGCGTTTTGAGTTAAATACCCTAAATGGCCGTGTTCAGAGGAATTTGGGAAAACTTTCTAAAATATAGATTTCTGTGTTGAAGTTTTTGCTGGGGCTGTTCAAGCTGTGAATACCCAACCGCTGTGCCCTGTGCGGTTGAATGAACAAAGGATGAACACAAACTTGACTATTTTGTAATACCACAACATATATGCTCGACAAAACCGATCTCATCAGCACCACGTAAATACTCGTCGTATTCCTATGATATTTTTATTCCAGTTGCTAAACTCTCATTAGTATTTGTGAAAAAAATTGCCGGAATGGAGGATCATATTTTACTATATTTCGATCCGGAACTAGTTCCTGATCTGAGAAAAAAGCTGAGAAGAAGTCACGCGAGCGAAGGGTTGAAAGTCATCATCGAGAAAGGTATTTTTGAGATTCTGAAAAGCACGTGGTAATATAAAGTTTGAAAATTGTCCCCTTCAGGAAAGTTATGCCTCATAACACAAGGCTTCAAGTTCCACCTGGAGAGGTCCGGAAATTTCAAAGAGCTGGAACTCTGGAAAACGATAGATTGGAATGCACTAGTTAAAGTCTCAGATATCTCCCATGTTTATGGCATTCATGAGAAATGTGATGCAGCTGAACAGTACAAATATCTTAGTAAGTCGAAGCTGGGATTTAAACAAATTGATAAGGAAGCTGAGGTAACTTATGTGTTTAGTGAAACTTTTATTATTAACCTTCAATCAAGACTGAAATTATGCCAGTTGTGAACGGAGACAACTTCACGGCTTTCAGAACTGTTCTGCATTTTACCGAAGAATTAGTCGATGAGCAGTGAGCGACTTCAAGGCAGCTGCTTATTTAATAATTTGTTTTGTTAGTTTTCTTTCAGAATTGTAACTCCACACCAATTTGCACATTTATCTTTTGTCCTGCACACTCCAACGTTAAGATGTTATTACTTTTTTGAAAGTCGCTCCGTAAGTTAGAGTAATCTCTAGAAAGTATGAGCGCTTTAAAACTTGTGTATAGATCAAAATCATGGTTACAAGTTTGAAGAAGAAGTTCGGAGTCTATCTTTACAACAGGCTTACACAACTTCAATTCGAAACTTATACCCGAACTCAATGTGACTGAGTCCTGCGTCAACAGAACTTTTGAAGTACTTTTTTCACTCTCCACTTCTGGAATGGTTCCCAAATTTTCATCAAAATATGTCTTAAATACAGATAGTACTCGCATTAGATCATCACTTAATTTTTTGCTCTGACCGGGAATTATTTGATAGTATATTCTGACATCATCATCAAATTTCAAACTAATTTGCTTTCTTAATTTCTGTATTCGGTTCACTATTTCTCGCGCAATGCAAGCATCCACCAGTTCCTCATGAACTTCCATATCCATTAGAATCATTAACCCATCTTCTCCCAATATAGCTTCTATATTATCCGAATTCGCCAGATTTTTGAATTCATAACGCAGTACAACTTCGCTTATATCTATCATTTCATCCTCAAGGCTGATTGCTCCATCAGTTTGGAAGGCCATCACAGTTTCCGTACTCATGTTCTTAATTATTTTTGAAATGCTTCCCATTTTTTTACCCAACCGTTTGCCTAACAGAGTAAAATTAGGTTCTGCACGTAAGTCAGCGTATTGAAGAGGATCCGAAGATACACTGATGTCTCGAACATTCAATTCGGAAGTGATGTAGCTCTTTAGGTTACTGAAAATATCTTGCAATAATACTGCATCCTTGTGAACAATAGTCATCGAGGACAAAGGTAGTTTTAAAGGCATTTTCTTCCGCTCACGTACAGTTCGACCAAGTTCAATAATATTCTGCATGCATTTAACCGAAGCTTCAATTCTTACATCATGAGCACCTTCCTGCATTTCCGGAAATGATTCGAAATGTATACTATTTTGAGAACTCTCAAGGCAGTGCCTCAAATTTTGATACATTTTCTCAACAAAGAAAGGTGTGAATGGAGACATTGCTCTACATAATAGAACCAATACATAAAAGAGCACTGAAAGAGCGGCCTGACAATCGGACTCTCCATCTTTTCCTTTTAATCTCCCTCGATTGAATCGAACGTAGATATTCGTAAGTTGTTCGATGAAATTAATCAAGCGTGGAACAACTGTATACAACCTATACCCCTCCATTTCAGCTCGAATAAATCCGACAAGCGTATTAGACTCCGATATAATCCAACGGTCGAGCACATTTAGCTTTGTGTCACTTACAATATCAGGGATGAACAATGTCTGCTTTTCTTTCTCGACACGACGAACATTTTGGACTAAAAAGCGATAAGCGTTATACCATGGCAAAAAGACATTCTTCAAAATTGAGAACACCCCTTCTTCTTTGAAACGAAGTGGCTCAGCGCGAACAACAGGACTATTGATCAAATATAAGCGTAAGGCATCAGCACCATACTCATTCAATATCTTGGACGGGTCAGGATAATTCTTCAAGGACTTAGACATTTTTTTTCCATCAGATGCTAAGACAAGACCATTACAAATAAGATTTTTGAATGCTGGACGATCAAAAAGAGCAGTTGAAAGTACCATCAATGTGTAGAACCAACCGCGTGTCTGATCAAGGCCTTCAGCAACAAAGTCAGCCGGGAAGTTCGTCTCAAAATATTGATTGTTCTCAAATGGATAATGTTGCTGAGCATAAGGCATGCTTCCACTCTCAAACCAGCAATCAAAAACGTCCTCTACTCTACGAAGGCTTGGATAGTCAGTACCTCGCGAAGAGGGAATTTCCAAATGATCGATGAAGTGTCTGTGAAGATCACTCACTTTCTCACCAGACAAGCGCTCGAGTTCTTCAACAGAACCAATTACACGAATTTCTTCACCATCGGGTGAAGTCCATACAGGAATAGGAGTTCCCCAAAATCTGTTCCGAGAGATCGACCAATCACGTACATTTTCAAGCCAGTTATGGAAGCGCTTTTCCTTGACATGTGAAGGAACCCAGTGTGTTTGTTTATTGTTCTCAAGCAGTTTTTCCTTCAAATCTTCTACTTTAACAAAATAGGATGCTACTGCCTTGTAAATTAATGGTGTGTGTGAACGCCAACAAAATGGGTACGAATGAACTATGCGAGAACTATCAACAAGTCTATTCATTTCTTTCAAAATTTTGATAATATCCTTATCTGCATCTTTCACATTTCTCCCGATCAATTCTTCAGGTATTGGAGAACAAAAACAACCATTATCGTCGACTGGATCCGGTAGCGTGCCTCCTTTTGAAATAATCCCGTGAGCAAGGCAAACACGATAGTCATCTTCGCCGTATGCAGGAGCTTGATGCACTACACCAGTCCCCGAGCCCTCTGTTACGTAATCATCAATACAAACACGAAATGCAGTATCCTTCATCTCAGCTTCAAAGATCGTAAACAAAGGCCCATATCTCAAATCCTTCAACTCTTCACCAGCTACTTCCTTGCATATTTCCCAACCATCTGAAAGTTTCTTCTTTTTATTCATAGCACCTGGAATCACAGAAATACAGGATTTTGCAACAATTAAAACCGTGCCAAGAGGATCTTTTAAATAAACATAGATTAACTGAGGATTTAGACACAAAGCCAAATTGCTTGGCAGAGTCCATGGGGTAGTAGTCCATGCAACAAAGGAACTTTTGAAATCACAATCCATCACAGGAAAGGATACCTGATATATTTAAATCAAAAAATTAAATGGTGAAATGGTCAATGAGTTGCTAAGTATACCAAGACTGCAGGATCTGAAACATCTCTGTAGTCAAGACCCGCCTCAAAATTAGAAATAGGTGTGTTACAGGCCGTTGAGTATGGCATAACTTTGAAGCCGCGATAGACCTAATCCAAGTATGAATACATCAAATTGTTTAAATGAAGTACACTTTACCAGATTCTTGTCAAATAATGTTTTAAAAACCCACCACACGCTCTCCTTTCAGATTAAAGTTTAAAACGAAATAAGAGATTAATTTCAAACGAGACTCACCATGAAATTCAAATCTAAAGTTTTATAATCATGACGGAAATCAATCCAACGACCTGACCGAGTTATTGTTTGCTCCCATTCGCGAGCATATCTCATCACTATCTTTCTGCACTCTTCATTGTAGACTCCAATTCCCATGTTGAGTACATCTGACTTGCTCTTGATTCCTGAAGTTATCTTTCTTAGAATGAATAAATGTTGTGCCTAGAGATCATACCTAATTTCTTATCAATCTCGTATTCTACAGGCAAGCCATGGCAATCCCATCCGAATCGACGTATGACATGAAAACCAGTTGCAGAAGCATATCGTGTTATAACATCCTTCAAAAAATTTAAGATACAGAAAGTTTTGTTGCTTTCATATTTTCTCTCACCTTGATAGTTCCAGCTAATATGTGGCCATAATGAGGGAGACCCGTAGCAAAAGGTGGTCCATCGTAAAAGACGAAACTATTCGTATGAAATCAAAGTATGCGGGAAAAGAGGGAAGTTACGTACTCAGGGCGCCCTTCACTTAATTTTAGCTGCTGGTGAAAAGCGTCTGTTTCTTCCCATAACTTTAGTATTGCTTCTTCCTGAGATTCATTCAACTCAAACCGTAATAAATGCGATGATAATTAGAGTACCTGAAGAGGAAAAGAGTAATCTTTTCCTTCTTCTACATCGTTCAAAGTGTGATTTGACATTTTCACTAGGTCTTCTCGACGGGAAGAGTTATCTATTATTTGTTGAAGGACGCTTAAATGCACTAATGTGTAAAAGAATCATGCATTTACCGAATTGTCAGCTTACTGAATCTTTATTAATAATTCTGTCGTGTTTACTGTATCTTTCGATTGTGCTTTAACAATGTAGAACGACTGTCGCGATTACCGATTTTTTATTCTTGATGTTTTGTTGGTTGGTTTCTTCCTCTTCCTTTTTTTTACAGTCACAGTTTTTTGCTTTTTTGCTTTCTTTTTTCCAATCTATATTTATGTATATGCCATTAGCTGGGGAATTTATAAAATATACCACGCGACGCACGTTCAATATTATAGAGATAAGTACACTTGTACGCAGGTGTATCGTATATATACTCTTACTTGGATTATTTAAGCTTCAATAATTCAAGAATAGAGTGCAAGTTTTGAGGTCTTTTGAACAGCGTTACTAAAACTGTGCTTTGTTGTGTAAATTATTTCATTACAAAGACAGAATTTCTATTGAATGCTGCTAATGCTTGTGCAATAACTGTATAGTTCTGTGTTACACCTGCTGCACAAAAACGACAATAGCGGTCCCAAATTCCGTTTGCTTTAAGCAAAGAAAATCTATATTTGAAACTACTAAAAGATAAGCCACGCAACGAGTAGAATGTTTTTAGAATCTACAGGATTAGGCGCAAACTTCACGAACTTCCATCCCTGAAATGAACAAATCTGGAGTCCTCGTACGACCTTGGTCTTATAAAGTACATGATTATATAAATGTTCCCATAGTAGGAATTTTAGCCTCACTTTGTGTGGCTGGACTTTTAGATTTGGTGAATACTTATGTGGTGACGAAGATTTTTGTCATATATATAATTTTAGATACAATTTGGATCCTCATATTTCCAGATTCCATACCAAGTATGGCAAGTTTCATAGTTTTGCACCATGTATTGACCTTTTGCATCCTGTTACATCCACTTAGATATCCTGAGCACTCTATAGAGACATGCAGAGATGGAATTGTAGAGTTGAATACATTCTTTCTAATTCTGAGAAGGCAACTGAGGAGGGGGTCATTTGCTAATATCCTCTGTAATTCTTGCTACAATCTTACCCTTGGTATTAGATATGTATGGCAGCCATACTTGGTCTATCATTTCTTTATAATCACAAACATCCGAGAGGGATACCCCTTCTCTGAGTTTTTCTGTGTTATGGTTTCTCAAATTGCACTCTGTACTTTCAATGTGTGTTTGATATTACTTCCTAAGAAGTCGAAAACTATATCTGACTAGTAAGAAATGATTTTGGCGAACAAAAGTGTCGAACCTATCACATCATTGCAGTTTGTTTTGGTTGTTCTTTTTCGTATAAAACTCTCCATAGATATTCCATGTGTACAAATATGTGATCAAAAATATGTTATAGCAGTACCATTTTTTAGGATTTTAGCAATAATACATCGACTTGATATTCATCAAAACTCCTGTACATACTGGCATTGCACATACCGCCAACATCAACACCTTAATCGAGCGCCCCGCTCCGACGCCACCTAAAGGTAAGCGCTCTCCTATTCCCGCTAACGAACATTCCTCTCCTACTCCTACCAGAAGAAAAACACAGAATAAAACAGCAAAGAAGGCACCAGCCCACTCGAGCAAAAAAGAAAACCCAACGAACGGCGCTCTTTCGCTCGCGTTCGAAGACCCGGCAGCACCGACACCCTTAACCAGCCCCCTTCAGTGTGGGGATTCGTCGTGTGACCTGGACTTTGACCTCGAGCAGCGAGCTGACCTCCCCGGTTTCCTTTCCGCTTCTCCCGCGAAAGCCGTTACTTCGCTTTTTGAATCGTTTTTTCCCGACAACGACGACGACGTTCTTCTCCCTTCTACTGACGTTCCGATGACTGAGGACTCTCTCAAACGGACGTTACGTTCTTCTCGTTCTACTGACGCTAAAACATCTGAGACCCCGGTCGTTGACGATGTAACTCAACCTCCTCCCAACAGTTCCCCTGGTGAACCACAACAACAACGTGCACATAAAAGAGTAAATAAAAGAGTAAATAAAAAAGTGAAACGTGAGATTTGAGAGAGAGAATTCTCTCCCAAAAATCACTATCTCTATTAGAGCACAGATCAAGAAAAATAATACTTCT